>Ga0247719_1000259_pt1 | contig 36061 bp, 29 predicted proteins | sample 41E_DmetaG_FD_189046 | JGI IMG/M metagenome (GOLD analysis project Ga0247719, IMG submission 189046) | Soil microbial communities from hillslope of Landscape Evolution Observatory, University of Arizona, Oracle, AZ, United States - 4-1-E_D | ecosystem: Engineered > Artificial ecosystem >...
CGCCTGAAATCACCCCGACGCCGACTGGGACGCCCACCCCGACGCCGACGCCGACTGGTACGCCGACCCCGACCCCTGCCGAGCGGACCTGCCTCGCCTACCTCCCCGACACGCTCATGCTCTTGCTCACCGAGGAGGGGATTGCCGAGCTGCATCAGAACAAGTCAGGCCAGTTCTCCTTCGGCCTGGTGAGCGTCAACATCACCAATTTCGATGGCTTCGCGTTCGACTGGAGCGCCACGCCGGCCGTCGTCGGACTGGTAGTCGCGTCGGCCACCGAGGCGGAACTCATCGAGTACAAGCCGCCGGCGACCAGCGACACGGACGTCTTCGTTGGCGGCCTGATTACAGACATCAGCTTCTGCTTCGAGATCCTGCCGCCGCCGACATTCACGCCAACCCCCGAGCTGACCCCGCCGCCGTCGCTGCCGACGCCGCCAACGCCCACCCCCGTGCTGACGCCGCTGCCGACGCCAACCCCGACGCCGGGCGCCACGCCCACGCCGGCTGCGACCCCGACGCCGGGCGCCACGCCCACGCCGGTTGCAACCCCGACGCCGGGCGCCACGCCCACGCCGGCTGCGACCCCGACGCCCACCCCGACGGCAACGTGCCCAGGCGGCCACCACACACCTGATCCGTATGGTGGGTGCCCGACGCCCACGCCCGTCGCTACCACGACACCCACCCCGACCCTGCCGGACACCACGTACCGCCTCGGCTCAAGTGGACCGGCCAGCTCGAGCGGCCTGATGGCTGCGCTGCTGCTGCTGGCCGCATTGAGCGCCGGGCTGGTCGCGGCGACCCGCGCCCGGGTGATCCTCACCACCGGCTTCGGTCGCAGCAGCCGGGTCCAGACGGAGGCGTGGTCGACCGGTCGCCGCCGCCAGGACAGGTAGCTCTGCGGGGTCCAAGCCCCAGCCGAGATGCCAGACGAGGGCCGGGCGAACAACCCGGCCCTCGTTCTCTTTTCCCGCGTGCAGCTGAGGAGTACCAGTACTTCGGTGCCGCCAGGCAACGGAAACGACCACAACGCGAGGTTGGCAGTGGTGCGGTCTTGTGGCCTGCCGTGGGCTGAAGTCCAGACGGTGGTACTGGACAGTCTCACGGCCCTTCCCGAGACTCGGCATCGGCCCAGTAGGTAATAAGTACCACTGCCATTGGGGCTGCGGAAAGCTGGGCGATCGAGTGGAGAGTCGAACATGTTGATGGTCAGTCGAGCCCCCACACGGGTGCGGGCGGTGCGTGCGCTCATCTTGCTGGCATTCGTTGTCGCCAGCTCTGCGCTGGTCTTCGGCGCCCCCAGCCACGAGGCGGTTGCCAAGGGCGAGCGGCCGTCTTCGGTCACCTTCCGCTACCACGACTTCGGAGCCGGCTCGCCGGCCAGTGTCGTGCTGACCAGTGGTCAGACACTCTCGAAGAGCAGCGTGGCTGACGGCGAGACCTTCACCGTCTCCGGCGGTCCTTCGGGCAAGGGTCTTGGCACGACGGTCGGGTTCACCATCAACGGCTACCAGATCAAGGTCCACACCAGCTGTTCGGCGCCGATCGCCATCGGCTACGTCTTCGACGATGCCGTCGAGAAGCCGGCACCCGACGCACCCTCGATCGAGGCCTACGGCTCGGGCCGCGGCAACCCTGCCGCAGTCGAGCTGACCGACATGGATCCGGCGAATGCCTGCGCCGAAGGCTCGGTCGTCGTGTCGTGCCCGCCCGGCAGCAGCGCGCTGACCGTCAGCGGCAACAACTCGGGAACCTACAGCCAGGGCAGCTTCAGCGTCCAGGTGACGTTCGGCGGCAAGTCCAACAAGAAGCAGGTCAGCTTCAGCAACGCCAACCAGGACGTCGTCCGCCTGATCGCCGCCTACAAGAGCGACAAGTCCAGCACCTATAACTTCAACCCGCCGGTCCGTTCCGGCTCAGGCTTCACTGCCGCCGACGACAAGGACATCAAGACCACCACCATCTGCTTCCAGCCCCCGACGCCGACGCCGACGCCGACTCCCACGCCGACGCCGACGCCAACGCCAACACTCCCGCCCTGCCCGGACGGCTCGACGATGCCCCCGAGCGGCGTGTGCCCAACTCCGACCCCGACGCCGACTCCCACGCCGCAGGATCTGCGCTGCCCGGTCAACTACAGCCGGCTTGCGATCCAGGGCACCACCAGCGGCACTTACGGTGACGGGACCCTGTCGGTCCAGGTGACCTACTCGGGCAACACCCTCGTCGCCTTCAACTCAAGCCTTGGCATCCGTGAGCTGCTCGTTGCGGGCAACAGTGGTGTCAACCGCTATCAGTTCGACCCGGCGTTGACCAGCGGCTCGAACTTCAATGCTCCGAACAACGCGTCGATCACGCAGACGGTGTTCTGCTACAAGGTGCCCAAGGCAACGCCCACCCCGACCATCCCGCACTGCCCGGATGGCTCGACGATGCCGCCTGGCGGCGTCTGCCCGACCCCAACGCCGACGCCCACCCCGACGCCGACGCTGTGCCCGTGCCCGACGCCAACGCCAACGCCAACGCCAACGCCGACACCAACGCCGACGCCGACGCCGACGCCGACGCCCACCTGCCCGGGTGGCCAGCACACGCCGGATCCCAACGGCGGCTGCCCGACGCCCACGCCAACCCCGAATCTGCGCACCTGCCTCTGGACGAACAGCGGCAAGTCAATGGTCGAGGTGCACAGCTCCTCGCTGGGCAGCCTGAGCACGACCGGCAACGGTACCTTTGGTGACGGGACGCTCAGTGTCCACATCAGCTCCTTCAACGGGCTGACCTTCAGCTGGTCATCGAACATCGGTGTCGACAGCGTCTTCGTCCGGACTTCGGGCGGTGGCCAGGAGTACACCTACTCGCCCGAGGCCAAGGGCGACACCAATCTCGGCGCCGGCGCGCCGATCACCAACCTGACCTTCTGCTACGACGTCGACCCGGTCGCCACCGGCACGCCGAAGGTCACACCCCCGCCGACGGCGATGCTCTTCGGCGAAGGCGAGAGCGGTGGCCTGTCCGGCCTCATGCTCGCGCTGGTGACGATTGCCGCCGCGGCCGCTGGCCTGGTGACGCTGTCAGCCCGACGGCGCCTCCAGCCGGTCGGTGGCAGCGCCTCCGTCGGCAGCGCCTGGTCGACACAGTCGATTCGCCGAAGCGGCGGCTGAGCCCGACATACCCAGCCCCGAAAGGCCCCGGTGCCCAGCGCACCGGGGCCTTTTCACGTCTCGGTACTAGGGACGACCGGTACCGCTGGGGGACGTTCGGGCCAGTGCAACAGATGGCCTTGGCATGCGATACAGCAGGCCGCACGCTCTTCGGAGGCTGCTTGCCCGCACACGCCATACCGTCAATCGCCGCCGCTCTCCCGCCAGCCCATAGCCTGCCGCTGCTGCGGCTGCGCATGCGCCTGGCGTTGCTGACCATGGCCGTCCTGCCGACGACCCTCGCGCTCGCGCTCGCCCACTCGAGCCTGACCTCGCAGTCCTTCACTGAGAGGCTACGCCTGCAGGATCAGACGGCAGCCGCCGCGCGACTGCTCGACGCGCAGCTGGAGCGCTCGATGAACACCGTTGCGCTGCTCGCGACCGACCCTGACATCATCTCCGCGACGAGCGACCCGGCGGCGGCGCGCGAGCATGCTCGGACGCTGCTGGCCCTCTCGGCCGTGCGCTACGACAGGCTGAGCCTGTTCGACACGACAGGCCGAGAGCTGCTGGTCCTTCACCCGCCGTCCCAGCAGCCCGCAATGTCCGTCAAGCCAGCGCTACTTGAGCCGGCTCTCCAGGCGGGGCCCGGTACGGCCAGGGCGCTGACCGCGACCAGCGCAAAGCGCAGCGAGCTCGTCTTCTGGTCGGCGGTGGCCGGCAACGGCGGCCCAGCGGCCGCAGTGCTCCGCGCCCAGACGAACGTCGACGGCCTCGCCCATTCGGCGCTGGCGGCGCTGGACTCAGGAGCGCAATTGATGCTCGTCGACCACTCGGCGGGTCAGGTGATCGACGCCGCAGGACCGGAGCACGTCCTTGACGCCCCTACGAGCTCGGAGGTGCTCGCTGCACTCCAGGCCAAAGCCGGCCAGTGGGTGCTGGCGGATGGCTGGACGGTCAGCGCCGTGCCCCTCTCGGGCATGTTGCAGGGATGGGGCGTGGTCTTCGTCGACCGCCTCGAGCCGCCGCAGCTGCCGCTCGTCCTGCTGGCGCTGCTCGGAACGCTTAGCCTGCTGCTCGTCGGCATCACTGTCTGGATGTCGCGCCAGGTGATGCGTCCGGCGGAAGACCTTGCCAGCTCGCGCGAGCAGCTGCTCAAGCTCTACGAGGCGGCGCGCAACGATGCGCTGCGCGACGGGCTGACTGGCCTGGGCAACCACCGCGCATTCCAGGAGGAGCTCGACAACCAGCTCGAGTGGCTGCGCCGCTACCAGGTGCCGTTTGCGTTGATGCTGATCGACCTCGACGACCTGAAGCTCGTCAACGACACCGGCGGCCACGCCGCCGGCGACCAGATGATGCGCCAGATGGCGGCTCTGATCGAGGAGGCTCGACGCTACACCGACCGCGCCTTCCGTATCGGTGGCGACGAGTTCGCGCTGCTCCTGCCGCACACCAGCGCGCCGGAGGCGCTCGAGTTCGGCCGGCGGCTGCTTGGTCGCGCTCAGGCATTGCCTGACCGACCGATCCGCTTCTCTGGCGGCATCTCTGCCTGTCCTGCGCTGGCCAACGACCGCGACCAGCTCTTTGCGCAGGCCGACGCTGCGCTCTACTGGTGCAAGCGCCACGGCCGCGCGTCGCTGGACATCTTCGACCCCATCCGCGACCGCCAGGTCCAGGAGCAGGCCGTTAGCGGCCAGGCTGGCCATCTGGCGAGGGTCATCTCCGGTGGCCTGCTGCGCGCCGTCTACCAGCCGGTCGTGGACCTGGCGAGCGGCACCGTGATCGCCTTCGAGGGGCTGATCCGGCCGCTGCCTGAAGCGGGCTTCAGCAACCCGGGCGAGCTGTTCGGCGCAGCGGAGGCCGCCGGCCGAACGGTCGAGCTTGACCATGCGTGCGTCCAGACCGTCCTCGCCCAGGCGGTCGGGCTGGCGCCTGAGCAGATGCTCAGCGTCAACCTCTCACCGCGCACTGTCGAGGCGCCCCACTTCAGCGTGGAGTGGCTGGTCTCGCTTGCCGCTGCCAGCGGCCTGGACCCGCGGCGGCTGATCGTCGAGCTGACCGAACACGAGATGATCGAGGACTTGCCGCGTCTCCAGCGAAATCTGGCGGCGCTCCAGCAGGCCGGCATCCGGGTAGCGGTCGATGACGTCGGCGCCGGCAATGCCGGACTGCGCCTGCTCAGCCAGTTCCGCTTCGACATCGTCAAGGTCGACCTGTCGCTCGTCCAGGACGGCACCCGGCGCGACTCCTCACGTGCGGTGCTCACCTCGCTGCGCGAGCTTGCCGGCCGCTGGAACGCCTACGTCGTCGCTGAGGGCCTGGAGACAGTCAGCCAGCTGCGCGTGGTGCGCGAGATCGGTGTCAGCGCGGGCCAGGGCTTCCTGCTCGCGCGGCCCGCGCCAACGGCCAGCCTGCGGCGCATCGACATGGCATCGATCGAGGCCGGCGGCGTGGTGCTCGAAGTCCGCCAGCCGCGCGTGCCGGACGTTCAGCCACGGCCGCTGCCGGGCAGCGGCGCTGCCTGATATGGATAGTCCCGGTCAGCCGCCGGTCGCGCGCCGACGCAGGCCCGCCACTATCGCCTGCGTCTCGGCGGCGCTCACGCCCAGCCGGGCGAGCGTGAAGCGCGCCATCTCCACGGCCAGCTCGATCTCAGCGGAGACGATCTCGCCGACACCCTCGCGCTGGAGGAACTCGCGGTCGTCAGACGAGCGGGCACGGGCGACGATGACCAGCCGCTTGTTCTCGCGCCGCGCCTGGTGAACGATCTGGCGCAGGGCCAGCGGGTCAGGCACAGCCACGACCAGCACTCGCGCTCGGTCCAGCCCGGCCCGGCGAAGGTTGTGCGAGTTCTCGGCCGCACCCTGGATGACCGGCACGCCACGCTCGCGTAGCCGCCGGCAGACGCGCGGATCAAGCTCCAGCACCAGGTAGCTGAAGCCGCGCCGTTCGAGCGCGTCGCCGATCACCCGGCCCACGCGCCCGTAGCCGCAGATCACGACCTGTGGCGCGCGGCCACCTGCATCGGACTGCGCGGCAGCTGGTGGCGCGCCAGGGTCGGCACCCAGACGCGCCTCGAGCGCGCGCCCGGCCCCGGGCGCCAGCCGGTGAAGCCAGGGTGCGACGAGGATGCTCGCGCCGGCGGCCGAGAGCATCAGGCTGAACATCGGCTGGCCAACCACACCCAGGCTGACGCCCAGGCGGGCGAGGACGAACGAGAACTCAGCCGACTGTGCGAGCGCCACGCCGACAAGCAGCGCGATACGGGCAGGCAGTCCGAAGGCACGCGCGATCAGCGCGCTCAGGCCACCCTTTACGACGACGACCACCGCCAGCCCGACCAGCACCAGCGGCAGCGACGCAACCAGGAAGGCCGGGTTGACGAGCATCCCGATCGACACGAAGAAGAGCCCGGCGAAGACGTCGCGCAGCGGCGTCAGCTCGCCGATGATCTGGTGGCTGATGTCCGACTCGCCGATCAGCAGCCCGGCCAGGAAGGCGCCGAGCGCGAGCGACAGCCCGAACTGCTCCGACGCCCATGCCGTGCCGAGAGCGATCGCGACCGCCGCCATGATGAAGACCTCCCGACTCCGCAGCAGCGCCACCCGCTCGAACAGGAAGGGCATGACCCGCAGGCCGAGTGGCAGCACCAGCGCCAGGAAGAGCACCGCCTTGCCGATTGCCAGCGCCAGATCGGGGCCTAGCTCGCCGCCCGCGGAGATGCCGCTCAGCACCACCACCAGCAGCACCGTGCTCAGGTCCTGCACAGTCGACCAGGCAAAGCCGACGTGGCCATGCTCCGCATCTTCCTCGCCGCGCTCGGCGAGGACCTTGGCCAGCACCGTGCTCGACGAGTTGGACACGAAGGCGCCAAAGAAGAGGCTCTCGAGTGGCGTGAAGCCCAGCGCGATCGCGACCGCATAGCCGATCGCGATCAGGGCCAGGATCTGGATCGTGCCGCCGACGATCGCTACCCGCCCGACGCGCAACAGATCGCGCAGCGAGAGCTGCAGCCCGATGGCAAAGAGCAGGAAGATGACGCCAATGTCAGCCAGCGCGCCGACCGCCTGCTCCTCGCCGACCGGCCCCGGCGTATACGGCCCGATCAGCACCCCCGCCGCGATGTAGCCCACGATTGCCGATTGGCCGAGTCGGACGGCGATCGCGCCGCCAACGGCTGCCGCGACCAGCACGAGGGCGAGGTTGACCAACAGTCCGGTGTCGGGCATGGCACTAGACTGCCGCAGTGAGCCGCCAAAAGCGAACCGAGCGCGTGAGCGGGGCGTGAATCGGCCGCTCAGCGTGGGTCTCCAGCTGCCTGAGGTCGAGCGCCTGGTCCGCTGGCCGGAGCTGCGGGCGATGGCTGTCCTGGCTGAGCAGGCGGGCTTCGACTCGCTATGGGTCGGCGACCATCTCCTCTACCGCTACCCGGACGGTCCGCGCGGGCCGTGGGAGGCGTGGACAGTGCTGGCCGCCCTGGCGGCCGTGACCGAGCGGGTGCAGCTCGGGCCGCTGGTCGCGGCGACGTCGTTCCACAGCCCACAGATGCTGGCCAAGAAGGCGGCGACGATCGACGAGATCAGCGCTGGCCGGCTAGTCCTTGGCCTCGGCGCCGGCTGGAACGAGGTCGAGTACCGCGCGTTCGGCTTCCCGTTCGACCAGCGCGCCAGCCGCTTCGAGGAGGCGTTCACGATCATCCGGACGTTGCTGCGCGACGGCTGCATCGACTTCGAAGGCCGTTTCTACCGGGCGCGTGACTGCGAGCTGCTGCCGCGCGGGCCGCGGCCGGAAGGGCCGCCGCTGATGATCGGCTCGATCGGCGAGCGGATGCTGCGCATTGCCCTGCCCCACGTCCAGTCCTGGAACGCCTGGTACGCCTGGTTTGGAAATGAGCCGGCACAGCTGGTGCCGCTGCTTGGCGCAGTCGACGACGCCTGCCGTGCCGTCGGCCGCGACCCGTCGGAAGTCGAGCGGACGGTCACTGTGCTGGTGCGCATGGCGGGCGGTGCCGGACGGGAAGAGGTTGACGGGCGTGGCCGGCTGTCGCGCCCTCTAGCCGGCACTGCCAATGAGATCGCTGCTGGCCTGCGCCAGCTCGCAGCGCTTGGAGTGAGCCATGTCCAGCTGGTCGTCGACCCGATCACCCTCGACTCGATCGACGGCCTCGCCCGGGTGCTCGAAGCGCTCGAGGGCGACTGAGCGATGCCCATCACGACGGTCGCCCACGCGCTGCCCTTCGTCAACTGGATCGTCCTGGCGGCGCTGGCCACCGGCAGCCTGGCCTTCGTCACCCTGACGGGCCGCCTGACCGACGCCACGCGCGGGTACCTCGGGTTTACTGCTTTCTGCTCGGCACTTCTGGCCGGGCTCGCCTGGCTGGCCGATGGCGGCCTGGTCGTGGCACCGGTGCTTGCCATCGAGCAGCCCACGCCCGAGGTGGACTTCGTGCGGCGCTGGGCGATGGGCGCCTGCGCACTGCTCGGGCTGGGCTACACGATCACGGCCGGGCGGCCCGGCCGGCGTTTCGTGCTCGGCCTCGTGGGGCTTGCCGCCGGCGTGGTGGCCCTGCTGGGTGCCGCCGTCGGCTGGGCCGTCACGGCGGTCGACGCCGTGCCGCTGGCGATCCAGCTGGTGATGCTCAGCCTGGCAGCCGGTGGCGCCTTGGCGGCGATCGTGCTCGCCCACTGGTACCTGGTCACGCCGCGCATCTCAGAGCGCCCGCTGCTGCTCCAGGCGCGCCTGCTGATCGGGGTGCTGGCGGTCCAGCTGGTGCTCTTCGGGGTGTGGTCGCTGTTCGGCGGCGGACCGGGCCAGCGACCTCTCGAGACGCTGACCGGCGACGCGGCGCTCTTCGGCTGGTTGCGCCTGTTCGTTGGACTGCTCTTCCCGCTCGCGCTCGCCTGGATGGCCTGGGCGACGGCCCGCACGCGGTCGATGGAATCGGCGACCGGGCTGCTCTACATCGCCCTGGCGGCGATCGCCAGCGGCACCATCGGCTCGGCAGCGCTCTACGTCGGCGCGGGGCTGCTGCTCTGATGGGCCTGCAGGTGCGCGTACGGCTCTTTGCGATGCTCCGCGAAAAAGCCGGTTGGAGCGAGCACCGGCTGGACCTCGAGCAGGGCTCGACCATCGCGCATGCGTGGCAGGCGGTGCTGGCCGAGACACCCGCGCTTGAGCCGTACGCGCCGGTCGTGCGCATCGCGCGCAACGGGCGCTATGCGGCCGAGGACGAGCCCCTGTCCGATGGCGACGAGGTTGCCGTCATCCCGCCCGTCGCCGGCGGAAGCTTAGGCGATGAGCCGCCGAGCCTGCTGCGCTGCGAGCTGACGCGGGAGCCCATCGCGGGTGAGCTGCTGGACGAGCTGCGGCGGTCGGTTCCGACCGCCGCCGACGGCGCGCTGGCGCTGTTCGTCGGCCAGGTGCGTGACACACCTGGGCCGCCCGCTCCGGGCGAGGAGGCGGCTGCCGCCGAGCACGCCGGCCAACCGGTCGTCGGGCTCGACTACGAGGCCCACGAGGAGATGGCGCTGGCGGTGCTGCATGACATTGGCGCGGAGGTGGCCGAGCGCTTCGGGGTCCGGCGGTTGGCGGTGATCCACCGCCTGGGCGCCGTCGCGCTGACCGAGTCGAGCGTCGTTGTCTGTGCCGCGGCAGGCCACCGGGCGGCGGCCTTCGACGCCTGCCGCTACGCGATCGACGAGCTGAAGGCACGTGCGCCCATCTGGAAGCGGGAGCGCTACGCCTCGGGCGCAGTGTGGGTTGGTGCGCCGGCGCGCCAGTCGGCGCTGCCCGTGAAGGAAGACGGGCGCAGAGCCTAGGCCGGCCAGCCCAAGTACCCAGTACCAAGGTACTGAGCCGGGCCGAACGGCTGTGTGAGGGCGCCGCCGCCGGCGGCCGACGATCCTTTGGCTATGCCCGTCACGCCGCTCAGTCGTGGCCGCCGCTCAAGAGGGCAGTCGCTCGTCGAGTTTGCGCTGTTGCTGCCCGTCTTCGCCATGCTCACCCTGGGCGTGCTCGACGCGACGCGCATCTTCGCTGCCCACATCGCGGTCAGCAACGCGGCACGAGAGGGCGCCGTCTTCGCCGGCCGGGCCCAGAACTACCTGCTCTGGTGCCGCGACCCGAGCGACAGCGGCGCGGCAGATCCGTACATGACCACCAGCGTCTCGTGCCCGACCGGCGCCGGCAGCGGCAACTACGCCGGCGACCCGGGCAACATCGCCTATCGAGTCGCGGCCCAGACGATGGGCCTGGACCGTTCGCGCGTCACGCTCGACCCGGCGCGCTGCGGGACCGGCTCGTCCGCTCCCACGGCCACGTGCGTCGCGGGCGGCAGCCCCAAGTACGTGCTCGTCCGGGTCAGCTACCGGTTCGACATGCTCACGCCGCTCATCAGCCAGCTGTGGGGCGGCTCGGTGACGCTCAGCGCCAGCGCGACGGCGCGGGTCAACGACCAATGAGCGCGCCAGCCCGCCGCCACCCAGGCCAGCGCGGCCAGACGCTGGCCGAGATGGCCCTGCTGATGCCCGTCTTCCTGCTGCTGATGCTCGGCCTGCTCGACTTCGGCCGTGTCCTGTATGCCCAGCACACGTTCAACCAAGCTGCCCGCGAGGCAGCCAGGGTTGCCCTCGCGGACGCGGATGAGACGGACGCCAAGTACGCGGCGATCCGAGCGGCCGCGGTGAGCTCTGCGCCTGGGACCGGCCTGCAGGCGGCGAACGTGACCGGCCTCGGTTGCGCCGACTGCTTCTACCCCGACGAAGCCGGCAGTGGAGGACGCGTGTTCGTGCAGATCAGCCAGCAGGTCAGCCTGCTGACCCCGCTGGTGGGCCAGCTCTTCGGCGGCTCGATCACGGTCGAGGCGCGCTCGATGGCCTTCATCCCATGACCGGCGAGCGGCGACTTCAGTCCGGCCAGGCGCTGGCCCTGTTCGTCGTCATCCTCTTCGGGCTGGCCGCCATGGCCGGCCTGCTGATCGACGGCGGCACTGCCTGGGTCAACCGTCGCCAGGCGCAGACCGCGGCCGACCTTGCGGCACTTGCCGCCGGCAAGGCCGTGACCGACGCTCAGGCAACGTGCAACGCCTCCGGCCTGGCCATCGCCCAGGCCGCCGCCGCGGAGTCGGCGACCATCAACGGCTTCCCGACGGTCTCCGTCCAGTACCCAGCGAGCGGTGGGTCCAAGTCGGGCTGCGACTACATCCGCGTCTCGGTCTCGCGGCCGATGAGCACCACCTTCAGCCGCCTGCTCGGCCAGAACTCGTGGACTGCCGGCGCCACTGCCGTCACCCAGATCGTCCGCCTGGCGGCGATCGGCTCACCGCGCTGCAACTTCTGCTCGCTCAACGCGACCAACCAGAACCACACGCTGCTCGTCCAGCTCGGCTCGACGCTGATCGTCGACGGCGAGATCTACGTCAACTCGTCCAACGGCAACAGGGACGGCGATCCGAACTCGCCGGTCAAGCTCAAGGACTGGCACGTCGGCGGCGACGGCTTCGACATCTTCGGCACGGGCGGGCGGATCGAGGCTGACTACATCAATGTCGTCGGCGGCTGGGAGACGCACGACAACAACATCGCCGTCGCGCGCAACGCCAAGTGCGCTGAGGCTCAGCGACCAAACCCGCTCGCATACGATGCGATGAAGCCGCCGCTCAAGGCGAACATCTGCATCCGCCAGCCCGTCCTGCCTGACCCGCTGGGCTCCTTCCCAACGCCGAACGTCAACGACTTCACGGTGCGCACCACAAAGATAGCCAAGTACAGCGGCAACGCCGCGTACGTTCTTGAGCCCGGCGTGTACGTCGGCGGCATCGAGATCAGCGGCACGGCGCAGGTGATCCTCAACCCCGGCGTGTACTACATGTCGAACGGCGTGTTCTCGGTCAAGGGCGATGCCAGCGTCACCGGCAACGGCGTGCTCATCTACAGCGGCCCCAGCGCGGGCTCCAAGAAGGGCGGCGCAAAGATGATCGACATCACGACCAATGGCACGGTCGTCCTCAGCCCGATGACCACCGGCATCTACGCCGGCATGACCCTCTTCCTCGACCGTGCCTCGACTGAGTCGATCATCATCCAGCCGAGCAACAAGGCGCAGTGCGCCTCGACGGCGGCGGTCGGCGTGGCGCAGGGCTGCATCGGTGGCATCTCGGGCACGATCTACGCGGCCAATGCCAGCGCGACGGTGATCGTCAAGGCTGCCGGCACCGCCAACCTGCAGGTCATCAGCGGCAAGATCCTGATCCAGAACGGCAGCACTGCCCGCTTCACCTACAAGTCCGGCTTCGCCACCGAGACGACCTACTACTACGAGCTCGTCGAGTAACCCCAGGAGGAACCCGTGCGCCGCTTCACCTTGCCCCCGCGCGCCCTCGCCCTGGTCGCCGCCCTGGCGCTGCTCGCGACAGCCTGCCAGGCGGTGCCCGTTGCGAGCCCATCGCCGGGCCCGGCCGGCGACCTTGACCTTGTGGCCCATGCCCGGGCGACCGCTGATCGGCTCGACGAAGCAGCTGAGCTCTACCGCGCGGGCGCGACCGAGGACGCCCTGGACACCGTCGCCGACGCTTACGAGGAGCACTTCGAGCTGATCGAGCATCCGCTGGAGGAGATCGACGAGCAGTTCATGCATGAGCTCGAGCTGCTGATCGCGGTCACGATCCGCCAGCAGATGCGCGACGGTGCGTCGGTCGAGGCCGTCGAGGCGCTCGTCGAGCGGGCCCGGACGGACCTCGGGCGGGCGGAGGAGATGCTGCGGTGAGGTTCGCCGCCGCCGGATTGCTGGTGCTGCTCGTGCTGGCGGCGGCCAGCGGCCCGGCGGCCGCCAACGAGCCGCCTGAGGGCGGCTGGACGGTCGACACGCCGATCGAGCGTTACGTCGGCCTGATCGATGGCATCCGCGCCCAGCTCGCCGAGACGCGCGACCTGTACGCGGCGGGCGACATCGAGGGCGCATTCCGCAGCGCCCGCTCGGCGTATCTCGACTCGTTCGAGCTGGTCGAGATCCCGCTCCGCGCGCGCGACCCGAACATGACCCTCGAGATGGAGGACGCCTTCGCCCGGCTGCGCAACGACATCCGTGCTGGCCGACCGGTCAACGTGGTGACCGACGACGTCTCGCGCCTGCTGACCGGCCTCAACGAGGTCGAGCGCACGCTGTCGCTGCAGGGCCTCGCGCCGGCGGTCGTGGCGGGCAGCGCCTTCACGATCGTCCTGCGCACCGGCCTAGAAGGCCTGGTCGTGCTCGTAGCCGTTCTTGGCTTCCTGGCGGCCTCGCGAGCCACCCACCACCGCCGGACCGTGCTCGCCGGCGCGGCAGTGGCCGCCTTGGCCGCCGGCGCCACATGGCTTGTGCTGGATGCCGTGCTTGCCTGGGCGCCGATCCGGCCGGCGCTGGTGCAGGCCGTGCCCGGCCTGCTGGCTGTGGGCCTGACGATCGGCTTCTCCTATTGGCTGCTCAGTCGCCTCGACCAGCGCCGTTGGCTGGAGTTCATGAGCGCGCGCGTCTTCTCTGCGGTCGCTCTGGGCAGCGGCGGGGCGCTGTTCGCGCTCGGATTCGCCACCGTCTACCGGCAGGGCTTCGAGGCCGTCGTCTACTTCCGCACGCTGCGCGACTACGCGACAGGCGCTGAGGGCTGGTTGCTGGTCGGCGTGCTGGCCGGCGCCGGCGCGCTTGCGCTGCTCGGCCTCGCGCTGGCCAGGCTCGGGCGGCGCGTGCCTGTCCAGGCGCTGATGGGCCTGGCCGTTGTGGTGATGATGGCCGTGTCGGTCGCGTTCCTGGGCAACGCCGTCCGCTCACTGCAGGAGGGCTATCTCGTCGGCATCACCAACCTGACGGCGGTCGTGCCGCGGCTGCCCATCCACCTGGCACAGGCGACCGGCTTCCATCCGACGCTCGAGACGATCTCCGCCCAGCTGATGCTGGTGGTGGGCTACTTCGTCGGCAGCGCCTGGATGCTGCGCGGTAGCCGCGCCCGCTCCCTGCCCGCCGGGCAGCCGGCCTGAGCATGGCAGTCCGCATCGGGGTGGACGTCGGCGGCACGTTCACCAAGGCAGTTGCCATCGACGAGCGCGGCGATGTGATCGCGCGGGCGGTCGTGCCGACCAGCCACTCGGCGCCTGACGGCATAGCGTCGGGCACCGTCGCCGCCCTCGCCGAGGCCCAGCGCCAGCTCAGCGCCGGCGGCCACGGGGCAGTCTCGGTCGTCGGTCACTCGACCTCGCTCGCGGTCAACTCGCTGCTCGAGGGCGACGTGGCCAAGGTCGGGCTGATCAGCTTTGGCGCGGGCCGCGATGCCGGCCTTGCGCGTCGCCGGACCGATGTCGGCCGGCTGGCCCTGGCCCCAGGTCGCAGCATCGCGCCGCGCTACGCGTTCCTCGACCTCGATGGCGGCCCGCTCCCGGCGCGTGTCGAGCAGGTCCTGGACGAGATGGTCGCCGCCGGGGTGACGAGCATCGCTGCCAGCGCCCCCTACTCGCCAGAGGACCCTTCGGCGGAGCTGGCCGTGCTCGAGGCGGCCGACCGGCGCGGCCTGCCGGCCTGTGCCGGCCATCAGCTGAGCGGCATGCTCGGCCTGGAGCTGCGGACGGCCTCGGCCGTGCTCAACGCGGCGATCCTGCCGCGCGCCCGGGCGGCGGCACGGGTCGTCTCAGCGGGCATGGCCGCGGCCGGCATCGACGCACCGCTGCTCGTGTTGCGCGGCGACGGTGGTGCCACGGACCTGGCCTCGTTCGCTGGCGCGCCCATCTTCTCGCTCTTCTCGGGCCCGGCGGCCTCGGTCGCCGGCGCGCTGCACCACCTGCAGCTGGTCGACGGCATCGTGCTCGAGGTTGGCGGCACCTCGACCAACGTGTGCGTCATCCGCGATGGCCGGCCAAGCGTGTCATACGTCCGCGTCGGCGACCGAACGACGGCCCTCCGCTCAATCGACGTCTGGGTCGCCGGCGTGGCCGGCGGCAGCCTTGCCCGCCTCGGCCGGCGCGGCGTGACCGGGGTCGGACCGCGCAGCGCCCACATCGCTGGGCTGCGCTACGCCTGCTTCGCCGACCCGGCCGAGCTCGCCGGGGCTCGGGCAAGACTGGTCGGCCCGCTCGACGGCGATACCCCGGATCACCTGGTGGTCGATGCCGCAGGCGGGTCCTTCGCGCCGACTGTCACCTGTGCCGCAAATGCAGTCGGCGCGGTGGCGCCCGGCTCGTACGCCGCCGGCTCGCGTGACGCGGCAACGCTGGCCTTCGCGGCTGCCGGCGAGGCGATCGGGCGCGATGGCGAGTGGCTGGCCGCGCAGGTCCTCGCCCGGGCCGCCGAATCGCTCGCGGGCACGGTCAAGGCCGCAGCGTCGAGCGCCGGCCTCGATCTGCGCGGCGCGCAGCTGGTCGGCGTCGGTGGCGGCGCTGGCGCGCTCGTGCAGCTGGTCGGCGAGCGGCTGGCCATGGGTGCGACGCTGGCCGACAACGCCGAGGTGCTGTCCTCGATCGGCGCGGCGCGGGCGCTGATCCATGCCGTCCACGAGCTCTCTGTCTCGGCAGCCACTGCCGATGACTTGGGCAGCGCGATCGAGGCCGCCGAGGCGGCGGCGATCGCCGCCGGAGCGGCGCCGTCGACGATCGAGACACGGACGGAGTTCGATGCCCAGCGGCGCACTCTGCGCGCCACAGCGACGGGCTCCCTGCCGCTCGAGTCGCGCGCCGTCGGCGGACCGGTCGCGCCCGAGAGCCTAGTCGGCATTGCGGCCGCGCGGCTCGCCTCATCGCCTGAGCGCGTGCGCGAGGTGGCGCGGACGATGCATTACCGCGCCTACGCCGCCGGTGACGGCGGCCGGGCGGTTGACTGGGCATTGCTCGACGGGCGCGGCGCTTTGGCGCACCGTGGCCGCGCTCGCCGCCTGCTCTACGGCCGCGGCGCGGACTTCACCCAGCAGCTGACGGCTGAGCTGCTCCAGGCCGGCCAGTCCGCGCTGACCGGCGTCACGCCGCCGGTGGTCCTCGTCGCCGGCCGGCGCATCCTGGACTGCGCGCCCCTGACCAGCACCGAGGCGCTCCTGAGTGTCGTCCGCGCCCAGCTCGCGCAGCACGACGGCCCGATGATCGCCGCCATCGAAGAGGCCACCTGATGGCGCTCTACCGTCCCGCCAGCCGCCGGCCGCTGGCCATCGCCGGGGTGGCCGGGCTGGTATTCGGCTTGATCGGTGGTTTCCTTGCCGGACAGGCGACCGCGCCCGGGCTCGAGGCTTCGATCGACGGCCTGCGCGACCGGACGGCTGCCGTCCGCACGTCGCTCGAGGTGCTGCGCATCGAATATCCAAAGCTGCTCGTGGCGGGCAGCGACAGTGGCGGCGCCCTGGCCGCCCTCGAACGAGCCGAGCAAGGCTTCGACCGGCTGGAGGTAGAGCTCGCGCTCATCGACCCGGACGCAAGCGACGGAGCCTACCGCGCGCTGCGTGAGCTGCGCCGTGTGGTCGACGCGCGAGGACCGGAGGCAGAGGCTGACGCCGCCATCGACGAGGTCAATGCCCAGCTCGATCTCGCCTTGCCGCAGGTCTTCGGGCGATGAAGCTCAGCCTCCAGCAGCTGGCACTCCTGGGCGGCACCTTCCTGTTCGCCCTGGCCGGCATGCTCTCTGTCTACATGGTTGCCGCCGGCACGCCGGCGCCCACAGCCGCGCCATCGCCGAGCGCACGGCCCACGCCCAGCCCTACGCCGACGCCGTTCAACCCCGAGCCGACCGAGCCCGGGATGACCGGACCGACGCCAACACGCACGCCCTTCCTGGTCAACGGCAACACGCCGGCTCCGCTGCGCACGCCGGGCATCGTCCTGCCCCGGCCCAGCGCCGAGCCGGGCGAGACGATCGTCATCACGCTAGATGGCCGCGACTACGCTGAATCGATCGTGCCGCGCAACGGCCGGCTGACGCGCAACGGCCCGCGGGTCACGCTCGACACCAACCGCTCGCTCGGCGAGCCGCTGTGGGTCACCTGGCGGCTGCCATCAACTGCCCTGCCTGACGGAGCGGTGGCGGTCAACGTGGACGTCAAGATGTGCGGCCGCGGCGAGGGAGACTTCTGGGAGGTCTACGGTCCGGACGGCGGCGAGCCGTTCGAGTACGAGGTCATGGCGCCCGGGCCGGACGGCTGCTGGTCGTTCACCGACTCGCCAGGCCACGACATGAGCGTCGTCGCCGGCGTGATGCTCCAGTCACGGCTGGTAATCGAGAAGATCGAGTTCACGATCACGCTCGGCCGCTGAGCGGCGCCTTAGACTGCGCGCCATGCGCGTCTACATCTCTGTCGACATGGAGGGCTTGGCCGGCGTCAGCCACGCCAAGCCTACCCAGCGCGGCGATGACGGCTACCCGGCGGCGGTCGAGCTGATGGTCGGCGAGGCGAACGCGGCCATCCGTGGCGCCTTCGACGGTGGCGCCCGTGAGGTGACCGTCAACGACAGCCACGGCCAGATGTTCAACCTGCCGCCCGAGCGCCTCGACCCGCGCGCCCGGCTGGTCCAGGGCACCAAGCCATACAGCATGGTCGAGGCGGCGCGCGACGAGAACTTCGACGTTGCCCTGTTCGTCGGCTATCACTCGCGCGCCGGCCACCCGCGGGGCACGATCGCTCACACCTACACCGGCCGCATCACGCTCTTGCTGGTCAACAGCCGGGCGGCGACCGAGGCTGCGCTCAACGCCCTCTATCTCGGCGCGCTGGGCGTGCCGGTGGCCCTGGTCACGGGAGACGATGCGCTGGCCGACGAGGTGCCCGACTGGCTGCCCTGGGCCGAGACGGTGGCGGTCAAGCGCGGCGTCAGCTGGCAGGCCGCCGATTCGATCCATCCCGAGCGCGCGCGGTCTTTGATCGAAGCCGCGGCCAGACGGGCTGTTGAGCGCGCCCAGGCGGAGGGTCGCGACGGCATGCGGCCGCTGCGCCTCGAGCCGCCGCTCGACCTGCGCATCGACTTCGCCCACCCCGGCCAGGCGGACATGGCGGCGATCATCCCGGGCTTCGAGCGAGCAGGCGACCGCGGCATCACCTACCGCGCGGATGACCAGGAGACGCTCTTCCGGGCGTTCCTCTCGGCGGCGCGGATCTCGCGTACTGCGGACGACTGAGCCGGTGCTACGCTGCACGGCGTGAACGAGCCGCGCAACGTCACACCCGGCCACGAAGAGGGGGACGAGTTTCGCGCCCGCTACCGGCAGGAGCGGGCTGAGGAGCCCGAGTGGATGGCCTGGAAGTGGGCCAACCGCGGGCGCGGCTTTCCCTGGCTCGGCGTGCTGCTGGTGCTCATCGGGCTGGCCCTGCTGGTCCAGTACTTCGTGCCGTCGGTCAGCGCCGGCACGCTCGTCCTGCTGGCCATCGGTCTGGCGTTCCTGGCGGGCTGGCTGTTCGGCGGCTCGTGGGTGTCGATGATCCCGGGTGTGCTCGTCTCGTCGCTCGGCGCCGCCGAGCTGATCGAGGACCTGGCCCTGCTCGGACCGGCCGGCGACGACGTCCCCGGCCTCGCTTCGGCGATGCTGGCGCTCGGCTTCCTGGCCATCTGGCTGCTCGGCTACGTGTCCAACAAGCGCTCGCGCTGGCCGTTGTGGGGGGCGGCGATCTTCGGCCTGATCGGCTTCGCCCAGCTGTCCGGCCGCATCCTTGACCTGCCCGTGCTGGGCGCGCTCTGGCCGCTGCTGATCATTGGCCTGGGTGTCATCGTGCTGCTGAGCGCCCGCCGCCGCTGAGAGCGGCTGCGCCTACTTGGTGTAGGCGCCCTGCGGATCAAGCTCCTCGCGGATCAGGCGCAGCTCCTCGGCCGTGGGCGGCGCGGTCGTGACCAGCTCGCCCTCGCCTAGACGCGGCTCCCAGCCCATCGACGCGCGAACCTCGTCGAGCGTGATGCCTGGATGGGTGGCGTCCAGGTGTAGCGTGCCCTCCGGCCGGCGGTGGAAGACGCCCTTGTCCGTCACGACGACTGACACGCGCGCGCCGGTAGAGGTGCGGAAGTCGAGCTTGCGCACGAACGAGCGCGGCGACTGGCGCATGATCACGAAGACCTGCTTCGCGTTCTGGGCGATCTCGCATGCGCCGCCGGAGCCCGGCAGGCGCGTCTTCGGCCGCTCGTAGTCGCCGATGACGGTCGTGTTGAGGTTGCCGTGCCAGTCGATCTGCGCACCGCCCAGGAAGCCGACGTCGATCAGCCCGCCCTGGAGGTAGAAGCCGAACAGCTCGAACATGCTCGTCACCGCCGTCGCGCCGGTGACGATGGTCGGGTCACCGATCGACAGCGGCAGCCGTGCCGGTCGGGCGCCAAATACGCCCGCCTCGTAGACCAGCTCGATGTCCGGCGCGACCGTGCGCCGGGCCAGGTTGACCGCGATGTTGGGCAAGCCGACGCCGACGAAGCAGACGCGCTTGCCGGCCAGCGCCCTTGCGGCAGCGACGATCATCATCTCCGACGCGCTGTAGCCACGGTCGTGCCCGGTCACAGGTACTGCCCGTAGTCGACTGACCCGGACGGCGCGGGCGATGGGCGCAGGGCCGACAAGCGTTCGCGCATGCGGGCCACGTACTCCGACCGATCGGCGACTCCGTGGACCCACTCGCCCAGCCAGGCGTTTAGCGCTGCCTCGTCGCGCGAGACTGCATCCCACTCGATGTAGAACGCGTTGTCGCGATCGTAGAAACCCTGCGCGTACGAGGGATGAGCTCCGAAAGGCTCGACGACGACTGCGTCGACGACCAGCCCGGGCAGGATCGTCCGGTTCGGGTCGGCCCGGATCACGGACTCGTCGACGAGCTCCTCCACGACGACGAGCACCCGCTCAGCAGCGAAGGCGGCCTCCTTCTGGCAGCCGAGCAGGCCCCAGACCTGGGTGTTGCCGGCGGCGTCGGCGCGCTGCGCGTGGATGATCGCAACGTCAGGCCGCAGGGGAGGGACGGCATAGACAGTGTCGTCGCCGTAGGGCGAGGCGATCGGCCGGATCAGCGGGTTGGCCACTGGCAGGTCCGTGTCGGCATACGAGCGCAGCGGGAAGAAGGGCAGGTTCATCGCACCCGCCGTGTAGCGCGCGACCATGCCGAAGTGGCTGTACTCCTCGAGCTCGAGCCGCGGATCGGCGTCGCCCTCCGTCGCGCGCCGGACCGCGTGCAGCGAGCCGACGCCGGGGTTCCCCAGCCAGCTGAACACGAGCTTGCGTGCCACGCCGGCGGCGACCATCTGGTCGTACACGAGGTCGGGCGTCAGCCGGCACAGCGTCAGGTCGCGCCTGCGCTGGCGGATGATCTCGTGACCGGCGGCGAACGAGATGAGGTGGGTGAACCCCTCGATGGCCACCGTGTCGCCGTCGCGGACGAGCTCGGCGATGGCATCGCGCATCGACGCGAGCTTCGAGCCGCTGCTCACCCGGCGATCTGTGGCCGTCTGGTTGGCGCCACGCGCCGCGTCAGCCGTCGCCGTGGGCTTCGTCGAATGCGCCGCCGGCGCGAGCATCCGCCAGCGCTGCCGCGGGATCCGCGGCGACCGCGGCCACGGCCTCACCGAACAGCCTGACGCCGGTCGCGACCTCCTCCGCGCTGACGACCAGCGGCGGAGACATTCGAACGACGTTCTCGCCGGCCTCGAGGACGAGCAGGCCGCGGCGGAAGGCGGCCCATTGGACTGCTTCGGCGACTTCGCCGTCAGCCAGCTCGACGCCGATCATCAGACCCTTGCCGCGGACGTCGCGGACCAGCTGCGGGTGATCGGTCGCCATCAGCCGCAGGCCGGCGAGCGCCTCTTCCCCGCGCTGGCTGGCGTTGGCCATCAGCCCCTCCTCAAGGAGGCTGATCGTGGCCAGCGCAGCCGCGCACGACACCGGGTTGCCGCCGAATGTCGAGCCGTGGTGGCCGGCCTGCCAGGTCATCAGCTCGGCCCGCGCGGTCATCGCGCCGAGCGGCATGCCCGAGGCGATGCCCTTGGCGGCGAGCACGATGTCCGGCTCGACGCCCCAGTGCTCGATCGCCCACATGCGGCCGGTGCGGCCCGTGCCGGACTGGATCTCGTCGGCCACGAGCAGGATGCCGTGGCGGTCGCAGATCGCGCGCAGGCGGGGCAGGAAGTCGGCGTCCGGGACGATGTAGCCGCCCTCGCCCTGGATGGGCTCGACGAATATGGCGGCGACCTCCTCGGCCGGCACGAGCTGCTTGAAGAGCCTGTTCTCGAGCTCGTCCAGGCCGGCACTGCCGAAGGGCACGTGGTATACGCCCGGCAGCAGCGGCCCGAAGCCGGCGTGGTACTTCGACTTCGAGGCGGTCAGCGAGACCGAGCCGTACGACCGCCCGTGGAAGCCACCGAGGAAGCCCACGATGTACTGCCGGCGCGTGGCGAAGCGGGCAAGCTTGATCGCCGCCTCAACCGCCTCTGTGCCCGAGTTGCCCAGGAACGAGCGTGTCGGCCCGCTCATCGGCGCGAGCCGGTCGAGCTCAGCCGCCAGCTCGGCGTAGATGGGCAGATAGAAGTCGGACGCCGAGAAGTGGATCAGCTCGCGCGCCTGGCGCTCTATCGCGGCGGTCACTCGCGGGTGGGCGTAGCCCGTCGAGGAGACGGCGATGCCGGCGCAGAAGTCGAGGAACAGGTTGCCGTCGATGTCCTCGACCGTCGCGCCCCAGCCGCGCACCGGGACCAGCGGGTACGCGCGCGGCAGGCTGGGCGAGGTGTAGCGACGGTCGTGCCGAACCTGCTGGCGCGCCTTGGGCCCGGGTGGGGGCGTGATGATGTCCGGGGCGCTGCGCGCCTCGATGCGCTCGGCGATCTCGGTCACGCGGGCAGCTCATTCACGCGGCAAGTTTAGCAACGCCGGCGTTGCGGGACTATCGGCCTACTGCAAGGCGGGGGGCCAGTAGGTAGAGTGCCGATCGCGTTGAAGCTGTCGTCACCACCGCTCCCGCTCTCCCGACTCGAGGCTGCCCTCGAGCATGTCCTCGTTCCCGCCGCCACGGCCGGAACGGCCGCCGACGGCCTGTCGAACGGCTATGGCCGAGTGGTCGGCGTGATCGCGGGTCTCGCCGTCGGGTTCTTCCTCCCCGCCCTCACCATCGCTGACGTTCCGCCTGAGCGGTGGCTGATCTTCTCGATGGCGGCGGCCAGCGTCGGATTGATAGTCGGTGGCTCGTTCATCCTGCTCGGTCGGCGGAGTCGTTGGCTGGTCGCCGCAGCCGCGGTCAACTCGCTCGCCGTCGCCAGCCTCGGCCACCTGTACCACCCCTATTTCAACCAGCTCGTGCTGTTGTACGCGCTCGTCGTTGCCGCGCACGCAGTGGTCCATGGCCTCCGGCCCAGCCTCGTCGCGGCGGCACTCGGTGCGTTGCTCGTGCCTTTCGTCATCCAGATCGGGGTGCAGGTCAACCCGAGCGATCCGGTCTACGCCCTGATCTACTTGGTCGGTGCGGCCCTGGTGCCCTGGACGGCCGAGCGCCTGGCCGCTTATCGGGCGGTGGCGCTGCGCGATCAGCTTGCGTTGACCGTTGCCACCGAGCGCGAGGCGGTGATGATCCTCGCCCGGGCGGCCGAGGCGAAGGACCAGGTAACCGGGGATCACGTCTTGCGCGTCGGTGACATCAGCGCCCAGCTCGCACGGCGGGCTGGTCTGGACGAGGCAATTGCCGAGGACATTCGCTTCGCCGGCATGCTCCATGACGTCGGCAAGCTGCACGTTCCCGACAGGCTTCTGACCAAGCCAGGGCCTCTTGACGAGGATGAGTGGGCGATCATCCAGCGCCACACGATCTGGGGCGAGCGCATTCTGGGATCGTCGGCCGGCTTCGAGCTGGCGCGCCGTATCGCGCGGTCACACCACGAGAACTGGGACGGGTCGGGGTACCCGGATCGCCTGCGTGGCGAGGACATCCCGCTAGCCGCACGGATGGTCCGGCTGGCTGACGCCTTCGACGCGATGCGCAACCCCAGGCCCTATAAGGAGGCTTGGCCACTGGAGCGTTGCCTCGAGGCGATCGCGCGCCGGGCAGGCTCGCTTTTCGACCCCGATCTGGCGCGTGAGCTGCTCGCCATCTACGGTGTGACGCGGCCGGTGCTGGCTAGCGCGCTACCGGCCGAAGGTGAGCTGCCCGTCGATCAACTCGGAGCTATCACGGCGCACGCCTGAGCTGGTGCTGCGCTAACTCACCCGAAACCAGTGGAAGCCGTAGGCGTCGAGCTCGATCTCGTGGCGCTGCTCGCGCACCGGCTCGCGCTCGGAATGGTCGATCAGATCGACGAGGCGGCGGCCCTGGTACTCCGACACGTCGAGCTTGACCCTGACCGCGCGGTCGGCAAGGTTGTGGACGGCGATGATCGTCCCGTCCTGGTAGCGCAGGCAGTGGCCGAACACGGCCGGGTCGCCCGTCTCGACGATGTCGACCTTGCCCCAGCCGAACTCGCGGTTCTCCTTGCGTACCCGAATCGCGCGCTCCATCCAATTGAGCAGTGAATTGGGCTCCTTGCGTTGGGCAGAGACGTTCACGTCGCGATAGCCGAAGTCCCCGCGGCTGACCACCGGCGAGATCAGATGACGTGGCCTGGCCGTAGAGAACCCGGCGTTGTCGTCAGCCGACCATTGCATCGGTGTGCGCACCGCGTCGCGCTCCTTGAGCGACAGGTCGTCGCCCATGCCGATCTCCTCGCCGTAGTTGATCACCGGCGTGCCGGGCAGCGAGAGCATCAGCGCATAGGCCATCCGCAGGCGCCGCTGGTTGCCGTCAAGCATCGGTGCCAGCCGCCGCCGAATGCCGCGCCCGTAGAGCTGCATCCTGGGCTCGGGCGCAAAGGCGGCAAATGCGTCCTGGCGCTGCGACTCGGACAGCCGACCCAGGTCGAGCTCGTCGTGGTTGCGCAGGAAGGTCGCCCACTGCGAGGTCTCGGGCATCGGCGGCGGGGTCAGCAGGCCCTCGATCAACGGCGCGGCCTCCTGCCGGGCGAAGGCCAGGAAGAGGTGCTGGTTGAGGATGAAGTTGAAGCCCATTTGGAGCTTGTCGGCGGCGAAGTAGTCCGCCATCTCCGCGGGCGGCAGGTTGGCCTCCGCGAGCAGGATCGCATCGCCACGGCGCCACTGCAGGAAGGCGCGGAAGTCGGCCAGGAACTCGAGCGGGTCGCGCACGTTCTCGGCCTCGACGCCCTTGAGCTCGATGACGAACGGTGCCGCATCGACGCGGAAGCCCGACACGCCCAGCGCAAGCCAGAAGCCCATGATCCGCTCGATCTCCTCGCGCACCTTGGGGTTGGCCACGTTGAGGTCCGGCTGATGCGGATAGAACCGATGGAGGTAGTACTCGCCGGCCTTACGGTCATACGTCCAGATCGTGTCCTGCACGCCGGGGAAGATGACGCCCTCGTGAGCGTCCTCGGGCTTGGTCTTTGACCAGACGTAGAAGTCGCGAAAGGGCGAGCCGGGGTCGGAGCGGGCCGACTGGAACCAGGGATGGTCGCGCGAGGTGTGGTTGACGACGAGATCGACGATCACGCGCAGGCCGCGTTCGCGGGCCAGGTTGATGAACTCGACGAAGTCACCCAGCGTGCCCAGCTGGGGGTGGACCGAGTAGTAGTCGGTAACGTCGTAGCCGTTGTCGCGATTGGGGCTGGGATAGAACGGCAGCAGCCAGACGCAGGTGAAGCCGAGACCGGAGATGTAGGTCAACCGATCCTTCAGCCCGTGGAAGTCACCGATGCCATCGCCGTTGAAGTCCTGGAAGCGGTCAACGTCCAGGCAGTAGATGACCGCGTCCTTGTACCAGAGATCCCGCAAGCGCCTGCCCTCCTGCGCGGACGATGCGTGATCGCTGCTTGCGCCGACATCGCGCCACGTCCCGGCTCGCGTGCAGGGTGCAGTCAAAGCAGCTGCCGCGCGCTCTGCCTGACTGGGATCCCGATGGCGCTAGCCTGGCCCAAGGCCAGGTTCAGTCGACGACTGTCTGGCTCTGCTCGCGCATGAACTGCTGGACGTAGTACAGCCCACCGCCGGCCTTGCCCGTCGAGCCCGAGGCCTTCCAGCCGCCGAAGGGCTGGATCCCCGGCCAGGCGCCGGTCGTCGCCCCGGCGCGGCGGTTGACGTAGACCACGCCGGCATGGATGGTGTCGAGAAAGCGCTCGACCTCGGCCCGATCTTCGCTGAAGAACCCGGCGGTCAGCGCGTACTCGCTCTCGTTGGCCAGGCGCAGGCCCTCGTCGATCGAATCAACCGCCGCGACCGCGACGAACGGCACGAACAGCTCCTCGCGGAAGAGGCGGTGGTCCACCGGCAGGCCGGTCGCCACCGTTGGCTGCACGAAGAACCCGCGGTCGAGTGGCGCGTCGGTGACGCGCCGGCCGCCGACCGCGACCTGGCCCTTGCTGCGCGCCTCCTCGGCCGCCTTCTCGAAGCGCAGCACGGCCTTCTCATTGATCACCGGGCCGAGCCACGTCAAGCGCTCGAGTGGATCGCCCAGGGTGAGCTTCTCGGTCTTGTCGACGAGCAGGCGCACGAACTCGTCGTGGACCGGCCGCTCGACATAGACACGGCTGTTGGCCGAGCACTTCTGGCCGCCGAAGCCGAAGGCCGCACGCATCACGCCCTCGGCTGCCTCCTCGAGGTCCGCCTTGCGGCTGACGATGCTCGGGTTCTTGCCGCCCATCTCGACGATGACCGGCTTCGGATAACGCTGCGCGAAGGACTTGTACAGGTCGAAGCCGACCTCGAACGAGCCGGTGAAGACGATGCCGTCGATCTGCTCGTTCGACTGCAGCTCCGCGCCGACGGTCTCGCCGGGGCCGGCCACGATGTTGAACACGCCGCTGGGCAGTCCGGCGTCGCGCAGCACCTCGTGGAGCTTCATGCCCATCAACGGCGCATCGCTCGACGGCTTGAAGACGACCGTGTTGCCCGCGACCAGCGCCGCGCCGGTCGGGCCGCCGCACAGCGCGAACGGGAAGTTGAATGGGCTGATGACTGCGAACACGCCATGTGGCTTCAACACCGAGCGCGTGTGGACTGACGTGTCGCCGAGGTTGCCCATCGGCACGTCGAAGCCGCCGTGCTCATCCATCATGTCGCAGTAGTAGCGGATCAGGTCGGCCGTCTCCTCGACGTCGCCTAGCGCCTCGAGCCGGTTCTTGCCGACCTCCAACGACATCAGCGCCGAGTACTCCATCTGGCGCTCGCTGATCAGGTCCGCCGCCCGGCGGAGCAGCGCGACGCGCTGGCGCCAGGGCGTCGCCGCCCAGCCCGGCTGAGCGGCCCTGGCCGCCGCGATGGCGTCGCGGACGTCCTGCCGGCTGCCCTTCGCGAAGTGGCCCAGGACGATCTCACGGTCGATTGGCGAGCGATCCTCGAACTCGCCCTCGCCGGCACGCGCATCGCCGTTGATGAAGTTTGGGTGGTGCGCCCCGAGCTCGCCGCGCGCCTTGGCCAGCCCGGCCTCGAACTGCGTATGCAGCTCCTCGTTGTCAGCGCGCAGCGTGGCGTAGGTGATCTTGAGCTTGGGACGGGAGATCGTGTCGGTCATGTGCCTCGTTTTCCTCTCGCCGGGCGATCTGTCTGGAAGAGGCCAAGTCTACGCCTTGAGGCCCGTCGATCTCCGGCGGTCGAGTCGCCGGCGAAGCATCCACCAGAAGAACGGCGGATCGTCGACGAAGACGCGTCGGCCGATGCGCCGCGGGTCGCGCAGCATGCGGAAGGCCCACTCCAGCCCCACCCGCGTCATCCAGTGTGGCGCGGCGGGCACGTGCCCCCCGAGCACGTCGATGGTCTGACCGACACCGAGCATCAGCGTCTCCGGCAGGTCGACCCGGTGGCGGGCCATCCACTGCTCCTGCTTTGGCGCGCCGAAGCCGACATACAGCAGCCGCGGCGCCGCGCGGCGCAGCTCGGCCACGGCGGCATCGTCGGCGGCGCTGCCGACGGTGAAGCCCATCGGCGGTCCGATCGCGGCGACGATGTCGGCGCCGGCTGCAGTCAGGAGGGTCGCGGCCTTGTGGGGCGCGTCGGCTCGCCCGCCCAGCAGCGCCGTCCTGATCGGCTCGGCGGCGCTGGCTCGCGCCACCGCCTCAGGCAGCAGGCGGCCGGTGACCGCGCCGCGCAGCGGCGTGCCCGCGATCCGCGCGCCGTAGACGATGCCCATGCCGTCCGGCAGGCGCAGCCGGGCGCCGAGCAGCAGCTCGCGGAAGGCCGGGTCACGCCGGGCGCGGACGACGAAATCGGCGTTGGGCGTGGCGACGTAGCCGCCGCTGCCCTCGCGCGCCCACACGATGAGCCGGCGGACCGTCTCGTCGAAGGAGATGTTGTCGATGGGCAGGCCATCGATCTCGACCACTCTGGGCGGGCCTGACACGCCATCGGCGGTGCTCACGGCCGGCTCCAGGCCGAGAGGTCGCGTCCGATGAGCTCGCCCAGCTCGCGCACCTGCGGCGCTAGCTCCTCGACCAGCCGGCGCCGCAGCTGCGGATCCATCGCCGGCCGGCGCGAGCGGCGGCTATTGAAGCTGACCAGCACGTCGCGCAGCCGATGGGCGAGCCCGAGCCGGCGCAGCCGGCCGTAAAGGCCGCGCAGCGGGCGGGGCGGAGCGAAGACCAGCCGCTGCAGGAGTCGCGAGCGCGCCTGCTGGCTGGGGTTGTGGACGGCGAAGTCGATCTGGACATCAGGATCCACGCCGAGGAACTCGAGCACGCCTCGGTAGGCGGTTCGTGGATCGGCGACGAAGTCGTCGAAGACGATGACGTGGACGCGTTCTCGACCGAACACGTCCAGCCAGCGGCGCAGCTGCTCGGCGAAATGCACGGAGTGCCGGTAGTACAGCGCCTCGGGCCGGATGGCGTCGCCGGGGATCCGCTCGCCGCGTCGCCGAGCCGGCTCGGCTTCGAGCGCGGCGGCGAAGTCGGTGATGTCCTCACGCCGGTTGAAGACCAGCTGGCCGTGCTGGGCGTGCATCACGTCGACCGGGTTGCGCAGCATGACGATGATCCGCGCGTCGGGCGCGAAGTGAGCGATCTCGGCCGGCGCGCTGTGGGAGTACAGGTACCAGGGCGACGCCTCACCGGCGCGCTGGCCGGGTTGGGCGTCGGCGAACAGCGCCAGGTACTCCTGCTCTGTCATCCGCCGGTAGCGTGGCGTCAGGTCGGCGCCGAAGTACATCGGCTCCTTGGGCACGCACATGAAGATCTGCGGATGGGCGCGGAGGTACTCGTAGAGGGCGGTGGTGCCGGACTTGAAGGCCCCGACGACGAACGTGTCGGGACGCTTCACCCGTTGCCTCGAGACGGCGCCAGCCAAGCCGACAGGTCGCGCCCGAGCAGGAGACCCAGGCGCTCGATCTCAGGCGTCATCTCCTCTGTCAGCCGCCGGCGCAGCTCGGGGTCCATCGGCTTGCGCTCCTGTACCCGGCTGTTCGCCTCCAGCATCCGCGTCCGGACAGCGCGCACGAGCGGGAAGCGACGCAGCACTGGCGCCAGCGGAAGCAGCAGCCGTGGCGCGAAGATGAGCCGCTGCAGCAGCGACGAGCGGACACGGCGGCTCTCGTTGGCCTTGGGCGGCGCGGCCGCGTGCGACGGGTCGACGCCCAGGAACTCGAGGCAGCCACGGACGACCGCGGCCCCGTCGCGCACCAAGTCGTCGTGCAGCATGACGTGGACGCGTTCGCGGCCGAAGACCTCGAAGTAGCGCTCGAGCTGCTCGGCGAAGCGGACGCTGTGCCGGTAGAAGAGGTTCTCGATGTTGATCGGCCCGTCGGGGACGCGCCGGCCCTCGCGTCGCTCGGGCTCGGCGGCGAGTGCCTCCTCGAAGTCAGGGATGTCCTCAATGACGTTGAAGATCAGCTGGTTGTGCTGGGCGTACATCACCTCCACCGGGTGGCGCAGCACGACTAGGATCTGGGCGTCGGGCGAGAACTCGCGGATCTCGCGGGCGGCTGACTCGGAGTACAGGTACCAAGTCGACGCTTCGCCGACTCGCTGGTTCGGCTTCGCGTCGCGGAAGAGGCGCAGGTAGTCGTCCTCGCTCATCCGCCCATAGCGCCGCGTCAGGTCGTCGCCAAAGTACAGCGGCTCCTTGTGGAAGGGCATGAATATCTGCGGGTGCCGGCGGAGCTGCTCGTAGAGGGCGGTGCTGCCGCTCTTGAACGCTCCGACGAGGAAGAAGTCGGGGCGAGTCATTCGGCGGGCAGGATAACCCAGCCGTGGCCCGTCGGCCGTGCTGGCCGCGGCGGTGGCGGCGACGCCGCCGGCAGGTGGGACCCGCGCTGGGCCGCCGCCCGCGTCACTCGGGCCGCCACCGCTGGGCACGCGGGCGTCGAACACCCTCTCCGCACGCAGCTTGTCAACGCCGCGCTCCCGGGCTCTGGTTCTCGGCCGGTGTTTCAGGTCGCTGACCTTCTCCGTGTCGGCCTGGACGCGAGCAGGCCGTGCCGGCCGTCGCCCCGGACCGTATCCTTGTCCGGCAGAAGAGGGTCGCCGTGAGCCGTCACCCGGACACATTCAACATCGGTGCCGCGAAGAGCGGCACGACTTCGCTGGGAGTGCGCTGAGCGATGTCGTGGATCGTCTCGGCCATCCGGCGGGGCTCGGTGGTCGTATTGGCGATCGCCGCCTGCCTGACGCTGCCACAGGGCGTGGGCAGCCCGGCGGGCTCCGTCCTCGGCGACCAATCGGCGGGCCCAGTGCCCTCGCCTGCCGCAACCCAATTGCCCGATGCACCCCGGCCCCCGGTCCCGCCGCCCGGCGCGCTCGCCGGCCCCGCGGCTCCGCCGGATCGCGAGATCACGCCGGGGCCGCGGCCAGGCCCAGTGACCCAATCTCCCGCCGAGCAGCCGCCGAACATCGTCGTGATCTACCTCGACGACGTGAACCCGCATGACGGCCGCCTGTGGAGCGACCCCGAGCTGACACCCACCCTGCACGACCTGTTCGTGGCTCACGGGATCAGCTTTCCGAGGGCGATAGCCGAGACGCCGCTGTGCTGCCCGGCCCGCGGCGCCCTGCTGACCGGCTTGCATACCCACAATCACAACGTCAAGGTCAATCACGCGCACCTCTTCGACCCGGCCGAGCACCTTGGTCGAGCGATGCGCCGCGCCGGCTACGCCAGCTTCTGGATCGGCAAGTACTTCAACGGGACCGAGCGCTTCGACGCCGCTCAGTGGGCCAGGCACTCGGCCGGTTGGACGGAGTTCGACGTGCTAATCCGTGGCGGGCCGAGCACGGGCTCGAACTCCGACTACTTCAACAACTACCAGCTCGTCACCAAGCAGGGCGCCAAACGCTACGGCACGTATCACTCAACGCGCCTGATCGCCGAGCAGCTGGCCAGCCGCATGGCCGCCACGCCCGCTGACAAGCCGATCTTTGCCGTTCTGTCGATCTACAACCTGCATGCTCCCAACACGCCCATGCCGCTGCCCGGCTCGGCCGAGCGCTGCGCCGGCATGCCGCCCTGGAAGCCGCCCTCCTACAACGAGGGCGATGTGTCAGACAAGCCGGCCTACATCCGACGGCTGCCTCTCCAGCCGTTTCCGGACGGCTGGCCAATGACGCGCTACTGCGAGGAGATGATCGGCGTCGACTGGGCGGTCGAGAAGGTGCGCAGCGACCTGGCAGCTGCTGGTCGGCTGGACAACACGCTGCTCGTGTTCACCGCCGACAACGGCATGGGCTGGGGCGAGCACCGCTGGGGTCAGAAGAAGCGCACGCCGTATGCCACGCCGGTGCCGCTGATGATGAGCTGGCCGGCGCGCTGGGGCTCGGCCAGGCGTGTCGTGGACGACATCGTGGTCAACATCGACCTCGCGCCGACCTTCTGCGAGCTCGCCGGCTGCACGCTCGGGCCATTTCCGCGCGGCCACGCCGGGCCTGACGGCCGGAGCATGGTCAGGCTGCTCGACGGCCAGCAGGCGGACATGGGTCGCGACGCGGTCCTCGAGACGAGCTGGGGAACCCTGCCCTGGGCGGCCATCCGCACGACGCCTTCCAACCCGCTCGGGCTGTGGCACTACATCGTCCATCCAAACGGCTTTGTCGAGCTCTACGACCTGAAGGCAGACCCTTGGCATCTGGACAACCGTGCATCGGATCCCTCGCTCGCCGACCTGCGCCGGAAGCTTGCCGCGCGCCTGGCGCAGCTGCAGCGGGAGGGCCTGCAGGGTGCCCGCCCGGACGGTGCGATCGGCCTCGCCAGCACCGGCCCATACAAGGGCAACGACGTGTACGACACGTCCGCGCAAGAGAGGCAGACGGCTCGTCGCGCCGGCGTGCAGCGCGGGCGGAGCTATGACTTTTGGGTGCGCCTACAGAATGACGGCGGAACCAGCGGCACCTTCACGGTTCGCGCGACCACGAGCGGCAGTGCCACGATCATCGTTCGCTACCTGGCCGGCCAGCAGGACGTCACCACGCAGGTGAGTGCCGGGACATACCAGCTGACCATGGGCGCGGGCAAGCAGTCGCTGCTGCGAATGCGCATGACCGTCATGTCCGGGTCGCCGGCCGGCGCCGTCAAGCGGGCGGTGATCGCGTTTGCCGGGCCGGGAGGCACGCTCGTCGATGTCGTGCGTGCCGTCGCCACCCGCTGACACGCGGAGCTGATGACCCAGCAGCCAGCTGTCAACCCGCGCGCCGGCGAGCCCACGTCCTTCCGTTCGGGCACTCTGGGCGTGCCCGTATTGCCCGCGCTGCCGAGCGATCCGGAGGCTGTCTTCATCGTCGGCGTGCCGCGCAGCGGCACGACGATGCTGCGCTACCTGCTCGAAGCCACCCCACGCCTTGCGATCGGCCGCGAGAACCACTACATGGGCCACTACTACGGCCGCCGCGGCGCGCGCGACATCTTTCGTGCGGCCGGCGACCCGGCGGACGATGCGACCGTCCGGCGCATCGTCGAGATGGTCTACTCGGGCGAGTACGCGCGCCACTCTCGCTGGCGCGACGTCAGCCCGTTCTGGCACTGGCTGGTCGAGAGCATCCCGCGTGACGACCTCGAGCGCCGGATGCTCGCCGGCGAGCGCAGCGAGCGTGGCCTGTTCGCGACCCTGCTGCGCACGTACGCCGACGCCCACGGCAAGCCGGTGATGGGCGAGAAGACGCCCGTCCACCTGTTCCACGTAGACACGCTGCTGGAGTGGTTCCCGGGCGCGCGCGTGATCCACATGCTGCGCGATCCGCGAGCGATCTACGTCTCCGACCAGCACCGCCGGCGCAGCCGCGGCCGCAGGCCGTACAACTGGCTGGCCCGCGTCCCGTTCCTGCTCGAGACGTACCTGCTGTTCGTGACCGTCACGGCCTGGCGGCGCGCGCTGCGGCTCCATCGCCGCCACCAGTCGCGTCATGCCGGCCGCTACATGCTGCTCAAATTCGAGGACGTCCTGAGGCGGCCTGACGAGACCCTGCCGGCCGTGTCCGACTTCCTGGGTGTCGACATCGTCGAGGCGGCTCGAACGTTTCGCGTCCCGGCCGCGCATGGCATGCGCTCATCGGACGAGGGACTCGACCCGGCAACGGCTGATCGCTGGCGAACGCGCATCCACCCGCTCGCACGGCGGATCATCGAGCTTGCCCTACGCGGCCCGATGCGCCGCCACGGCTACACAGAGTGAGCGCGACAAGAAGAAGCGCCGGCCCTTGCGGCCGGCGCATTCGTTCAGTGCGGATGTCTTCGGATCAGCTCGCCTGGACGTCGCGGAAGCAGTCGGAGCAGTAGACCGGGCGATCCATCCGCGGCTTGAACGGCACCTGCGCGGCATTGCCGCACTTGGAGCAGATGACCGCGAAGTACTCGCGCGTCGGACGGTAATCGCCGCGCTCGTAGCCACGCGGGCCGCCGATCTCGCGCACGTCGTAGCCGCTGCCCTCACGCATCTGCCGGCGCGATGCGCGACAGCCCGGACAGCGCTTTGGATCTGAAGAGAATCCCTTTTCGGCATAGAACGCCTGATCCGCGACGGAGTGGATGAAGTCCACGCCGCAGTCAGCGCAGGTAAGGGTTCGATCGACTTGAGACACCGAAAAGGTCCTCCCCTGGACAGCCGTTTACCTGTACCGGCGAGCCTGTGCCAGGGCTGTGGGCTGACGGCGTCTGGATGGAGGCCGGGCGCCGCGCTACCCAGGTGCTCTGCCGAGGTCCCTGACTGGGGCGCACCGGTTACTCGCCCAAGGTTACCACCGATCCAGTGGCGGCCGCCGGCGGCCGGATAGCACATCCTTCCCATGTCAGAGCCCCCTTCCGGATGTAAGAATTGGCAGGTAACCGGTAGCCACCGGCGAAACGGAGGGATCTGGGCCGAATGCCGCGTCTCATGCACCTGGCTGACGTGCACATTGGCGCGCGCTATCGCGACCTTGGCCCCGCCGCGGCCGCCCAGCGCGAGCGGCAGTTCGCGGCGTTCACGCGAGCGATCGACCTGGCCCTGGCTGAGAAGGTGGACCTGGTCGTGATAGGCGGTGACCTCTTCGACTCGAACACCCAGCCGCGGCGGTCGGTCGAGGCGGTGGCTGGCCAGCTCAGTCGGCTGGCAAGGAAGCACATCCCGACGGTGATCATCCCGGGCACACACGACTGCTACGAGGACGGGTCGATCTACCGAGTCTTCGACCTGCCGGCGCTGGCGGGCGTCGATGCCGACTCTGACCTCCTCGTGGTCCTTACCGACGAGCGCTCCGCGGTCACGTACCCGGCGCTCGAACTGACCGTCCACGGCCGCGTATTCCGGACCAAGCGAGCACCGGCCAGCCCGCTCGCCGGCTTCACGGCTGCCGAAGCGGGGCGCGGCCGCTGGAACGTCGGCCTGATCCACGGCTCGCTGCGCATGCCGGGCAAGGTCGAATCTGACGACGTCCTGTTCACTGAGTCGGAGGTTGCGGCCAGCGGCCTCGACTACCTGGCCCTGGGCCATTGGCACTCGCACCTCGCCGGCCGTGCCGGCGGCACAACCTGGGCATATGCCGGCGCCCCTGAGCCCGTGGCGCTGGACCAGGACGGTGCAGGGTCGGTGCTGCTCGTCGAGCTCGCCGAAGGCGCTGCGCCGAGCATCGAGCCGCGAACTGTAGGCCGAACGGTCGTCAAGCGGCTCGACCTCGCAGCCGACGAGATCGGCACGCAGGACCGCCTGCTCGCCCGGCTGACCGAGCTTGCCGACGAGAACCTCTTCCTCGACGCGCGGCTGGTCGGCATGCGCCCAGATGAGCTGGACCTCAACCTGGACGAGGTCGAGCGGCAGCTGAGCGGCCGCTTCCTGCGCTTCCGCCTGCGCGACCAGTCGCTGATGGCCCTGCCAGAGGGCGAGCTGCCGTCAGCCGAGACCATCCCGGGCGCCTTCCTGCGCGACCTCGAGGCGCGCATCGGCGAGCACGAGTCGAGCGGAGACCTCGACGGTGCGGCCGAGCTGCGGGAGGCCCTGCGCCTGGGCCGGGTATTGCTCGAGGACCCAGTCCGCGTGAGCCTGGCCTGACGATGCGCATCACCCGGCTTCGACTCAAGGACGTCAAGCGCCATGCTGATCTCGAGCTCGAGCTCGCGCCCGGCCTGACCATCGTGCGCGGGCCCAACGAGGCGGGCAAGACGACCATCCAGCAGGCGCTCGAGCTGGCCCTATTCAGGCGGGCCACGACCGAGGCGCGGGAGCTGGAGGACCTCCGGCGCTGGGGCGCGGACAGGCCGCCGACGGTCATCGTCGACTTCGCGGATGAGGGCATTCGCGGTCGGCTGGCCAAGACCTTCGCCGGCGGCAAGGGCACCGCCGAGCTGACCACCGAGCAGGGCGTGGAGCGCGACCCGGCAGCGATCGAGCATGTCATCTCTTCGCTGACCGGCCTACCCAATGAGCGCTTCTTCAAGGCGACGGCCAGCGTCCACCACCACGACCTGGCCGACCTCAAGCAGGACGAGGGCACGCTCCGCGACCGGCTCCAGCAGTCGATGAGCGGCGCCACGCGCGGCACCCATGCCGCCAAGCGCAAGCTGGACGAAGCCATCCGGCGCTACCGCAGCGAAGGCCCCAAGAATCCCGGCTACCTCAAAGTGGCCCGGGCCGAGGTGGAGCGCCTCGAGTCCGAGGTCGCACGTGGCGAAGCGGAGCTGCGCCAGCTGGAGAGCGATCGGCGCGGCCTGGCCGAGGCTCGTGACCGGCGGACAGCGACGGACGTCGAGCTGGCGCACGCGCAGCAGGAGCAACGGACGGCGGAGCGCGCGGTCGCCCTAGAGGAACGGGCCGCCGCCGCGCAGCAGCGCTACACGACCTTTAAGCGCGCCACTGAGCTCCTGACCGAGATCGGCCGGCTGGAGGGCAGCCATCCCTCGGCCATCTCGCTGCCCGGCCTCCGCGCAGCGGTCGATCGCCTGCGCAACCTCGAGTACCGACTGTCAGAGATCCGGGCCGAGCTGGCGGCCGAGCCGGACATCAGCTTCGAGGCCGTCCCAGAGCCACCCTGGCGTCAGTGGGCGGCCGCTGCGGGTGGCCTGGCAGTGGTGGCCGTGCTGTTGCTGGTCGGTGGGCTGCTGCTCGGCCAGCTGCTGCTCGGAGCCGGCGCCGCCCTGCTCCTCGGTTCCGCGGCCCTGTTCGTCGGGCTGCGTAGCCGGCGTCTGCGCACCCACGTGCTTGACGTGCAGCAGCAGAACGAGCTGCGCGAGAACGAGATCAACCGCCGCCTGCGCGGCCGCTCCGAGCGGGCAGACGAGCTGCGCGAGACGGAGCGCGAGCGCGAGCAGGCGCTGGCGACCCTGGGCATGGACGACCTCGCCCAAGCCGACCAACTGCTGCTCGCCGAGACGGACCATGTCTCGAGCATCGAGCAGCTGCGCGCGGAGTACCGCGGGCTGATGGGCGAGGACCAGCCCGAGCAGGATGTCGCCGAGCTGCGCGACCAGGCCGCCGCCGAGGCGGACCAGTGTCGCCACACCTTGGCCGGCATGGGCGAGATCGGTGCCGAGCCGCAGAAGAGCCTGGCTGC
>Ga0247719_1000260_pt1 | contig 35945 bp, 31 predicted proteins | sample 41E_DmetaG_FD_189046 | JGI IMG/M metagenome (GOLD analysis project Ga0247719, IMG submission 189046) | Soil microbial communities from hillslope of Landscape Evolution Observatory, University of Arizona, Oracle, AZ, United States - 4-1-E_D | ecosystem: Engineered > Artificial ecosystem >...
CACCAGGGCGGTGGAGTAGTCGGGGCCGGCCAGCAGGCCCAGGTGCAGGGGGCGGTCGTAGAACATCTCGGCCACCGCACCCAGGTTGCGGACCTCGACGCCCAGCGGCGGCGGGCAGATACCGAAGCCCTGCTCGATGGTCAGCGCCGAGCAGGTGGCGTGCACGCCGCCGCACACGCCGCAGGCCCGGGAGGAGATGTCGATGGCGTCCCGGGGGTCACGCCCCTCGAGGATGACCTCATAGCCCCGGAACAGCATGGCCCGGGAGTGGGCGTCGACCGCCCGGCGGTTCTCCAGGTCGAGAACCGTGTGCACGGCGAGGGCGCCGGCCACCCGGGTCATCGGGTCGATGTTCCAGTCACGGAGGCGGGGCGGGGCGGCCAGCTGGGCGCCGGGGCCCTCCTTGCGCCGCACATACCCCTTCGGCTCGGCGACCGTGACGGAATAGGGGTCGGCGACCCCTTCCCGCAACTTCGCCTTGCCACCGGCATCGAACTCGATAGGCAGATTCTTGAAGCACATAACGTGCCTCCCCCGGCCACTTCGGCGCGGCCGTTACCGTTGGTCTTCCACCGCTTCTGTCACTTCAAAGGCTATCTGTCCCAAACACTGGTAGCAACGCTTTCTTTGGCAAGCAAATGTGCGTCGCGGTACAGCCGCGCTACCCGGTCTTGCCTGCCGCATTTGGTACGTGGTACGGAGCTCGCTACGACAACCGCTCGGCGGCCCGCCGCGCCGCGGCGACCACCGGATCCCAGACGGGCGAGTACGGCGGCGCATATGACAGGTCGGCGGCCAGCAGCTGGTCGACCGTCATGGCGTTCCAGACGGCGAGGGCGAGGGCGTCGATCCGCTTCGCCGCCCCCTCCTTCCCGACGATCTGGGCACCGAGCAGCCGGCCCGTCCCCCGCTCGACGATCAGCTTGATGGTGATCGGCGCCGCGCCCGGGTAGTAACCCGCCCGGGTCGTCGACTCCGAGACCACCGCGTCGACCATGAACCCGGCAGCGGACGCCTCGCGCTCTCCGAGGCCGGTCCGCGCCACCTCGAGGGCGCCCACCTTGGTGGCCGCGGTGCCGATGATCCCCGGAAAGGTGGCATATCCGCCGCCCAGGTTGATGCCCGCCACCCTCCCCTCCTTGTTGGCGTGGGTCCCGAGGGCGACGGCCACCGGAGCCCCCGACACGCGATGGCGCTTCTCGGCGCAGTCGCCGGCTGCCCACACCGCCGGGCGCGAGGTGCGCATCCGGCGGTCGACCGCGATGGCGCCCGAGGGTCCTACGTCGATACCGGCGGCCTCCGCCAAGGCGACGTTGGGCGTGACCCCGAGGCCGAGGACCACGATCTGAGCGGGAATGGTCCCCTCCGAGGTGACGACTGCGCGTACCCCCCCTTCGGCATCGGTCTCGAAACCGGCGAGCTCCTGACCCAGATGGAGCGTGGTGCCGAACTCCGTGAGCTCGTAGGCGACGAGGGCTCCCATGTCGGCGTCCAGCCGGCTCAGCGGTTGCCCGGCGGCGTCGACAAGATGGGTCTCCACGCCCAGCGCGCACAGGGCCTCGGCCATCTCCAGGCCCACGTAGCCGCTGCCGACGATCACCGCCTGCCGAGGGCGCCGGTCGGCGACGTGGGCCCGCAACGCCATGCCGTCGTCCAGGGTCTGCACCCCGAAGATCCCCTCGGCGTACGCGCCGGGGACCGGCGGGCGGACCGGCACCGCCCCGGTGGCGACCATCAGGTCGTCGAAGCTCTCCTCCCGCTGGTGCCCGCTCTCCGCGTGGTTCACGAGCACCACACCTCTGTCGACGTCGATCTCGAGCACCTCGTGGCGAACGTTGACCTGGATGGACTGCTTGGTCCGGAAGGTGTCCGGGGAGCGCACCACCAGCGTCTCGACGTCCTCCACCACCCCGCTCACGAAGTACGGGATGCCGCAGGCCGAGTAGGACGAGAAGTTGCCCCGGTCGAGGGCCACGATCACGAGCTGGTCGGGCCCCAGCCGGCGCCGGGCCTGCGACGCAGCGCTCATGCCCGCCGCGTCGGCGCCGATCACCAGGAGTCGTCGGGTCAGGGGGCAATCGTAGGCGCCCGCTACGCTCGGGAGGACATGGGCCCCGGGGCCACGTTGCCCTCAGCCGACTGGCCGGGAAGGCGGCTGCGTCACCGTGCCACCGGTCTTTCCCCAAGGAGTCCCCGATGATCCCGACGCCCGTCACCCGCACGCCCGAGTGGAACAACCTGCTCCAGAACCGGCGCGAGATCGGCTGGCTCGACCTGCGGAAGCTGTTCGCCGACGACCCGACCAGAGGCGAGAGGCTCACCGCCCAGGCGGGCGACGTCTACCTCGACTACTCCAAGAACATGGTGACGGCCGAAACCATCACCCTTCTCGTCGCCCTGGCCGAGCGGGCCGGGCTCCGCCGCCGCATCGACGACATGTTCGCCGGTCGCCACATCAACGTCACCGAGGACCGGGCCGTGCTCCACGTCGCGCTGCGCATGCCGAGGGACGCGGTGCTGAGCGTCGACGGCCAGGACGTCGTCGCCGACGTCCACCGGGTCCTCGACAAGATGGCCGCCTTCTCCGACGACGTGCGGTCGGGCGCGTGGACCGGGGCCACCGGAAAGCGGGTCCGCAACGTGGTCAACATCGGGATCGGCGGCTCCGACCTGGGACCGGCCATGGCCTACGAGGCCCTCCGGGACTACTCGGAGCGCTCCATGACCTTCCGCTTCGTGTCCAACGTCGACGGCGCCGACATCTACGAGGCCGTCCGCGATCTCGACCCGGCCGAGACCTTGTTCATCGTGTCGTCGAAGACCTTCGGCACCGTCGAGACCCTCACCAACGCCCGCTCGGCGCGGAACTGGTTGACCGCCGCCCTCGGCGAGGACGCAGTGTCCCGCCACTTCGTCGCCGTGTCGACCGATGCGCACCGGGTGACCGAGTTCGGCATCGACGCGGCCAACATGTTCGAGTTCTGGGAGTGGGTGGGAGGGCGCTACTCGTTCGCCTCCGCCATCGGGCTGTCCCTCATGGTCGCCATCGGCCCGGCCGCCTTCGGAGAGATGCTCGCCGGCTTCCACACCATGGACGAGCACTTCCGCACCGCCCCCTTCGAGACGAACCTGCCCGTGCTGCTCGGCCTGCTCGGCATCTGGCACGGCAACTTCTTCGGCGCCGAGACGCACGCCGTCCTCCCGTACAGCGAGTACCTGGCCCGCTTCCCGGCCTACCTCCAGCAGCTCGACATGGAGAGCAACGGCAAGTCGGTCGACCGCCAGGGCAAGGAGGTCCTGTGGCAGACCGGCCCCGTCGTTTGGGGCCAACCGGGCACCAACGGCCAGCACGCCTTCTTCCAGCTCCTCCACCAGGGCACCGCGCTGGTCCCCTGCGACTTCATCGGCTTCCTCGAGCCGAACCACGGCGTCGGGAACCACCACGACCTCCTCATGGCCAACTTCTTCGCCCAGACCGAGGCCCTCGCCTTCGGCAAGACCCCCGACGAGGTGCAGGCCGAGGGCGTCGCCGAGGAGCTTGTCCCTCATCGCGCGTTCCCAGGGAACCGCCCGACCAACACCATCGTCGTCAACCGGCTGACCCCGTCGACGCTCGGTCAGCTCGTCGCCCTGTACGAGCACAAGGTGCTCACCCAGGGGACGATCTGGGACGTCAACTCCTTCGACCAGTGGGGCGTGGAGCTTGGCAAGGTGCTGGCCGACCGCATCGCCGGTGAGCTCGCCTCCGACGGCGAGCTGGCCCACGACAGCTCCACGAACACCCTGATCCGGCGCTACCGCGACGCCCGGAACGCCACGTGACCGAGATCGTCCTCGTCCGGCACGGGGAGACGGAGTGGAGCCTCTCGGGCCAGCACACGGGGCTGACCGACATCCCGTTGACCGACAACGGCCGGCGCCAGGCCGAGGCGCTGGGCAGGCGCCTGTCGGCGTGGACCTTCGTCCGGGTGCTCAGCAGCCCGCTGAGCCGCGCCCTCGAGACGTGCCGGCTGGCCGGCCTGGGCGATCGGGCCGAGGTGACCGACGACCTCCGGGAGTGGGATTACGGCGACTACGAGGGGCGGCGTACCGTCGACATCCGGATGGACCGGCCCGGATGGGGGGTATGGAAGGACGGCGTCCCGGGGGGCGAGACCGTGGCCGACGTGGGCCGGCGGGCGGACCGGATCCTGGAGGCGGCCCGGGCCGCCGGCGGCGATGTCGCCCTGTTCGCCCACGGCCACATGCTGAGGGCGGTGGGGGCCCGATGGATCGATCTCCCGCCCGACCACGGCGCCCGGCTGGCCCTGTCCACCGCCACCATCTCGGTCCTCGGGTGGGAGCGGGAAACTGCGGTCATCCACCGGTGGAACGACATCGCCGACACATGAGGTGGGTGCCGCGGCTACCATGACGGCGCGGTCCTCCTCGCCGTTCGCGTGACGTGCAGGTTGCCCAGATGGCTCGGACTATCAGGTCTGAGGAGGACCGCCCAAGCTCAGCCTCCGGAGCCCCGCCCGGTCTTGGCCTGCAGCTCGTCGATCCGCTTCGACGCCTCGGCCTTGGTGAGGTTCTCGTCGAAGGGCTCGTTGGCCTCCTGCGACAGCGTCCGGAGGTAGGACGCCTGGGCGCCGGTCATGGCCTCGTCGCCGGTCACCCACTCGTCGGGGTCCTTGGCGGTGTTGTCGCCGATGGGGCTCTGATCGCTCATGGGGAGGTCTCTACCCCGGTGGCACGGACCTGTGTTCGGCCGGTGGACGACGAAGGCCGTGCTCGTCCTGGGCCGGCCCAGACCACCATCAGGAGCGTGGCGTCGTCCTGGAGCCGGCCATGCTGGTGGTCCAGGACGCCGTGGCACAGCTTGCGCAGCACTTCCGGTGGCGGCTGGCCGTCCGCCGCCACCTCGGCCCACATCCGGACCAGCCGGTCGCGACCGAAGAACTCACCGTCGGGCGAGCGGGCCTCCAGTACGCCGTCGGTGAGGAAGAGCACCCCGTCGCCGGGCTCGAGGGAGAGCTGGGCCACTTCGGCGGGCACGTAGCCCAGCCCGAGAGGCAACGAGGTCTCGCAGTGGAGGTCGTCGGCCGGTGCCCCGCCCCGCCACAGGACGGGACGGGGATGGCCGGCGTTGACCCACGTGAGCCGCCCGGTCGCCAGATCGAGCCGGACCAGCTGTCCCGTGACGAACCGCTCGGCGCCAAACTGTTCGCCGACGACCAGATCCATGGCCGCGAACGTCGCCTCGAGGTCGAGGCCCCGCCGCCGACTGTGGCGGTAGCTGCCTACGGCCAGGTTGGCCATGCGGCTGGCCTCCAAGCCGTGACCCATGGCGTCGACGATCACCAGCTGGGCCATGTCGCCGTTCACCGCGTAGTCGAACGCGTCGCCGGCGATCTCGTAGGCCGGTTCGAGCATGCCGGTGATGGCCACCCGGTCGTTGGTGAACGTCAGCGGCGGGAGCATGGACCAGCGCATCTCGGCGGCCAGGTCCATGTCCCGGAGGCGGCGGGTCAGGAGGAGGTTGTCACCGAAGGAGCTCTTGGACGCCACCAGGCCTGCGGTGACCGACGCCATGTGCATGACCCGGTCGGCGGTGATCTCGTCCGCGTGGGCGACGGTGGTGACGAGCACGCCGACACGGTCCGCCCCGTCCAAGAGCGGAGCCCAGATGCGGGTTCCGGTCTGGTCCGGTGCCGGCTCGAGGACGGTCTGCTGCATCCGGAACGCCTGGCCGGCCGACGTGCCGTCGATGTCCAGCGGCGCGGTGGGAGCCGTCTCCCCGGAGGCGAGCGGCACCAGCACCCGCTGGTCGAGGTCGACCAGGTACACGGTGACGTCGGTCATCCCCTGCATGGCCATGTGGGCGGCCACCGTGGGCGCGACGTCGTCGGGAGCGAGGCGGTGGCCGCTCTCGAGCAACGCGCCGAGGGCTCGCTCAGCGTCAGTCGGCGTGGCGGGCTTGGGCAGGAAGACTCCTCGAGCGCGAGGCAGCCCAGGCTACCTGGGCGAGGTTGCATCTCTGCACCGGCGCGAGACAGCCCTTCCCCCAGGTCAGCCGCTAGACGAGGTCCTCGGCCGCTTCCGGTTCCAGCCCCTCGCCGACGTCGACGGGCGGACGCCCCATCTCCACCCGCCAGATGCTGAATGCGGCGGTGGAGGCGGCCAGCCAGGCCAGTCCGAGCACGAAGCCCCCGACGACGTCGGTGATGTAGTGGACGCCGAGGGCGAGGCGTGAGAACCCGATGGCCAGCACGAGGATCACCGCGCCGCCGATGACGACAGGCCGGTACCGCCGGCCGATCACCGGCAGGAACACCAGGACGAGCGCGCCGTAGACGAACGTGGACGACATGGTGTGGCCCGACGGGAAGCTCTTGCCGTGGGCAGTGGCCACGGGGTCGACGAGCGACGGGCGGGGGCGGTCGACCGCCTCCTTGACCACCGTGTCGAGCAGGCCGCCGCCCAGTGCGGTCACGACGAGGAAGACCGCCAAGCGGGGGTGGCCTCGCCGCCACACCCAGATCACGGCCGGCGTGACGATCACGTAGAACCACACCGGTGACCCGAAGAACGTGAGGATCTTGAGGTTGTGAACCAGGTCTTCGGAGCCGAGGACCCATTGGTGGAGGTTGTTGGCCGCCGAGGTATCGAGCCGGACGAGCGAGCGGTTGTTCTCCACCTGGTCGAGGAGCAGCCCGAAGGGAATGGCCACGAGCAGGAAGGCGACGGCGAAGACGCTCACCCGCAGGCCGTAGCGGGCGTCGGGGTCGAGGCGCCGGCGGAAGCTCTCCCTCATGGCGCCGGCACGTAGACGAGGAGAGGGTCACCGGCCTTGGCGACGGTGAACTCCTCGGGGCCGTCGAAGGTCTCTCCGTCACGGGCCAGCCGGAGGTGGCCCTCCAGTGACCTGACCGTCATGGAACGGGCGTACCGCTGCTCGTACGCCCCGCAGCGGGCCAGGCGCCCGGTCATCACCGAGAGGAACAGCCGGGCCCGCGACCACCGCCGGGAGCCGTCGACGATGCGGATGTCCAGTTGCCCGTCGTCGAGGCGCTCCCGCCAGCTGGGGGCGAAGCCGGACGGGTGGTAGCGACAGTTCCCGATGAAGATCATCCAGATCTTCCGTCGCACGCCGTCGAGCTCGAGCTCGACCGGTTCGGATCGTCGCAGCACGTTGGCCAGAGCCACCAGGACCGCCGGCCACTTGCCGATGCGGTCCTCGAGCTTCTCCCGGGCGTCGACCAGGTCGACGTAGCTGCCGATGCTGGCGGTGTTGACGAAGGTGTGCCCATCGATCACCGCCCGGTCGACCGACACGGCTCGGCCATCGCGCACGGCCCGGGCGGCGTCCACGATGGAGTCGAGACCCAAGGCGTAGGCGAAGTGGTTCAGCGTCCCGCCAGGGACCACGAACAGCGGTTTCCCGGTCTCCGCGGCGATCCCGGCCGCCGTGTTGACGGAACCGTCGCCCCCCGCGACGCCGATCGCGCAGCCTCGGCGGCCGGCCTCTGCCAGGGCAGCCTGGAGGTCCTCACCCTCGCCGAGCTCCACGACGTCGGCCTCGGGGAGCTCGGCGCGGAGCTCCGCGGCCGCCCGCTCGCTGGACCCGGCGGAGGGGTTGACGACCACGACCAGTCCTCGTCCGTCGTGCGACGGCTCGACGTCGGCCGGCTCCAGTGCGGTCCGCACCTGCGCCGGCTCGTGGGGGGCCACCGGCCACAGCCGGCGGGTGAGCAGCGCGGCGCCCGCTCCCACGGCCACCCCGGCGGCGACGTCGGAGGGGTGGTGGGCGCCCGACCGGACACGCGAGTACCCCACCAGAGCGGCCACGCCTCCGAGCGGCCCGGCCAGCGCCGGCGCCTCCTGGCCGGCGCCCACGGCGAAGGCGAACCCAGAGGCGGTGTGGCCGGACGGGAACGACGACGTGGTCGGTTTGGGGAACCCGGGGAGGCGGGCGGCGATGCGGCCGGGCGCCGGGCGCCGACGCCTGACCACGAGCTTGAGCGGGCCGTTGGCCACCGCCGAGGCGAGCCCGGCGGCGAAGAGGCCCCGCAACGCGGCCCGACGCCGGAACCGTCCCCCGCTCAGTGCGAGGACCGCGGCCACGCCGAGCCACAGCTTCGAGTTGTCGGCCGCCCGCCCGAGGAGCGCCCACCCGCCATCCATCCGGGTCGTGCCGGACCGCCTCAATGCCCGCCGACTCGGCGGTAGCGGGCCTCGGCGAAAGAGTAGATCCCGTAGGAGGCGAGGCCGATGGCGACCAGGACCAGCAATGTCGCCCCGAAGGGCCGCTGGGCGAGTCGCTTGAGCGCCCCGTCGATGCCGACCGCCTGCGCAGGATCGTGGGCGCGGGCCGCGGCGATCAGGAACACGCCGACCAGCAGGGCGACCAGCATGCGGGCGACGTTCCCCACCGTGCCGACACCCCGAACCCAGAGGCGGGCCCCGGGCCCCATCTCGAGGGCCTTGAGCCGCTTGCGAAACTTGCCCGAGAGCCCTCGCCAGCCGATGTACAGGCCGGCACCGATCGCCCCCGCCCCCACCGCCTCCACCAGCCACGTGCCACCGGGCCAGGCGAGTATCCGCGCTGTCCAGTCCGCCTCGGACACGTCGGAGGCGGCCTTGTTCGACCAGATGAACAGCTTGACCGCGCTGGCGAAGAAGAAGGCGTACAGCCCGCCGCGAAGGAAGTAGCCGACCCGCTTGAACCTGTTCTTCGTCGAATCCACCTCGCCGACCGGCCCGACCGCGGCCTCGACGAAACGCCACATGGCGTAGCCGGCGAAGCCGACGGCCAGGAGCAGGACGAGCAGGCGGCCGAACGGTTGGCGCACGACTGCCTGAAGCGCCCCCTGCTTGTCCGGCCGGACCTCGTTGTGCCCGGTGGCAACCTGGGTGGCGAGAACGGCGACGACCACGTACAGGAGGCCGCGAGCCACGAGGCCGGCCCGGGCCAGCCGCTCGAGCCAGGCGCTTCCCGCCGCATCCTCGAGGGCGTCCTCCGCCTTCCCCCTGACATCCTCCACGCGTGCCCCCATGTCCTCGGTGTGTCCTACGCCGATCACCGGCAAACCGGTCAGTCCCGCACAGCCCGGACGACAGCGTCGATGGCGTCTCCCACCCGGAGGCGCTCGGCCCGTTCGATGCGCAGCCCGTCGAGGTCGGCGACGATTTCCTCGGCGCTGAAACGGTGCTTCGGGCCCCCGCGCTGCTGGGCCGTCGGCACGTGAGTCGTGTCGTAGCCGACGACCAGGAACATGCCGCCCCGGTCGAGGGTGGCGGCCGCCAGCCGGAGGAGGCGCCGGCGGTGCTCGGGTGGCAGGTGGACGAACAGGAGCAGGACGAGGTCGTAGGCCCTGCCCGTGGGATCGAAGTCCACCAGGTCGGCGCAGACCCACTCGACCGATCCCGGCGGCACGAGCGCCTCGACCCGCTGGCGGCCGCGGTCCAGCGCGACGTCGGAGAAGTCGACGGCGGTCACGTGCCACCCCCGGTTCGCCAGCCATACCGCGGTCCGGCCCTCGCCGGCGCCGAGATCGAGCGCCCGGCCCGCCGGGCGGTCGCCCAGCTCCCCACCGAGGAACGGCGCAGGGTCGACCGACCACAGGATGGGCTGGGACGCGTACCGCTCGTTCCACTGCTCGCGGTCCATTTCCGAAGTCTGCCCCGCCCCGCCGTAACCTCGGGAGATGGCCGACACCCAACCCATCGACGTCTACCTGAACGATCACCTGGCTGCTTCGGCGGCGGCGATCGACCTCGTGGAGAAGATCCGGGACAACAACGAGGGCACCGCCGTGGCCACCCACATGGCGGGACTGCTCGCCGAGATCGAGGCAGACCGCGACACCCTGGGCACCATCATCGAACGAGTGGGCGCCGTTCGCAGCACCCCGAAGCATCTGGCCGGGAAGGTGGCGGAGAAGCTGAGCCGCTTCCGGCTCAACGAGCGCATCACCGGCAGCCCCGAGGTAACCCTCCTGATGGAGCTGGAGGTGCTCTCACTCGGCATCGAGGGCAAGCTGGCGCTCTGGAGGGCGCTCGGCGAGGTCACCGGTTCACGGCCCGAGCTGGCCGAGTTCGACCTGACCGCCCTCACGTCCCGCGCCGTCGCGCAGCGAGCGAGCGTGGAGCCCTTCCGCCTCGAAGCCGCCGCCACCGCCCTCGCGCCCCTCGCCCCCTAGCGCGTTGCCGCCGCCCTGCTGGCGTCGGCAGTGCCGGTCCCTGAGGTGTTGGAGGTCGGGAGCGGCGGTGGCCACAACGCCTCCCACCTCAAGGCTCGTTTCGCCCTCACCCGCCGACGCCGGCTTCGAGGCCCAGGCGGTGCCCGAGATGACCTCCGAGGACCGGCCTCCCAGGACGGCGTTCATGGGCGTCGGCCGGCGCCGTGAGCCTCAGGGTGGCCCCGCAGGACGCCTCACCGCGGTAGGGTTTGCTCATCGGTGGCGCCGTCCGGCGTCTCCGGGGTCGAGTGCAGAGCGCAGTTCAGCGCAGGGTTTCCGTTCTTCGGAGCGTGTGGCCGCAGCATCAACGGCCAACTCTCCGAATCGAAAGGGAACCTCCATGCCCACCAACATCGCCGGTCGCGCCACGCGCCGTCGCCGGCCCCCCCGAGCGGCCGCCACCGCCCCGACCTCCGACTTCGAGCGGGTCGACGCCCCGCCTGCGGACACGACGTTCGAGGCGCTCGGCGTGCCCGCCCCGATCGTCACCGCCCTGGCCGAGGCCGGGTGCCCGACGCCGTTCCCGATCCAGACGGCGACCCTGCCCAGCTCCTTCGCCGGGCGCGACGTGCTCGGGCGAGCCCGCACGGGAAGCGGCAAGACCGTCGCCTTCGCCGTGCCCACGGTCGTGACCCTGGCCGGGTCGAAGAAGCCGCGGCGGCCCAACTTCCCCCGGGCCCTCGTCCTCGTGCCGACCAGGGAGTTGGCCGCCCAGGTGGCCGCCACCACCGAGCCGATCGCCCGCGCCATGGGCATGCGAGTCGCCGTCATCCACGGCGGCGTCAGCCAGGGCCCGCAGGTCACTGCCCTGCGCGCCGGGGTCGACGTGCTGATCGCCTGCCCCGGCCGCTTGGAGGACCTGGCCCAGCAGGGCCACTGCAAGCTCGGCGCCGTCGAGGTCTGCGTGCTCGACGAAGCCGACCACCTGGCTGACCTCGGCTTCCTGCCGGCGGTGACGCGCATCCTCGACCAGACGCCGGCCGGCGGCCAGCGCATGCTCTTCTCGGCCACCCTCGACCGGGCCGTCGACACGCTGGTCCGCCGCTACCTCCACGACCCGGTCTCGCACTCGGTCGACAGCGTCGACGCCACGCCGCCCGACCTGGAGCACCACGCCTTCAGCGTCACGCCCTCCGACAAGGCCGCCGTCGTACGGGAGCTGGCCTCGGGGAAGGAGCGCAGCCTCCTCTTCACCCGTACGAAGCACGCGGCCAAGAAGCTGGCCAAGGACCTGTCGGCCCGGGGGATCCCGGCGCTGGACCTCCACGGCAACCTGTCGCAGCCGCAGCGGGACAGGAACCTGGCCGCGTTCGCCGACGGCTCGGTCCGAGTCCTCGTCGCCACCGACATAGCCGCCCGGGGCGTCCACGTGGACAACGTCGCCCTCGTCGTCCACGTCGACCCGCCCACCGAGCACAAGGCCTACCAGCACCGCTCCGGCCGAACCGCCCGGGCCGGCGCCAAGGGCAGCGTGGTCACGGTGATCCTGCCCGATCAGGCACGCGACGTCGACACCATGATCCGCCAGGCCGGCATCCGGCCTGCATCCGCCAAGGTCGGTCCGGGTGCGGCTGAGACCTTCGCCCTCACCGGCCCCTTCGCCGAGCCCGTCTTGGCGCCCCCCGTCGTGGCCGCTCCCCCTCCCGCTAGCCGTCCCGGACCAGCACGGCGCGGGCGACGGCCAGGGCCGCCCGCACGACGGCGTAGGCCTCGTCCCGCGTAACCGGGTCGCCTCCGTGGGCCGCGGCGGCTCCGACGTCGCGCACGGTGCGGGCGTCGGCGGACAGGGACCGGGGAATATGGCCCGCAGTCAGCAGCCAACCCACCTTCTGCTGGAGCGTGCGCATCTGGAGCGGCACGCGTCGCATGACGACGACCTGCTCCACGGTGCGGCGGGCCAGCAGGCCGGCGGCCCGGTAGGCGCCGAAGGAGCAGCAGGCAGCCGCCTCCAGCAGATCGGCGGCCATCGGCGCCGGCAGGCCGGCGGTGTCCGCCGCGTCGATCGGTGGGTCGCCCATCGGTCGGCCGGCCGTGGAGTCAGCTGCGGGTGAAGGTGACCTTCTTCGTGCCGCTGGTGCACTCGTAGAACGCCTGGGGGATCGGATCCTGGGTGCTCCGGACGCGGACGCACCGGTACCCCTCGACGTCGACCTGCGCGGGCCCGCCGGAGCTGGTCCGCTGTCCGGCAATGCGGACGAACGCCTCGGCCTCCGAACACGGCAGTCCCGTCGCCTTGACGTTGCTGGCCGCGTCCTCGCTGTTGGGGGTGAAGCCGACGGTCTGGCAGTCCAGCGTCGTCGCCCTGACCGTCGAGGTCGGGCCGGCACGGACCGTCGTGGTGGTGGTCGTCGCCCCGCTGCTGGCCGTGGTCGTCGTGGCCCCTGCGGCTGTCGTGGTGTCGGTCGAACCACCGCCGCCGACCACGCCACAGGCGATGCGGTCTCCTGCGTCGCCTGTGGCCTTGGTCGTGGCGTCGGTCTGCCGTGCGTAGCGGGTGGGCACGTTGCCGTAGTTGTCGGGTTCGGCGTGGACGATGACCGCCCGTCCCTCGGGCACCAGCAGGTCGGACAGCTTGTACCGGTCGGTGGTGAACCGGATCTCCGCCGTACGGTCGAGCAGGGCCAGGATCACGGGCTGATCACCGGCGTGGGCGGGATGGGCCTGGTCGCCGACCGACAGGTGACCGCCGGCCGACGTGAACGCGGGCGTACCCCGCTCGCACTTGCCGACGGCGTGGATGTGGAAGCCGTGGAAGCCCGGCGGCAGGTTCGTGAACCGTCCCTCGACCACCAGGCGACCGCCGGCCTCGACGAAGGTGACCCGGCCCGCGGGCGTGCCGTCCGCGGCGATCATGTCGGCGGCGACCTGCGGCGCGGAGGTCGTCACGGTGGTCTGCGCCGCGGGCTCGGAAGGATCGTCGTCTCCGCCGCCACAGGCGGCGAGCAGGGTTCCGGCCAGGGCCAGGGCGGCAAGCGACAGGCGGTGCTGAGACATCACGACCGACAGACTACGGACTTCCGGGAATTGCCGCGGGTGCTCACCCCGACCTCGGCGACGGCGTCGTCAGTTCCTACGCTGCGCGGCGGCCGGCATGGGGCGAGCACGCTGGCGCAGGAACCCTGGAAGCGGAAGGCGGTCTGCGTACTTGGTGAGGAGGGGGCCGGTGACGGCGCTCAAGAGGACGTACCCGGCGGTCAGCGCGGCCAGGTCCTCGGCATTGCGAGTTCCGGCCCCGAGGGCCGCGATCACCACCGAGAACTCGCCTCTGGCGATCAGCGCCGTGCCGGCCCGCAGCCGGCCGGGGACGCCGGCCCCTGCCCGCGCCGCGGCGACCCAGCCGGAGACGATCTTTCCCATACCGGTGACGATGGTGAGCAGGATCGCCGCCACCGCCACCCCGCCCAGGGCGGCGGGGTTGACCTGGAAGGAGAAGAACAGGAAGAACGTTGCTGCAAAGAGGTCGCGGAGGGGCCCGATGAGCGCACCGGCCCGCTCCTGTACCGGCCCCGAGAGAGCCAGCCCCACGAGGAAGGCGCCGACGGCAGCGGACACCTGAAGCTGCTCCGCCAGACCGCCCACCAGAAGGGTGAGCCCGAAGACGCCCAGGAGGAGCGCCTCGTCGGAGGCGGCAGTGAAGGCCCGGCTGAGGCGGTCCCCCATGCGCAGGGCGACGGTGAGGATGGCCCCTACGGCGCCCAACGCGACGGCGACGGAGAGAGCCGTATCTCCGAGGCTTTCCCCCGCCACGACAGCGACCACCACGGGCAGGTAGAGCGCCATGGCCAGGTCTTCGAGCACGAGCAGGTTGAGGATGGCCGGCGTCTCCCGGTTGCCGAGGCGGTTGAGGTCGGCCAGCACTTTGGCGACGACCCCGGACGAGCTGACCCAGCAGACGCCGCCGAGCAGGAGCGAGGTTGCCGGTTCCCAGCCGAGGAGCAGGCCGGCGAGGAAGCCGGGCACGAAGTTGGCGGCGGCGTCGACCACGCCTGGCATGAGGCCCGTGCGGAGCCCGTGGCGGAGGTCGTCGCCGGTGTACTCGAGGCCCAGGGTGAGGAGCAGGAGGAGCACTCCGATCTGGGCGGCGAGGGCGATGAACTCGGCGCTCACGTCGAGGGGTGCGATTCCCCCTTCGCCGACCAGAAGTCCGGCCAGCAGGTACAGGGGTATGGCGGTGATGGCCAGCCGGCCGGCCAGGCGGGCCAGCGCCGACAGGACGATGGCCACGGCGCCGATCTCGATGAACGCCAGGGCCGCGTCGCCGCCGGCGGCGGCGGCGGCGAGCACATGGGTCACGAAAGCAGCAGGGCGCGGAGCTCGTTCAGGCCTTCGGAGGTTCCCACGCCGACGATGACGTCGCCCGGTTCGAAGACGAAGTCCGGCTCCGGAGCCGGGATGGTGGTCGCCCCCCGGACTACGGCGATCACCGACGCCCCGGTGCGCGTCCGGAACCGTCCGTCGGCGATGGTGAAGCCGACGAACCTCGAGTGAGGCGGCACAGCGATCCAGTCGATGGCAAGTCCTTCGATGCGTTGCTGCACCGCAGCCACCGCTTCGCTGACCTGGCTGGCGCCCAGCAGCTCGGCGAGGGTGCGGGTGTCGTCCCGGCTCAGGTGCACCACCGTCACGCAATCGTCAGGGTCGTCTCGGGCATAGAGGAGGAGCTCACGCCGGCCGTTGCGGTGGGTCAGCACGCCGACGCGCTCGCCCTCCCCGGTGGTGAAGTCGTGCCTGACGCCCACGCCGGGCAGCTGGGTCTCGGTGATCTCTGCCATCCCTCTCCTCTCCGGTCGCCGTCCAGGCAGAGAACCTACGTCGGCTCGGCGACAGACTGTCGCCGTCACATGCCCATGACCACCGTGCACACCGTCGGTCACGGCACGCTTGCCGCCGAGGCGCTCGCCTCACTCCTCGACGCGGCCGGTGTCGAGTGCATCGTCGACGTCCGCTCCTATCCCGGCAGCCGCCGGCACCGGCACTTCCGTCGGGAGGAGATGCAGCAGTGGATGCCGGCGGCCGGCCTGGGGTACATGTGGCTGCCCGCCCTGGGCGGCCGGCGGCGCCCGACGCCCTCGTCCCACCATGTCGCCCTGCGCAACGACGCGTTCCGCGCGTACGCCGACCACATGGAGACCGCTGACTTCGTGGCCGGCGTGGACGAGCTGCTGGTCCACGCCGCGAGGCGGTCTGTCGCGGTGATGTGCGGTGAGTCGGTGTGGTGGCGATGCCACCGCCGGCTGCTCGCCGACCACCTCGTGCTCGTCCGGGGCGCCCAGGTGGTGCACCTCATGCACGACGGCCGGCTCGTCCCCCACGTCGTCACCGACGGCGCCCGGCTGGCGACGGCCACGGTGGTCTACGACGTGGGCGCGAACCGGCCGCTCCCGGGCGCCGGTGGCTGAGACATCAATGCCGTCGACGCCCGGAGTTTGCGGGGCAGCTCGCCGCTACTGGCAAACTGAACGAGTGGCGTACGGTCCGAGGTGTCCAATTGCCCGGTCGTGAGGCCGTCGGGCCGGTGCTCCTCGAACGGTGCGCCTCGCTCGAACCGACGCTCGCAAGCCCGCAGCAGGCCCGCCGCCTGTTTCGGGACTTCATCGAGGATCTGGGCCGACCCGACTGGCTCGACGCCGGCGAGCTGGCGATAAGCGAGGTCGTCACGAACGGGGCCCTCCATGGCCATACCGCCATGGAGCTCCGGCTCGTCGCATACGAGGACCGGACCTACGTCGAGGTCCGTGATTTCAACAGCAGGGTCCCGATGCAGCGTCACTACGATGGCGAGGCAACGACCGGTCGTGGCATGGCCCTGGTGTCGGCGCTAACGGCGGAGTGCGGCGTCGCCAGCCTGGGCGACGGGGGCAAAGTGGTGTGGTTCTGCCTCCGCGACGCAGATGAGACCGGTGAGGCCGACCCCACGCTGGGGTGGGACCTGGACCACTGGCCCGTGGTGACGAATGACGTGAAGGATCAGTTCGAGGTCGTGCTCGCCTCCATGCCGGCGACCCTGTGGCTCTCCGCCCGTCAGCATCACGACGCGATCCTGCGAGAGCTCGTCCTCTACCGGGCTGAGCACGGTGGTGCCGAAGTCGATCTCACCGCGGCCGACGATGCCCGCGCCACCATCTCCACCGCTGTCGTCCACGCCATCGAAGCGGCGAACTCGAACGGGTCGGCGCGGCCGACCCTAACCGACGGGCACCTGAGTCCGCTGCCATGGGTCCCCGATCACCTGGACCTTCGCCTCACCGTGCCGGCCGACGCCGCCCCGAAGTACGCCGCGCTTCAGGACACCCTCGACGTCGCCGAGCGCCTCGCCGTCGCCGGAGAACTGCTCTGCCGGCCCGGGCTTCCCGAGATCGTGGCCGTTCGTGACTGGGCCTGCGAGCAGGTCATCGCCCAGCTGTCGGGCATCTCGCCCGCCCCCTGGCCGGGCACGGCCCAGGAGCGGTTCGAGATCGAAGTGCACGGTCGCACCGGGGAAGACATGGAGTGGGACAGTGCGACCGTCGTCGCGTCGGACCGCGGGGTCATCGCCGCCGACGAGGCCAACCGCATCATCGCCATCAGCCGCCCGCTGGCGCAGCTCCTCGGGTGGGATCCGGCGGAGCTCACCGGCCGGCGAGTCGTGACGGTGATCCCACCGTCGTTGAGGGAAGCGCACGTCGCCGGGTTCAGCCGGCATCTGACCACGGGAGAGTCGCACGTCCTGGGCATCCCTCTGGTACTTCCGGTCCTCAAGAAGGACGGATCCGAGGTGCGGTGCCGGTTCCTCATCGAGCGGACCACGACCACCTTCGGCCCCGCCGTCTACCTGGCCTGGATCGACGCGATCGACGAGCCCGCCGGCGCTTAGCTCAGTCCCACAGCGTCGAGAATCCTCTGGAGGCGCTCCCGTGAGGGGGGACCGGCCAGGAGCCCGGTGCCTCCGGACAATCCGGCGAGCATCCCACCGAGGTCCCACCGGGGCGGGATGGAGCCGGCATGATCCCAACCGGTCACCACGAGCTCGTCCGCGCCGGCGACACGGAACGCGTTGGGTGCGTAGTGGCAGGCCGAGAGCACCAACTGTGCCCCGGGGTCGACGGGTTCGATGATGGTGCTGACATCGACGATCGGCGGGATGACCTCGGCCAGGCGGTCGGCCCACCGCATGCCTCGCGAGGAACAGACGGCGTGGAGGTTCCACCAGCCCGACTCCGGTCTTACCGACGTCAGCCACGGCTGCACGGGTGCGTCACCGGCAGGCCGAACCGGTGCACCCTTCCGAGGATGCGGCCGGCTGCGGCGGCGTGGCGAGGGTCGGCGGCATTGACGGCTAGGCCGCATCCTGACGAACTCGAAGACCCGCCACCGCGACCCGCAAAGCTGTTCGATCACCGCGCCGGCGGCCGTGCGCACCGGCCGAGGCGTCCGGATGCCGGCGGCCAGGGCGGTCTCCGCCAGCAGCACCTCGGCCTCCACGGCGTTCTCGTCGAACCAGTCGAACAGCTGCCGGGCGAGCCAGCGGCCACGATCGGTGCTGAGCACCCAGGCCCTGGCCCGCCCACTGACGTTCGTGGGCGACGAGCGGGCCCTGTGCCGCGCCAAGACCGAAGGCATCGGCGACCGCGGCGGCAAGCTGACCGTCCGCCGTGCGGACGGATGCGCTCCGGCGTTCGACCTCGGTCTTGAGTTCCGGCCACGTGCGGTAGCCGTACTGCTCCGCCACCGCCGTCTGCGCGTCCGACAGCGTCGCGCCGGACCGGACGGCCCGCAGGTGCTGGAGGAGATCCTTGGCCTGCTGGCGCAGGTGGTCAAGGCTGGGGGAATCGGGCAACGTCCTCATGTCTCGCCTCGCTTGTCGCCCGCGCACGGACGAATCGAGGGAAACGGACAGACGCTACGCGTTCGGCAGATCGCTACGCCACGTCATCCTCGCCGCTCTACGTCGCGTAGCTGGCGTCGACGTCCTCTGGGATCGCCATTGTCGGACGCGTGTGCCCCTGCCATGCCCGTCCCTAGCCGTGTCGTACATTTACACGTATAAGTATGACACCGTAGAGGGTCCACCACCTCCCGGGGCGCTGGCGCGAGCATCGTGGCCACGGTTGGAAGGGGGTCGTCGTGGGCGAAGGACGCAACCAGCGGTGCTCGTGCGGCAGCGGACGGAAGACGAAGCGTTGCTGCGGGACGCGGCGGGGGCCCTCTGAGGCTGACCTGGCAAGGGCGTGGCTTGACGTCGAGGCTCGCAGGCAGGCCCGCGTGCTGTTTCGCCACGACGAAGACGAGCTGGTTGACATCGTGGAGGAGATGGTCGACCTGCCGTCGACGGACATCTCGCTGCAACTGCCCCTGCCTCGGGTGCTGCGGCCCGAAATCGAGTCGCTGCGAGCGGCGGTGGCCTCCGAGGACGTCCAGGCGGTCGCCGACGCCCTTGCGCCTGCGCTCGCCCTGATCGACACGCCGCACACGCGCCGCAGCCTGGCCGAGGCGATCCTCGCTCGGCGCGATGCCGGCCACGTTGATCCTGCGGTGGCCGCCGCGGCGGTGATGGAGCTGGCGTGCTCGTCCGCGTCGCGGCTGGTCCGCAACAGCCTGGTCGAGGCCCTGGCGGTCAGCGTAGGGGCGGCGCCGACGCCGAGCGGCCTCCTCGTCGCCGCCCGATAGCTCAGGACCGCCCGGGCAGGGACGGGCAGCGGCGGAAGGCAGTGGGCGAAGCATGCGAAGGATGCCCGCCTCGACGCGCAGGAGCTTCTGGCCCTGGTCGCGGAGCTCTACGCAGAGCCCTCCAAGCTCCGAAAGGAGCATTCCTCCTCGCGAGCGATGGGGTCGAGGTAGGACGGCCGGCGACCACACCCTGCAAGGTCCCAGAGACGCCGTCGGTCGGGTCGCGACTACCGTACAATCGCCGTACACTTGAGGAGGAGACATGGCAAGGGCTGCCTGGGCGGCCCGCCAGAGCTGGTCCTCAGGCGAGGTGTCAACCCCCTTTTGGCGCCGGCGCCAATCGGGGTCCCAGTAGGTCGCCAGTACCTTGCGCAGGTGCTTGTCCGAGGCATCGGCCTCCACCGTGAGCTGGTCGACCAGCTCGTCGGTGGACGGCTCCACGATAGGAGCGTCGTCGACACGGCCGGCGCCCAGGGCGTCGAGCACGACGGACTCGATGCCGGATCCCGCTGACCAGAAGCGGGCAACACGACGATGGCCGTAGTTCCACACCGGCCACCGCGCCGGTCGGTACGACCAGAGGAACGGCCTCTTGCCGAGCCGGAGCTCGGCCCCCACCCACTCGGCGGCGGGATGCGTCGCCAGCCACGGCAGTTCCTCCGGAGCGAGATCGACAACCAGCACAACGCTTCCGGTCTCGAGCTCTGAGCGATGCTCCAGCAGGTCACCGGTGACCCACAACTCCTCCAGTGGCCAGCCCAGATCGCCGTCTCGAAGGCGCAGGCGGTCGATGGCCACGTTCGCCATCTCCGTCAGGTGGCGAACCGCTGTAGAGCGCTTCACCTCAACATGATGGACCTCCCCAGCGGCAGTTGAGGGCAGACCCCTATCGCTCCGGCGGCCCAACCTCGCCACACTTGCATCGATGCGAGCGCACCGGATCGACCTGACGATGACGAGGTCTGAGGACCGTCAGACCCCGAGCGAATGAGGACATGAGGAATCGGTTGTCCATGCGCCTGGAGCGGCGTGGTGTCAACGACGAGCGGAGCCACCTCCGGAGATTCCGCTGGGTCGTCTTTTCCCTCCTCCTCGTCGCAACCATCTTCGTCGTGGTCTCCGTCCTCTCTGCGGTCGGCCGGATGTTCGAGCCTCAGACGCTCGAATTGGGGCGCCAACAGATCAGGGCCATGAAGAGCGAGCCCATTGTTGGCTTCCGGGCACCCGGAACCAGGTTGCTCAGCCAAGAGGAGCATCCAGCGGCCACGCACCCATGGGGTGGGGGCCAGAGCACCACCTCGATGCGCCAGAGCTTCGACATGACTGGTGACCCCGATGACACGGTGGAGGCCTATCGGTTGGCCGCGCAGGCCAACGGCTGGGAGTTCGTGGCCGACGGATGCTCCCGGGTAGAGCGAGCCACGGCAACGGTGTTCGGCAAGCGCTTGGGTGGCTTCGACGCCACCCTCATCGTCCACGCTCAACTCGACCGGGATCGAGCTTTGGACGCCAAGTACGGCGAGCCCGGGCGGCGGGGACTGCTCGTCACCCTCGAAGCCACCAAGGCCGCCGTTGCCGACCTCTCGGTCGACGCCGGTGTGAGCCACAACGACGTGCACTGCCTTCGCGGTGTCGATCCCTCGGACCCGGGTCTGCAACCGCCGGCCCCGCCCACCCTCACGATGGAAGAGCTGTGCTCTCGTATCCCTGTCCCCAAGGTCAAGGCCATCACCGCTCAGGTCGAGGGCGTGTTGCTTGAACCGGCGATCGACCAGTGCTGGCTGGTCAACGCTTCTCGCCATCCCCTGTTCATGGTCGAGCACGCGGGCCACCCACGCGCCTACTACGAGGACCGGCGCCTCCCCTCGGCGCAGGGATCGACCGAGCGGTTCTCGTTTTCCACCTACGGCAAGAAGGACCCGGACCTTGAACGGTCGGTATGGGTCACAACTCCTAGCGGGACCTATGTGGTGCGCGCCGGTGGAGTCCTGCGCAGCACCGAGGGAACAGAACGCCTCCTCTTCGCCGTGGCCCGTCTGTTGGAAGCGATCGACCCTCGCCCCACTCCTGCTGGCCCACCTAGGACCGTTGTCCCCGAGTCGAAGCCCGCTATCCTCATCGAGTACGCCCTCGACGGCGGGATCGCCGGAACGATGCGCCTCGTTGTCGCCGCCGACGGCATGGCGGTCTACACCGGGGCCGGTGCGCAACCGGTCCGGTTCCCGGTGCCTCCTGGGAGGATGGAGGAGCTTCGTGTCGCTCTCACTCGCGTCGACTTCGGAAAGCTGTCACCCTCCTACGGCGCGGCGTCCGGGGCCGATAGGCAGACAGAGGTGATCACCTATCAAGGGAAGACTGTCAGAGTCGCTTCCGGCGGCCCCCCCGAGCTTCGCCGTCTAGCCACCGTCCTGAATCGACTCTTGGACGAGGGGAGTCGTCAGCGCTAACAAGGCGCGTTCGTTCACCGGGTCCATGACGGCCCGCCTCGGCAGGCGTCAAAGTCGACGAAGTAGGGCGCACTTCTTGCTCGGTTGAGGAGTAGCCAGACCAGAAAATCCGGCGAGCGAGGGAGGGGTCTCGGGACGGGTCAGCATCGGGACCTGCAATGAACAGGGGTCAGGAGGTGGTGATCCTCCCGGAGCACGGCGAGGCGCTGGCCGACCGGCTGGAGGCGTTCATCGCCGCTTCAACGCCCACCCCGGCGGCCTCCGTGGTGCACATCCGCAGATCCTGAGTGCACCAGCCGGTTCCGGTGAGGTCGGTCCGGGGCCTATACCCCCTCTGACCTGCACTTTCTTGGAGCGGACGACGGGATTCGAACCCGCGACCCCAACCTTGGCAAGGTTGTGCTCTACCACTGAGCCACGTCCGCGTTGGCTCTACGTTAGCAACTGGCCAGGATGCAGCGGAAGACCCGGCTGCGTCCCCGCACCCCCGGTCCGGTACGGCATGGCAACGGACGACACGCCGGCCCCGGCAACTGCGGCGCCGCATGTCACCGCTGATCCTCAGCGCCCGCTGTGGCCGAAGCCGCCCTCGCCCCTCTCCGAGGGCGGCAACGCGTCCACGACGGCGACGGCGACCTGCTCCACGGCCACGATGACCAACTGGGCGATCCGGTCACCGCGGTGGACCTCGTAGTCGGTGGTGGGGTCGGTGTTGAGGAGGACGACGTTGACCTCGCCCCGGTATCCGGCGTCGATCAGGCCCGGGGCGTTGGCGACGGTGACGCCGTGGCGCAGGGCGAGGCCGCTGCGGGGCAGGACCAGGCCGGCGTAGCCCACCGGGATGGCGACGGCCACCCCGGTGGGGACCATGGCCCGCCCGCCGCCGGCCGCGAGCACCACGCCCTGGCGGGCCACGAGGTCGGCGCCGGCGTCGCCCGAGCGGGCATGGGCGGGCAGGGGCAGGTCGGCGTCGAGGCGGACGACGGGAAGCTCGGGCATCGGCCCACCCTGTCACGAGGACGGGCCTCCCGGGCGGGCCACAGCGGCCCGCCTACGATTCGCCGGATGCTGGCCTGGATGGACCTGGAGATGACCGGTCTCGACGCGGACCACGACCTGATCCTGGAGATCGCCGTGCTCGTGACCGACGACGACCTGGCAATCGGCGCCGAGGGTCCCGACCTGGTGGTCCACGCGCCGGCCGAGGCCCTCGACGCCATGGACGACGTCGTGGTCAAGATGCACGCCGACAGCGGCCTGCGCGTCGCGGTCGAGGCCTCTACCGTCTCGCTGGAGCAGGCGGGCGACGCCGTGATGGAGTTCCTGCGCACCCACGTGCCCGAGCGCGGGACGGTGCCGCTGTGCGGCAACTCCATCTCCACCGACCGCCGGTTCCTGGCCCGTCACCTGCCCGAGGTCGACGGATGGTTCCACTACCGGTCGATCGACGTGTCGACGGTGAAGGAGCTGTGCCGGCGCTGGTACCCCGAGGCTTTCAAGGCCGCGCCGGCCAAGGCCGGAGGCCATCGGGCGATGGACGACATACGGGAGAGCGTGGCCGAGCTGGCCTACTACCGCTCGGCCATCTTCCAGGCTCCGCCGGCACCCGCCGGCGGATGAGCTCCGCCTGGGCGTACCTCGACCATCCCGGCCCGATTCCCTTCGCCCACCGGGGCGGCGCCTCCGAGCATCCCGAGAACACCATGCCGGCGTTCGAGCACGCCGTCCGGCTGGGCTACCGGTACCTGGAGACCGACGTCCACGCCACCGCCGACGGCGTCCTCGTCGCCTTCCACGACGGCGTGCTCGACCGGGTGACGGACCGCAGCGGGATCATCGCCCGCCTGCCGTGGGACGTCGTCCGCAAGGCCCGCATCCGTGGCGCCAGCATCCCCCTCATGGAAGAGCTCGTTACCGCCTGGCCCGACGTTCGCGTCAACATCGACCTGAAGCACGAGGCGGCCGTCGCCCCTCTGGTGCAGGTGATCGAGCGGACGAACACCCACGACCGCGTGTGCGTGGCGTCGTTCTCGGGCCGGCGCCTCGACCGGTTCCGCCGGCTGATGGGCGCCAAGGTGTGCACGGCGATCGGCCCCCTCGAGATCGCCCGCCTCCGAGGCGCCGGCTTCGGCCTCCGCTCGGGCGTCTTCGCCGGCGCTTGCGCCCAGGTACCGGTGCGGCGGTGGCCCGTCCCCATCGTCGACCGGCGCTTCGTCGAGTTCACCCACCGCATCGGTCTCCCCATCCACGTCTGGACCGTCAACGACCCACGCGAGATGGACCGCCTGCTCGACCTGGGCGTCGACGGCATCATGACCGACCTCCCCAGCACCCTGAAAGAGGTGCTGATCCGTCGGGGTCAGTGGGCGTGACCGGCCGAGCCTCGAGGTTGACCCCGATCAGCGCGCCGCGAGCATGGCCGCCAGCATGTGGCTGAAATGCTCGTTGTCGGGCCACCGCGGGCTCGGCGTCGGGAACGGACTCCACACTCCTGATGTGGCACGGCGCGGACGAGTGGGCGGTCGCCCTGTCGCACCACCTCGTTACGCTCGGTGGCGTGGAACTGACGGCGGCCCAGCGCCGGATCGTGGAGCACGACTGGGGTCCACTCCGGGTCGCCGGTGGGCCCGGCTGCGGGAAGACCACGGCGCTCGTGGCCCGCTACCTCCGGCTGGTCGGCGAGGGGCACCGAGCGTCGTCGCTCCTGGTCGTCTGCCCCGACCGGGCCGCCGCCATCCGCTTCCGCGACGCTGTGCTGCCCCGGCTCTGCGGTGGGTTCGACGCCCTCCCGATCACGACGTGGTTCGGCGTGGCGTTCGACCTGGTCACGCGGTCGGGCGGGCCGGTGCGGCTCCTGACGACCTCCGAGCAGCGGGCACTGGTCGGGCGGCTGCTGGCCGGCGAGTCGCCGGCGGACTGGCCGGAGTTCGGCCGGTTCCTCGGCCGAGACGCCTTCGCCGGTGAGGTGGCCGGCGCCCTGCTCGACCTCGCGCCCGGCGAGTGCGCCGAGCTCGACCGGTTCCGCCGGCGGTACGAGACGGTGCTCCACGAGCGCGGCGAGGTCGACCGGTCCGGCCTGCTGACCGCCGCCGCCGCCCTGGCCACGCCCGGCCGGTACGCCGACGTCCTGGTCGACGACCACGACCCGTCTATGGACCGGTTGCTCGCCGCCGTCGCCACGGGCGCCACCGTGGTCTCGAGCACGCCGCTGCCGTGGCCAGCCGTGACCGACGTGGCGCTGGAACAGCCCTTCCGGCGGCCGGCCAATCCGGTGCTGGTCACCTGCCGGCACCCCTCGACGGAGCCGGAGGCCGTGGCCGGCGAGCTCTTGGGGGCCCGGGCCGACGGAGTGCCGTGGTCAGGGATGGCGGTGCTGGTCAGCAGCGCCCGGCGCCACGGCCGGTCCGTCGCCCGGGCCCTGAGCCGCCACGGCATACCGGTGGCGTCCGGCCCGGGGCTGGGGGTCGGTGGCGCGGACCCCGCGGTGGCCGCCATCGTCGACCTGCTGCGCTGGGCGGCGGGCGACGACCGGGCTCTCCACCGGCTCGCGGCGTCTCCGCTGTCGGTCCTCGCCGACGCTGACCTCGCCGACGTCCGAGAGGAGGTGGCCGCCCGGTCGCCCAACGCCACGCCGGCCGAGCTGGCCTTCACGGTGTGGCAGCGGGGGCTCGGCCACCTGGTGGCCGGCACCACCGGCGACGATGCGTCCCTCGATGCCGTCGTCGCCTTTCTCGACCGGCTGGAGCGCCGGGCCGAGCGAGACCCGTCGGAACGCCTGCCCGAGCTGCTCGCCGGCCTCGACGGCGAGGCGACGTCACCGGAGCCGTGGCGAACGTCGGCCCCCGCCGCCGAGCGCGAGGCGGTGACCGTCACCACCATCGCCGGCGCCGCCGGCCGCGAGTGGCACACCGTCGTCGTCGCCGGCTGCGTCGAAGGTGAGCTGCCCCGCATCCGCGGCCGGGCCCCGCTGTTCGACGCCGCGCCGGCGGCGCCGGCGGCCCGCCGGCAGGCTTCCCTGGCCGACGAGCGCCGCCGGTTCGGGGCCGCGTGCTCGAGAGCGACGGCCCGCCTCGTGGCCACCGCGGCACCGGAGCCGGGCGTGCTGCTCAGCCGGTTCGTGGAGGCATGGGACCGGCAGGCCGAGCGCCCACCGGCGTTCCGGGGGCCGGCGCCCCTCGCCCGGCGCCCCTCGCAGAACCCCGTCGCCGTCTTCCCCGAAGGCGAGCTGCACCTGTCGGCCACCCAGCTGGCCACCTACGACGACTGCCCGCTGCGCTACGCCTACCAGTACGGCCTGCGGGTCAAGGACGAGTCCGGCGCGGAGCTCGCCCTGGGAACCATGGTGCACGAGGTGCTGGCCGAGTTCCTCCGCCCCGACCGCGACGGCGAGCGAACGCACGAGGCCCTGCTCGCCCTCGCCGCCGAGCGCTGGCGCGACGACATAGCCCGGTACCGCCCACAGGTCGAGGAGTGCCGACGGGACTACTACGCCATGCTCGAGACGTGGTGGGCCGCCGAGGGCGGCGGCAACCCGCCCGTCCTGGCCGTCGAGCGCACCTTCGACATCGAGGTGGGCGACGTCCGCCTCCGGGGCGCCATCGACCGCATCGACCGCAGCGCCGACGGCGAGGGCACCCGGATCGTCGACTACAAGACGGGCAAGCACCCGCCCCGCGCCGACGCCATGCCCGACGACATCCAACTGGCGGTGTACCACCTGGCGGCGACTCGAGATCCCGACCTCGCCGCCCTGGGGCCGCCCCGCCACCTGCAGCTGCTCTACGTCCGCACCATGAAGGCCTACGAGCAGCCCATCCCCGCCGGCCACGCCGAAGCCACCGAGGCCCGCATCCTGGCGGTGGCCGAGCACATCCGCCAGGAGCGTTTCGAGCCGTCGGTCGATGCCTCGTGCCGCAACTGCAGCTTCCACCGCCTGTGCCCCCTCCAGCCCCAGGGACGTGAGGTGGGGCTGGGATGAAGCTGACCACCGAACAGGTCGAGGGCATCGAGGCCGGGCCGTCGCCTCAACTGCTCGTGGCCGGCGCCGGTACCGGGAAGACGACGGTCATGGCCCGCCGGATCCTCCACCTGGTCGAGTCCGGCCAAGCCCGTGCGGACCAGATTCTCGGGCTGACGTTCACCAACAAGGCCGCCGCCCACCTCAAGGCCAAGGTGCGCGAGGAGCTGGGCCCCGACGCCGACGTCACCGTCGCCACATACCACTCCTTCGGCGCCGCCGTGGTGGCTGACCACGTACTGGAGCTCGACCTCCATCCCGACACGCGCGTCCTGAACCGCGCCCAGGCCTGGCAGCTGCTCTACGGCGTCTTCGACGAGTTCCGCTTCCAGCACCGCAAGACGCTCCACCCCCAGATCCTCCTCGACCAGGCCCTCACCCTGGCCTCCCGCTGCGCCGACCACCTCGTGCCGATCGAGGCGGTGAGCGAGGACTGCGAGCGCATCGTCGCCGGCACGGCGACACAGAAGATCCGCGACACAGCGGCCATGCGTCAGGAGCTGTGCCAGGTGGTGGCCGCGTACGCCCGGCGCAAGCGCGAGCGCCGGCTGCTCGACTTCGGCGACCAGATCGCCCTCGCCGTCCGGCTGCTCACCGAGCACCGCGACCTCGCGTCCGCCCTGCGTGACCAGCACCCCGTCGTCCTCCTCGACGAGTACCAGGACACCAACTTCGCCCAGCGCCGGCTCCTCCAGCTGATCTACCCACCGGGTTCCCACCTCACCGCGGTGGGCGACGACATGCAGTCGATCTACGGCTTCCGGGGCGCCCACCTGGCCAACATCCTGAACTTCCGCAGCCACTTCGCGCCCGTCAGCGTCCGGCCGCTGCAGACCACGTTCCGGTTCGGCCCCCGGCTGGTCAGCCTGGCCAACCGCATCCAGGCGCAGGTCACCGAGTCGCTGCCCAAGGCCCTCTCCGTGCCCGACCGGGCCCCCGACACCACCATCGACTGCTTCCTCGCCGCCGACGACGCCGAGGAGGCCGACACCATCGCCGCGGAGATCGCCAAGCGCGTCGCCGACGGTGAACCGTGCGGCGACACCGCCGTGCTGTGCCGCAAGCGGCGCCTCATCCCGCCGATCGTCGCCGCCCTCGAGGAGCGGAGCGTTGCCGTCGAGGTCGTGGGTGCCAGCGGACTGCTCGACCGCCCGGAGGTGGTCGACCTCGTCGCCTGGCTGCAGCTCCTGGCCGACGACGGGGCCCACGTCGCCCTGCTTCGCATCCTCCAAGGGCCGCGCTACCGCATCGGGCTCCGTGACATGGCCGCCGTCTCCCGCCACGCCCGGGCCAGCGAATTGGGGCTGCTCGCCACGGTGCAAGAGCTGGACACGGTGCCCGACGTCTCCGACCAGGCCGTCCGCCGGCTCAAGGGCTTCATGGCCGAGCGCGACGTGCTGGTCGCGGCGGCCACCCGCATGCCGGTGCTGGAGCTGGCGGAGACCGTCGTCGAGGCCACGGGGCTGTGGCGGGCGGCGGGTGACCTCGGCCATGAGAACCTGCTGCGCTTCCTCGACCTGGCCGAGGGCTTCACGCCCGTGGAGGGCGACCCGGGGCTGCGGGCGTTCGTGGAGTACCTCCAGCTCCTCGACGAGTCCGACGACGACCTGGCCGAGGCGCACCTCACCGACGCCGACGCGGTCAAGGTCATGACCATCCACCAGGCCAAGGGCCTCGAGTTCGACGTGGTGTACGTCCCGGGTCTCGCCGGGAGGGGGTCGTCGAGGATCTTCCCCGACGTCCGAGCCGGCGAGAACGCCCTCACGAACTCCGCCTCCCTTCCGTGGTGGCTCCGCGAGGACGACGGCATCCCGACGTGGCCGGGCGCCCCGCAGAAGGAGGTCGAGGAGGTCATCCGCCGGCGGCGCCTCGACGAGGAGTGGCGGCTCCTCTACGTCGCCTGCACGCGGGCCAAGCGCCGGCTGGTGTGCTCTGCCGCGCACTGGTACCCCGGGCCGGCCGAGCCCCAGGGGCCCTCGGACTTCTACGACTTCGTCGCCGCCCAGACCGACCTGGTCACCGAGCGGTTCCGCCACGAGGCGGCAACCGTCGACCCCGACGTGGCCGCCAAGGAGCGTCGGCGCGCCGGCGCCCGTGGCTACCCTGGCCCAGTGGCACCCCGGCCCGACGCTCCCACACAGCTTCGCCTCGACGCCTTCGGGGAGGCCGGCGTGCCCGCCGCAGCGAGGGTGGCGCCGCCGGCCCTCTCGGTCACCGGGCTGGCCACCTACGCCCGCTGCCCCAAGCAGTTCTACTGGACGGCGGTGCGCCCACTCCCCCGCCGGTCCTCGGCCGCCGCCCGGCTCGGCACCGAGATCCACCGCTGGATCGAGCAGCGGGCCGGTCGCCAGCTGTCGCTCATCGAGCCCGAGCGCGAGCCGGGCTACGACGAGCTCGACGCGGACGGTCCGCCCACCGGCGCCGGCGCCGCCCTGCGGGCGTCGTTCCTGGCCAGCCCGTGGGCCGACCTCGACCCCGTGCGCGTCGAGGCGCCGTTCGTCCTGGTGGTCAGCGGCCACCTCGTCCGGGGCCGGGTCGACGCGGCCTACGAGCGCGACGGCCGCCTGGAGCTGGTGGACTTCAAGACCGGCCGGCCCGCCGCGGATGGCGACGCCGCGGCGGCCACCCAGCTCGACCTCTACGGGCTGGCCGCCGTCGACGCGTGGGGCGCCGAGCCCGGCCGCCTGCGGACGACCTACTGCTATCTGCGTACCGACGGCCCGCCAGTGGTGGTCTCCTCCGACTGGAACCCCGCCACAGTCGCCGGCGTCCGGGCCCGGCTTGGCGCCGCCCTCGACGCCATGGCCCAGGCCCGCTTCGGCGCCACTCCAGGCCAGTGGTGCACGCACTGCGACTTCCTTTCGTTCTGCCCGCCCGGTCAGGCCCCGAACGCCTAGACGCCGGCCTCCTCTTGTCGGCGGCCTTTTCCGTGGCCGTCGGTAGAGTGGGTGGTCGTGACCAGCACCGGAGCGGAGGCCTCCCGGGGGGACTTCATCCGCGACATCATCGAAGCCGACCTCCGCGCCGGGAAGCACGACGGCCGGGTGCTCACCAGGTTCCCCCCGGAGCCCAACGGCTACCTGCACATCGGCCACGCCAAGTCGATCTGCCTGAACTTCGGCATCGCCCAGCAGTACGGGACGCGCTGCAACCTTCGCTTCGACGACACCAACCCGGCCAAGGAGGACGTCGAGTACGTCGAGTCGATCCAGCACGACGTGCGATGGCTCGGCTTCGACTTCGGTGAGCGGGCGCTCTACGCGTCCGACTACTTCGAGGAGATGTACGAACTGGCCGAGGACCTCGTGCGGGGCGGCCGGGCCTACGTCGACCACCTGAGCGACGACGAGATCAAGGAGTATCGGGGCAGCCTCGGCCAGCCCGGCCGGCCGTCGCCGTACCGCGACCGCACCGTCGAGGAGAACCTGGCCCTTCTCCGCCAGATGCGAGCCGGCGACCTCCTCGACGGCACGTGCGTGCTGCGGGCCCGCATCGACCTGGCGGCCTCGAACATGAAGATGCGAGACCCGCTGCTGTACCGCATCCGCCACGCCCATCACGACCGCACGGGCGACGCCTGGCCGATTTATCCCATGTACGACTACGCCCATCCGATCTCCGACGCCATCGAGGGCATCACCCACTCGCTGTGCACGCTGGAGTTCGAGAACAACCGCGAGCTGTACGACTGGGTGATCGACGCCACCGGCGTCTCCGAGCGTCACGGGTTCAGCCGGCCCCAGCAGATCGAGTTCGCCCGGCTGAAGCTCGACTACACGGTCATGAGCAAGCGCAAGCTGCTCACCCTGGTCGAGGAAGGCCACGTCAGCGGTTGGGACGACCCCCGCATGCCGACCATCGCGGGCATGCGCCGGCGCGGGTACCGGCCCGAGGCCATCCGGGCCTTCTCCGACCTGATCGGCGTGGCCAAGGTCAACTCGGTGGTCGACCTCGGCAAGCTCGAGTTCTGCGTCCGCGACGACCTCAACTGGGTCGCGCCGCGGGTGCTGGGCGTGCTGCGGCCGTTGAAGGTCACGATCACGTCCTGGCCGCCGGGTGAGGTCGAGCAGCTCGTCGGGCCGTCGTTCCCGGCCGACGTGGGCAAGCCCGGCCAGCGTCAGGTTCCGTTCGGGCGTGAGGTGCTCATCGACCGGGGCGACTTCACCCTGGACCCGCCGGCGGGCTACCAGCGGCTGGCGCCCGGGCGCACGGTCCGCCTGCGTCACGGCTACTGCATCACCTGCGAGGACGTGGTCGAGGAGGGCGGCGAGGTGGTGGAGGTGCGGGCCCGGCACATACCGGACACCGTCGGGAAGCAGCCGGCCGGCATCTCTGTGTCGGGGGTCATCCACTGGGTCTCCGCCGCCCTCGCCGTGCCCGCCGAGGTGCGGCTCTACGACCGGCTGTTCAAGACCCCTCGGCCCGACGAGGGCGACGCCGACCTCGTTGCGTCGCTGAACCTGGAGTCGTTGCAGGTTGTCGCCGGCGCCGTGGTGGAGCCCAGCCTGGCCGGCGCGGCACCGGGAAGCCACTGGCAGCTCGAGCGGGTGGGCTACTTCGTCGTCGACGTAGAGTCGCAGCCGGGTCGACTGGTCCTCAACCGCACCGTGACATTGCGAGACTCGTGGGCCGCGCCGGCCGGGGAGCCCGCGCCCGCAGCGGAAACCCGCGAGAAGTCGGCCAAGGCCAAGACCCGTCCGCCCAAGAAGAGCCGCACCGAGTACCGGGCCGAGGCCCGGCTGCGCGACCCCGTGCTGGCCGAGCGGTTCGCCGAATGGCCGTCGGCCCACGGGATCGGCGACGACGTCGCCGATCTGCTGACGGGTGACCGGCCGACGGGTGACCTGTTCCTGGAGGCCGTCGCCGGCGGCGCGTCGCCGGCGGCCGTCGCCCGGTGGATCGTGAACGAGCTCCCGCCGGCGCTCGGCGACCGGGAGCTGGCCGAGACGTCGCTGACCGGCGCCGCCCTCGGGGCGCTGGTCGATGCCGTCGAAAGGGGCACCATCACCGGTGCTGGCGGCAAGGAGGTCTTCGCCGAGCTGGTCGAGCGCGGCGGTGACCCCGCGCAGATCGTCGACGAGCGGGGGCTGGCCCAGGTCAGCGACGAGGGCGCGGTGGCCGAGGTGGTCGAACGGGTCCTGCGTGACAACCCCGACAAGGTCGACCAGTACCGCAACGGCAAGACCGCCCTCTTCGGCTTCTTCGTCGGCCAGGTGGTGAAGGCGTCGCAGGGCAAGGCCAACCCGCAGGTGGTCCAGAAGCTGCTGACCGAACGGCTGGGCTAGTCATCCCCCCCGGGTAGCCCGCGTGGTGCTTGTGGCCGGGCTAGGGCTTTTTCGGCCTCAGACGCCACACCAGCACCATGGTCAGGCCCATGCCGAGCATCACGCCCGCGGCCAGAAAGAGCCAACTCGGTGCGCCACGGTTCTCCGTCGGGAGCCCGATCTGCGCGGTCTTGCCGTCCAGTGCCAGAGCAGCGGTGTAGACGTCCTCGGCGTCGGTGTCGAGGATGGCGTTTCGTGGGTCCTGCCACGCGAAGTAGACGGCGTCGTTGCTCGAGGCGACACCGACGTTGAACTTGCTGTCGAACTTCCAAGCCCCCAGGGTGCGGTCGGCGCCTCGGTCGGTGATGCGGATGTTCGGGGAGATCGTCCTGCCGCGGTCGGAGGACGAGGCGTAATAGATCTCCGACACACCGCGCTCGGCGCCCTGGCCTACGGTCGGCACGGGCGGTGTGGGACTGTGGCGGAAGTCATACCAGGCCATGTCGAGTCGACCGTTCGGGGCGACTGAGACTCGGGCTCGAACTGGTTGCTCCTGGTCCCGTCATCGTTGACGGTGACTCGCTCCCCCCAGGTGCGCCCGCCATCGGTTGACGCCCGCAGGAACACGTCGTGGAAGCCTTCGAAGCCCGGGGCCTGGTTGTTGACCTCGGCGTTGCTGTACCAGACCATGTAGACGGCCGGCGACTTCGAGTCGGCGGCCAGCAACGGTGGGCGCGGCGTGGACTGATTGCCCGGATCGATCGTCTCGCCCTTCGACCACGTCCGGCCGCGATCGGTGGAACGCACGTACTGGATCGGCCTCGGAGGACCCGGCGTGTTCGACGCGCCGGGTGGGAAGGTGCGCGTCCAGTAGACGGCGTGCACCGTTCCTTCGCCGTCGACCGCGATCCCCGGGTAGTCGCCACCTCGCTCGTCGGTGAGCTCGACCGGCGGGCCGAAGGTCCTTCCTCCGTCGGCGGAGGCGGCCACGTTGCTCTTGAGCTTCTCCTTGGCGTTGGCCGCGAAGATGCCCTGTCGCCACCCTACGTACACCCGCTCCGGCGCGTTCGGGTCGACGGCCACCATGGGGCCCTTGTTCAGGCCCCGGTCGGGGTTCCCGTCGGGCGCGTCGAACACTCTCGTGGTATCGAAGCTGCGGCCGCCGTCTTCGGACCGGGCCAGGAAGACATGGCGGGGAATGTCGTTGCGAGCGCGATTCAGGAACTCGCTGGCGACAAAGGCGACGTAGAGGTCGCCGTTCTTCCCGAAGGCCAGGGTGGCGTAGGCCCCATACTCGCCGTAGAAGCCGCAGTCGGTCACCGGCTCCACCATGGGGTCGCCACCCAGGGCCCAGCTCCGGCCAGAATCGACGGACACATGGACGGCGCACTTGCGAGACCCTCGAACGTCGCTCTCGACCACGACGAGCTCACCGTTCGTCGGATTGCGGGCGATCTGGGGGGTGTTGTGGAAACGGATCGGCGCCGGATTGTTCGTCACTTGCACCGCTGACGTCACCGCCGGGCGCAGGGCCGGCTGGGCACCGGCTGGAGCGCCGGCCACCATGAACATCGCCGCTCCGACCAAAACCGCCCTGCCGACCGTGAGAGGCCTTACCGTCATTCGTCGCTCCCCGTCCGCGCCTGCCGAAACCGCACACCTATCCGCTCGGCTCCACGGTCAAACGCGGGTGACGGCCTCCCGCAGCCGCATTCGAACGTCCGCCGCACGGTAGCGGACCACCGGGACGGCGCGCCGGTGATCGACCGAGTCGACGGCCGAGTTGAGCGAAATGGGTCCTTCAGATCACGACGGTGAGGGCGTCGGTCTGGACCCGGACCGAGATGACCCTCGCCTTGCCGACGCCGGCGCCGTCCAGGCGGACGGTCAGGGGCCGTTCGAGCTCCACCTGCAGAGCGGCGGTGCGGCGCTCCTTGATGTTGGGATGGGGCAGGTGGGCGCCGTGATGAAGCCGTGAGCGCACGGCGAGGAGCTGGCCCGGGGGTAGGTGGGCGTCGTAGGTGTCGAGCAGGCCGTCGTTGGGGTGGGCGCGGGGCCCAAGGTTCCAGCGCCCGAGGGACTGGGCGTTCATGGCCACGAAGGCCCGGGTCCACAGCGAGGTGCGGGCGACGAGGTGGGCGACGAAGAGGTGGAGGCGGCCGTCGAGCAGGGCCTCACCCAGGTCGACGGTGAACCGGACGCCCTGCAGCTCGTCGCCGGTGCCGCCGCCGAGCGTGCGGCAGAGGTCCCCGCCCAGAAGACCGAGGGCCGGGAACGGCCGGCGGTCGCGGCGGGCGTCACGCAGGACCTCGCCGGCTTCGGCGTCGGAGCGGACGACGACGCCACCGGCGGGCAGTTCACCAGGCTCCCCGTAGGGCGTGCCCTTGGCGATCGGCACGTCGCCTAGCCGCCGACCACCGAAGAAGCGGCCACCACCCCGCGGAAGAGCCGGTCGGCGGCATCGCGGGCGGCCTTCGCGGTCGCCGGCTCGGGCGCCATCTGGCCCAGCTGGCGCACCAGGTCGATGAGCTGCTTCACGTTGCGCACGAAGTCCCCGCCCGACACCGCCTCGTCCACGATCACGTCCGACAGCTCCTCTCCGGCGGCCCACCCGTGGGCATGGGCCACGAAGCCGGGGTCGGGCCGGCGGGTGAGGGGGAGGCCGGCCTCCTCCTCGGCCATGTTCAGGTCGGTGGCCATGGTCTCGAGCTGCGACCACCGGCGCTTCAGGCGCGACGACGGGAACCACGGCTCCTCCACCCGCCCCTCGGGCCGGCGAGCCTCGTAGGTGAACGTCGAGGCCAAGGCGGCCACGCCGGTGGCGTCGAGGCCGTCGAACAGCCCGCCCCGGAGGGCCTCGGCGACCAGCAGGTCGCACTCGTGGTAGATGCGGGCCAGCATTTCGCCGCCCTCGGTGAGCGACCACCCGTCGACGTAACCCCACGCGTCCAGCACCCGCAGGACCCGGTCGAACTGGTGACCCAACGACTCGGTGCGGCCCTGGATCCGCCGCTCGAGCCGCCGGCGGTCCTTTTCGAGCCGCTCGGCCCGCTCGGCGGCCCGCAGGTGCCGGCGCAGCTCGGGGCACTGGGTGACGGGGTGGTCGTGCGCGGAGTCGGTGTCGCGGCTCGGGCCGTGCTTCTCCACGACCGGCTGGGTGGGGCGCAGCCGGGTCAGGGCCTGGGCCACCTCCCGGCGGAAGGCGGGATTGCGGGGCGCGTAGGGGACGGGCAGCTCGATGCGGCCGACGGGGCGGGGCGGGAACCGGAAGTCCCGCGCCGAGAGGGTGAGGTAGCGCCGCTCGGGCGTGAGGGCGCCGACGCGGACGTCGTCGCCCCGGCGGTTGGCGGTGGAGATGACGGCCACCCGCCCGGCCGACTTCCCACCGGACACCATGATCACGTCGCCTGGTTTCACCCGCTCCAGGGCGGCGACCACCCCGCTGCGTGCGGTGTGGCGGCGGGGGCGGCCGTCATCGTGGTCGTCCTCCCGGAGGAGCCGGCGGTACTCGCCCACGTCGCCCAGCTCGCAGGTGGCGTCCTGGCGGGCCATGGCCAGCAGCTGCCCGGTCCGCTCCACCTGGGCCTCCAGGCGGACGACGTCGCGGTCGGAGGTGAACTGGGCGAACGACAGGTTCAGCAGGTGGCGGGCGGCGTCGGGCGGGTACCGGCGGACCAGATTGGCCGCCATGTTGTACGTCGGCCGGAACGACGACCGCAGGGCGTAGGTCCGGGTGGACGCCAGACCGGCCACCTGGTCGAAGGGCACGTACGGCGACCACAGCACGACCGCATAGCCGACGTCGTCGATGCCCCGCCGGCCGGCCCGACCGGTGAGCTGGGTGTACTCCCCCGGCGTCAGGAACTCGTGGCGCTCGCCGGTGAACTTCGACAGCTTCTCGATGACGACCGAGCGGGCCGGCATGTTGATGCCCAGGGCCAGGGTCTCGGTGGCGAAGACCGTCTTGACGAGGCCGGCCGAGAAGCAGGCCTCGACGGTCTCCTTGAACGGCGGGACCATGCCGGCGTGGTGCGCAGCCAGCCCGGATTCCAGGGCGGCCAGCCAGCGGCCGTAGCCGAGGACGGCCAGATCGGCGTCGGACAGGATCTCGGTGCGGGCCTCGGCGATGGCACGGATCCGCGCCGCCTCCTCGGGCGTGGTCAGCCGCAGGCCGGAGTCGAGGCACTGCTTCACCGCGTCGTCGCAGGCGGCCCGGCTGAAGATGAAGTAGATCGCCGGCAGCATTCCCTCGTCCCAGAGGCGGTCGACCACCTCGGCCCGCCGGGGCGTGTGAAGCCGGGCCGCCTGCGACGACGCGGTGAAGCAGTGCCTCGACTCCGGCCTGCGG
>Ga0247719_1000261_pt1 | contig 35846 bp, 34 predicted proteins | sample 41E_DmetaG_FD_189046 | JGI IMG/M metagenome (GOLD analysis project Ga0247719, IMG submission 189046) | Soil microbial communities from hillslope of Landscape Evolution Observatory, University of Arizona, Oracle, AZ, United States - 4-1-E_D | ecosystem: Engineered > Artificial ecosystem >...
GCCCCGAGGCGCGAAGCGCCTACCGCGCCACCGCTTCGCGCTTCTTCTCGGGCGCGGCTTCGCGGAGGAACTGCGCCGCCATGTCGGCGATCCTGCGCGTCATCTCGGCCGCCTGGAGCTCGCCGAACTTCTCGCGGAACCTGTCCATCGGCACGACCGCCTTCGCCATCGCGCGGTGGCCGCCGGCGCTGCCGATGTCGGCGAACCAGCGCTTCACGAACTCGCCGGCATTCCGCGAGTACCCGAGATTCCGCACGCTGACCACCAGCATGTTACCGACGATGCCGGCGATGATCGTCCACTTCACGTCCTCGAGCTGGAGGAAGAAGTCGGCCGTGTAGGGGATGAAATCCTCGCGCGGCGCCTCGCCGATGAACGCGCTGAAGACCTGCTCGCGCATGATCCCCCCCTGCGTCGCCCGCGTGACGTACTGCAGCCGGTCGAGCGTGATTTCCGCCCCCTCCATCTTACGAATCAGCGCGGCGTCGGCGAGCGGGTAGAGAAACGTGAACGCCTCGAGGTCGTCGCGGTTCGTGTGACGCGCGAAGAACAGCGTGTCCGACTTGATGGCGTACAGCATCGCGGTCGCCGTCCGCTCGGAGATGTTCACGTCGACCGAGCGCAGGTGCTCGGTGAGGATCGTGGAGGTGGAGCCGTAATCGGGCCGGATGTCCTTGAAGACCGCGATGTATCCCGACTGCTCGGGATGGTGATCGATCACCAGGTCGGCGCGGGGCAGCAGCCCCCCGAAATAGTGCGGCTGTACGTCGACCGTGGCGATCCGGTCGAACTCGGCGAACGAGGCGGGCGTGATCGGCTCCACGTGGATGTCGAGCATGTTCGCCATCCGCAGGTTCTCGGGGCGGGTCACCCCCTGCATCGCGCCGATGATCGCCGTCGTCTTCGTCCGCCGCAGCAGGTTGCGCAGCGCGAGGCCGCTCGCCAGCGCATCCGGATCCGGATCGTTGTGGAGCAGAATCAGCACGCGATCTGCATCGGCGAAGTACCGTTGATACTGCTGCACGCGCGCCCGGGTCATCGACCGGCTCAGCTCGGTCACCAGGGTCGGCCGGATGAGCTCGCACAGGTCCATGTCGGCCGCGTCCGGGAATTCCGCCTTCAGCGCCTCGGAGTTCCGCGGCTTCACCGCGACGCCCGTATGAATGACGTAGGTCAGCGTCCCGCCGGCGTCGTGAATGGCGGTCAGGATCTTGCGAACGCTTCGCCGCCCGTTGTCCTCGACCAGGAAGCAGGTGGTGGGGGAGATGTCGGCCTTGAGATACGTATCCACGCGGCGGGGGTCGCCGACAGAGATGTTGATCCCCGCCTCGCTGAGCCGCCGCGCGAGCGGACGGCTCTCGACCAGGAAGTCCAGGTCGAAACTGGACCGCAGCACATCGTCGAGCGTCCGGATGATGAGTTCGTCCTGACAGATGCCGACGACGCGCACGTCAGTGGCCCCTCGTGTGGGCAGGGCCCACGAACCGCCCTGTGGTCATGACCAAACGCACATTATATGCCCGGCTCGGGTTTCTCATCGGTCTCGTGCTGCTGCCCGCCCCCGGCGCGGGACAGACCAGCCTCCAGCCGCCGTGCGCCGCGTGCATCGCCGTGGCCATGCTTCCCGGCCAGGTGCTGCTCCTCCCCGAGGAACTGCACCGGCTGACCGTCCTGCTGCGGGTTCCAGAGGATAAGACGCTGGATGTCGCGGCGGCGGTCGAGGAGGTGCGCCGGCGGGGGGGACGGCCGGGTGTCCTGGTGGCAGCGGGAACGGCGGCAGGCGAGCCGGCCGCGGCGTTCGCGCTCAGGGTGCGTTTGAGCGAGATCCGCGGCAGCGTGCCGCAGGACACGCTGCTGGCGCTGGAACTCGCCGCCGCGGCGCCCTGGCCTCGCGGGCTGTCGGGCTATGCGGACGTGCTCGTCGCGCCGGGCACGCGGCAGGTCTCCGATGGGGTGCGGCGGTGGGTCCTCGTGCCATCGGCGGATCTGGACGCCGCGCTGGCCGCCACGCGGCGCGGCGGGGCCGAGCAGTGGGTGGTGCATGCCCCGGAGGATGCGCTGGCCGCAAGGGGCCTCCTGCACGGGCTGGCGTCCGCAGCCGCCCCGCCGCCGGACGCGTTCACCGAGGAGGTGACCGTCGAGGGGGCGCGGCGGCTGACCGTCGAGGAGATCGTCGCGCGGCATCAGGCCATGGCCCGGCGGCAGGAGGCGCGCGTGACGCGGACGATCCTCACCGGCCTCCTGACGCTCACGTTCGAGGCACCGGGCTTCCCGGCGCCGATCACCATCACCTCCGACACCGTGATGTATCAGGGAGGCGGGCGCACGGAGCTCGAGCAGCGGTCCATTCGCGTCAACGGGCTCGAGTTCGGCTCCGGGGGCATCCCCCGGTTGCCGATCCTGGAGCCCGAGCGCGTGGCCACGCCGCCGCTGGCGATCACGCTGACCGACGTGTATCGATACCGGCTCGCCGGCGAGGAGCGGATCGGCGGGACTCCGCACTACGTCGTCGCCTTCGAGCCGGCGAGCGACGGCGCGTCGCTCTTTCGGGGGCGCGCCTGGATCACCATGGATTCGTTCGCCGTCCGTCGCATCGCGGCGACGCAGACGCGGCTGCGCGGTGCCATCGTGTCGTCGGAGCAGGTCGACGACTTCCGTGAGGTCGAGCCGGGTATCTGGCTGCTGGCGCGGTCCGACGTACGGCAGCTCTACGAGGGGGCCGCGCACCGGACCCCCATTCAGCGGCTGCTCGTCGTCTCGGCGCACGAGGTGAATCCGACCGACTTCGTCGAACGATTGCAGGCGGCCTATGCGTCGCCGTCGCTGATGCTGCGCGACACGGCGGAGGGATACCGGTATCTGAAGCGCGAGCCGGCGAGCGCCGCGGCGGCCGCCGGCACGGCGCTGACCGTCACCGAGGTGACGGGGGCGTCGCAGCGGGTCCGCACGCTCGCCGCCGGGGTGATCATCGACCCGAACATCAGCATTCCGCTGCCGTTCGCCGGCCTGAGCTACGTCGATTTCAATCTCTTCGGCACGGGCACGCAGCTCAACACGTTCTTCGGCGGCAGTTACGGGCAGCTCGCCTTCTCGGTGCCGTCGCTCGCCGGGTCACGGTGGCAGCTCGCCGGGCGCGCCTTCGGCATCGCTTCCTCGTACAACGACCGGGCGTTTCGTGACGGACGCGAGATCTACGAGGAGAACGTGCGGCAGCGTCCGGCGCACGTGTCCCTCTGGCTGCTGCGCCCGCTGACGCCGCGCGTGTCGATCCGCGCCGGCTACGAGCTGGATTACACTCGGCTCCGCGCCGGCGACGGCATGGCGCGTGACTTCGCCGTGCCGGCGGATCAGGTCGTGCACGCGGCGCGCGTGGCGCTCGAGGGACAGCGCGCTGGATGGAGCGGCGCGCTGTGGTGGAGCCCCGCCCGGCGCGCCGGCTGGCGGCGGTGGGGACGCGGGGCGGACGACTACGACCCGGCGCATGCGGACTTCCAGCGCTTCGGGGCCAGCGCGGCGCGATCGGCGGCGGTCAACGAGCGGCTCGTCACCAGAATCGAGGCGTCGGTCATGGGGGGGCGCGATCTCGACCGCTTCAGCCGCTATGCTTTCGGCACGTTCGACAACCGCCTGCGCGGTTACCCGGCGGCGCTGGTGCGGTACGATCGCGGCGCCGTCGTCCGCGGCGCGGTGGCCTGGGCGGCCGGTCCGCTGGCCCGCCTCGACGGTTTCGTCGACACGGCCGTCGTCCGCGACCGCGGCTACGGCACGCAGTACCGCAACTACACCGGCGTCGGGGCGGCTGTCGAAGGGCCGCTGCCGTTCGGCTTGCTGGCGTCGGTCGAGTGGGGATATGGATTGCGGGGTGTCAGGGCCGACGGCGGCCTCGGCACGCACGTCGTCAGGGTCAGCGCGTTCAAGGTGTTCTGAGCGCAGGATCACGAGGAGGGGCCATGGGACGGATGCTTGCGGCGGTGATGGTCGCGGCGGCGGCGGTCACGGCGACCGGCGCGCAGCAGATCTTTCGTTCCTCCGTCGATCTCGTCCACTTCGGTGTCGTCGTCACCGACCGCGAGGGCAAGCCGGTGCTCGGGCTGCGGGCCGAAGACTTCGAAGTGGTGGAGGACGGGCGGCCGCAGACGCTGCGGTTCTTCGCCGGCGGCGATCCCGACAGCGCGCCCCCGCTGCACCTGGGGTTCATGATCGACAACAGCGGCAGCATGGTGCAGGACATCAAGGACGTGCAGACGGCCGCGATCAAGTTCCTGAACGCCGTCGATAACGTGGTGGACGTCACGCTGACCGACTTCGACACCGAGGTGCGCGTGGCGCGGTTCGGTCCCGACGACTTCCCCCGCCTGATCGAGCGCATCCGCTCGCGCAAGCCGGACGGCTACACCGCGCTGTACGACGCGCTCGGCGTGTACCTCAACGGCGCCGCGGCGCTGCCCGGGGAGAAGATCCTGGTGCTCTACACCGACGGCGGCGACACGAAGAGCTCGATGAACAAGGGGGAGCTCATCGACCTGCTCAAGGCGTCGGACGTCACGGTCTACTCGATCGGCTACCTGCAGCACCAGGGGGCGCGGAAGTTCGAGTATCAGCAGATCCTGACGCAGCTCGCCGCGACCACCGGAGGGCAGGCGCTGTTCCCGACGAGCATCCGGGAGCTCGACGGCATGTACGACCGCATCCTGCGCGAAATCGCCGGCCGGTACAGCCTCGGGTATCTCTCTTCCAACGAGAAGATGGACGGCACGTGGCGCGACGTCAGGATCCGCCTCGTGAACCGGCCCGACCTCAAGAACGTGAAGATCCGCACGCGCGCCGGCTACTGGGCGCCCTACCGTCCCGACACCTTCAAGCAGCGGTGACGGCGGCCGCCTGCCGGTGGATCCCGCGCCACTCGTGGTACGATCTCGGTTTGCCGTCACCGAGCACACGGCATCCTGTACTTCCCGCGATGTCATCCAAGTACGACCGGTTCAGGCTGGTCACCGATTTCGAGCTGCGCGGCGACCAGGCGCGCGCGATCGACGAGCTCGTCGAGGGGCTGCACCGCGGCGACAAGTCGCAGGTCCTGCTGGGGGTGACCGGCTCGGGCAAGACGTTCACGATGGCGCAGTGCATCGCGCGCGTGAACCGCCCGACGCTCGTGATGGCGCACAACAAGACGCTCGCGGCACAGCTCTACCAGGAGTTCCGCCGGTTCTTCCCCGAGAACGCCGTCGAGTACTTCGTCAGCTACTACGACTACTACCAGCCCGAGGCGTACGTTCCGACGACCGACTCCTACATCGAGAAGGAGGCGACGATCAACGACGAGATCGACCGGATGCGGCTCTCGGCGACCCGGTCGCTCTTCGAGCGGCGCGACGTCATCATCGTGGCGAGCGTCTCGTGCATCTACGGCCTCGGCTCGCCCGAGGCGTACTACGGCATGATGCTGCCGCTCGAGCGAGGGCAGCGGATCGATCGCGACCAGATCCTGCGGAAGCTCGTCGAAATCCAGTACGAGCGGAACGACCACGAGTTCGGCCGCGGCGTCTTTCGCGTGCGGGGGGACATCGTCGAGGTCTGCCCGTCCTACGAGGACACGGCGATCCGCATCGAGCTGTTCGGCGACGAGGTCGACGAGCTCGTGACGTTCGACCCCCTCACCGGGCGCACGCTCCGGAGGCACGACAAGGTGGCGATCTACCCGAAGACGCACTTCGTGACCTCGCGCGACCGGACGAAGCAGGCCGTCGAGACCATCAAGGAAGAGCTGAACTGGTATCGCGGCCAGCTCGAGGCCGAGGGGAAGGTGCTCGAGGCGCACCGCCTGCACCAGCGCACGATGTTCGATCTCGAGATGATCAAGGAGATCGGGTACTGCCATGGCATCGAGAACTACGCGAGGCACCTCACGGGCCGTGCGCCGGGGCAGCCGCCGCCGACGCTGCTCGACTACCTGCCGTCCGACGCGTTGACGATCGTCGACGAGAGCCACCAGACCATCCCGCAGATCCGCGGCATGTACCACGGCGACCGCTCGCGCAAGGAGGTGCTGGTCGCCTACGGCTTCCGCCTGCCGTCCGCACTCGACAACCGGCCGTTGAATTTCGAGGAATGGGAGGCGCGGGTCGGGCAGCTCCTCTTCGTGTCGGCGACGCCCGGGCCGTACGAGCTGCGCCAGTCTGGCGGGGCGGTGGTCGAGCAGATCATCCGCCCGACGGGCCTGCTCGACCCGGAGATCGACGTGCGGCCCGTGCGGGGGCAGGTCGACGACCTGCTCGCCGAGATCCGCGACCGCGCCGCGCGGGGCGAGCGCGTGCTGGTGACGACGCTGACCAAGCGGATGGCGGAGGATCTCACGCAGTACTACCAGGAGCTCGGGGTGAAGGTCCGCTACCTGCACTCGGACATCGACACCCTCGAGCGGATCCAGATCCTGCGCGACCTGCGGCGGGGGGAGTTCGACGTGCTGGTGGGAATAAACCTGCTCCGGGAGGGTTTGGACCTTCCGGAGGTGTCGCTCGTGGCGATCCTCGACGCCGACAAGGAAGGGTTCCTGCGGTCTGGCGGGTCCCTGATCCAGACCGTGGGCCGGGCGGCGCGGAACGTCCGCGGCAAGGCGATCATGTACGCCGACCGGATCACCGACTCGATGAAGCTCGCGATCGACGAGACGGAACGCCGCCGCCGGATCCAGGAGGCGTACAACCAGGAGCACGGCATCACGCCCACCTCGATCGTGAAGAGCATCGACGAGATCATGACGAGCGTCTACGAGCGCGACTACGTGACGGTGGCGCCCGACGAGGGCGAGGGCTTCCGGACGCATGCGGAGCTCGAGGCCCATGTCGCCTCGCTGCAGGCCCAGATGAAGGCGGCGGCCGCGAACCTCGAGTTCGAGAAGGCGGCTTCGCTGCGCGACCGCATCAAGCAGCTCCGCACCCGCGATCTCGGTTTCGCCGCGGGGAGCCGCACTTGATGGCCCGCGTCATCGATGTCACGAAGGCCGGGCTGCTCGAGCTCCAGGAGTACCTCCGGATGGTGGGCAAGGCGGCGCGGGCCCTGGTGACCCGCCCCTTCTACTACCGCGACGTCGTCGAGCAGTTCGAGATCATCGGGATCGGGTCGATGACGGTCGTCGTTCTCACGGGGCTGTTCACCGGCATGGTGCTCGCGCTCCAGTCGGGGATCACGCTCGACATGTTCGGCGCGCGGTCGATGGTGGGGCGGCTCGTCAGCGCCTCGATGGTGAAGGAGCTCGGGCCCGTGCTCACCGCGCTGATGGTGGCGGGGCGTGTGGGGTCCGGCATCGCCGCCGAGCTCGGCTCGATGATGGTCACCGACCAGATCGCCGCGCTGCGGGCGCTCGGCACCGATCCGATCCGCAAGCTCGTGCTGCCGCGCGTCCTTGCCGGCATCGTGATGGTGCCGCTGCTGACCTGCGTGTCGGTCGGCGTGGGGCTGCTCGGCGCGTGGATCATCACGGTGACGCAGTTGAAGGTGTCGTCGGGCGTCTACTGGAACTCCGTCGTGGGCGGGCTCTACATCCAGGACGTCTGGATGGGACTGATCAAGCCGTTCTTTCTCGGCTTCGTCATCGTCAGCATCGGCTGCCACGTCGGGCTGAGGACGCGCGGCGGCACGCAGGGGGTCGGACGCGCAACCACGAACGCCGTCGTCGCCAGCTCGGTGGCCGTGCTCGTCGTCAACTTCATGGTGACGAAGTTCCTGATCTTCCTCTTCTACTGATGGCAGTCGCACCCCAGCCGCGGCCGGAGTTGCTCGACGAAGCGCTCGCCCATGGCGGACCGATCGTCGTGTTCGACAAGGTCACGCTCGCGTTCGACGAGAAGGTGATCCTCGACGAGATCAGCTTCACGCTGCGGACCGGCCACACGAAGGTCTTTCTCGGCGCGAGCGGCGCCGGCAAGTCGACCATCCTGCGGCTGATGCTGGGGCTGCTGAAGCCGGACGGCGGCCGGATCTTCGTCAACGGCCAGCGGGTCGACGACATGACCGAAGACCGGCTGATGGCGGTTCGCGCCGACCTCGGGATGGTGTTCCAGGAGGGGGCGCTGTTCGACTCGCTGACGGTGCGCGAGAACGTGGGCTACAAGCTCTTCGAGCAGAAGGTCCCGTGGGACGAGGCGAACCGGCGCGTCGAGGAGGTCCTCGGGTTCGTGCGGCTCGCCGAGTTCATCGACCGGAAGCCGTCGGAGCTGTCGGGCGGGCAGCGGCGGCGCGTCGCGATCGCGCGGGCGATGGCGGCCAAGCCGCGCATCCTGCTGTACGACGAGCCGACGACCGGCCTGGATCCGATCACGTCGATCACGATCGACGAGGAGATCATCAAGCTGCGCGATCTGGAGGCGGTGAGCTCCATCCTCGTCACGCACCAGCTGCGCGACGCCTTCTACGTCGCCGAGCACATGGCCGTGCGCGAGGGCAACGGCGTGCGGTTCGAGCGGGCGCCGGCGCAGAAGGCCAACGAGGCGGAGTTCATCATGCTGCGCGACGGCAGGATCGCGTTCGAGGGGAACGCGTCCGAGTTGCGGGAGGCGCAGAAGCACGATCCATACATCGAGGCGTTTCTCTCGTAGAGGTTTCCTGAACATGGCACGCACGCATTCACTGGCATGGTCGCAGCTGAAGATCGGCATCCTCGGCGTGGTGGCGCTCGGCCTCGCGTCGATGCTGATCATCGCCGTCGGCGGACAGGGAGGCTTCGCCTGGCAGCGGTATGCGCTGAAGACGAAGTTCACCGACATCCAGGGGCTGAAGACGGGAGCCGTCGTGCGGGTGGCGGGCGTCGACGTCGGCAAGGTCACCGCCATCGAGTTCGCCGGCGCCGAGGTGGAGGTCACCCTCGAGGTCAACGAGGCGCAGCAGGAGCGCATCACGGAGCACTCGCGCGCCTCGATCGGCGCCCTGAGCCTGCTCGGCGAGCCGATCATCATCATCTCCCCGTCGGCCGCGGGGCGCCGCCTGCAGCACGGCGATTACATCCAGAGCGAGGGGGCCGCGCCGGGGATCGGCACGATGGCGGGCCCCGTCCAGGAAGCGGTGGGGGAGGTCACGCAACTGCTGCAGGACGTCCGCGCCGGCAAGGGCACGGTCGGCAAGCTGTTCACCGACGAAGCGCTCTACCAGGAATTCAACGCGCTCCTCGGCGCCGCCGAGGGGGTGGTCGCCGGCATCAACCGCGGCCAGGGGACGCTCGGGAAGCTCGCCCGCGACGACAGCGCGTACCGCCAGTTGACCGCCTCCCTCGCCGATCTGAACGCCATGACCCGCCGCATTCGAGCCGGGGAGGGCAGCCTCGGCCGGCTGTTGAACGACGACGCGCTGGCGAAGTCGCTGTCGTCGACCGCCAGCAGCGTCGACGAGATCGCGGCGAAGATCAACCGCGGCGAGGGGACGGCCGGCAAGCTGCTGAACGAGAAGGAGCTGTACGACCGCTTCAACGCGATCAGCGAGCGCATCGACAAGCTGGTGGCCGCCGTCGAAGGGGGGCAGGGCACGGCCGGATCGCTGCTCAAAGACAAGCAGTTGTATGACAATATGAACGGCGCGGCGAACGAGCTTCGCTCGCTGATTGCGGACATCCGCAAGGATCCCAGGAAGTACCTCAACGTGCGCGTGAGTATTTTTTAGGGGACTGACATGGCCAGAGACGATGGCGGCGCGGCGGCGACGGTGATCATGGCGTTCGTGCTCGGCGCGGTGACGGGGGCGGCGGTGGCGCTGCTCATGGCGCCGGCACCGGGCGACGAGCTGCGGCGCAGGCTCGCCGACAAGGCGCGCGAGGGGGCCGACGCGGCGGCCGAAGCGGCGCGCCAGGGGCGCGAGTTCGTCGAACGGCACCGCGGTACGGTCGTGAGCGCGATCGAGCGCGGGCGCGACGCCTACCAGCAGGCGCGTTCCGCCGGCGCGCCCCCGGCACCTGCGGCCGGAGAGCCCCTGTGAACGAGTGGTCGGGGCTCTTTCTCGCGATCATCGCCGGCGCCACGCTGGTGATGGCGCTCATCCAGGTGGGGGCCATCGTCGCGGCGCTGCGCGTCGCGAAACAGGCGCAGGCCGTGCTCGCGTCGGTGCAGCGCGACGTCCAGCCGCTCGTTGCGAAGGTGCGCGAGATGGCCGACGAAGCGCAGCCGCTGCTCGAGAAGGCGCGCGAGATGGCCGACGAAGCCTCGCGGACCGTGTCGCTGGCCACGCTCCAGGCCGAGAAGGTCGATCGCCTCGTCACCGACCTGGCGAAACGGGTCGATGAAACGTCGCAGATCGTGCAGCAGGCGATCGTCACGCCGGCGCGCGAGGGCATCGCGATCGTGTCGGCGGTCAAGGCGGCGCTCGGCGCCCTGCGTGCCAGCGCCGATTTCCGGTCGCGGACGCGGCGGTCGGAGGAAGAAGATCCGCTGTTCATCGGCTGACGCCGGGCCGTGTCTGGCCGGCTCCTGCCCCCGCCTGATTGACCCACCCGGCCCGGCGTGGTAGAAACGGACCTCGATTTCACGCCCCGAGGTCCAGCCATGCTCAACATCTCGCGTACGGCGGCGGTGCTCACGACGGTGGCTTTCGCGCTGTCGCTCGCCGCGCCCGCAGCGTCACAGGATTCGAAATCCGCTCCGCTCGCCCGGCAGCTCGCCCAGCTGCTCGACGCCCAGAAGGTCGACAGCATCGCGGCTGCCGACCCGGAGACCGGCGGCTTCGTCGCCGCGATCTACGTCCCCGGCACCCAGCTGCTCGTCGTCGGCGGCAAGTTCGCCTCCCCCGATATCGGCAATTACCGGCTGAGCAAGAACGAGTTCCGCGAGCTGTACATGGACCTGACCGGCGGGTCCGATCCGGCATCGCGGATCTTCGCGTCGGATGTCAGCGCAGATGGCCTGGTGATCAGCCCGAAGGGAGATGCTCCCGCGGACGTCTGGGAGCACGGGACGACGAAGCGTGCCTTCCTGGGAGCCCGCAAAGCCAGGCTGAAGGAGGACGAGTACCTGCGGGTGTACAGCGAGGCCGATGCACAGTACGCGCGCATGCTCGCGCTCCTCGTCGCGCAGGCGAAGCCGAAGACGAGTTAGCAACGCGGCGGCTCATTGCCGCGGCGGGATCCCTGCGGTAAACTAGCGGTTCACCTGGTTGGGGCGCTTGGCTCAGCGGTAGAGCATCGCCTTCACACGGCGGGGGTCAGTGGTTCGAATCCACTAGCGCCCACCATTCGCGTCGCGCCCTGGGCGGCGGATGGCTTCCAACCCGCAATACACGAAAAGGCCGGCTGACGAAGCCGGCCTTTTCCTTTTTCCGCTCCGATCCGCGAGGGCGGCTCACTTGCGCCGCTCGGGCAGCCGCCGCTGGCTGGGGCCGTCGTAGAGGTGGTCTTTCGGGTCGATCTGGCGCATCGGCTGGTGGCGCTCGAACTCCTCGCGCGCGTGCGCGGCGATCCCGGGCACGCGCGAGATGATGAAGAGCGCATTGGCCACCGTCGGCGGGATGCCGATGTCGCCGCACACCGCCGCGATCGCGCCGTCGATGTTGACGGGCAGCGGCGAGCCGCTCTGGTCGCGCTCGGCCACCACCATCTCGACCGCGCGGATCATCTGGATGTGCTCCCCCTCGAGCTCGAGCTCCAGGGCCATCTGGAACAGCCGCGCCGCGCGCGGGTCGCGCGTGTGGAACCGGTGGCCGAACCCCGGGATCCCCTCGTCCGACTGCAGGCTTCGCTCCACGATCACGTCCGCCGCGTCGCGGTACGAGGACCCCGCCCGCACCAGCTCGAGCCCCGCGTCGAGAAACTGCATGCACGACTCGATGTCCCCCCCGTGGTACCGGCCGAACCCCAGGATGCCCGACGCGATACATGCGCGCAGCGGCGCCCCGGTCGTCGCCGTGTTGCGGGCGGCGAGCGTGGACGGCGGGGTCGCCCCGTGGTCGATGAACGACACGAGCATCGCCTCCATCAGGCTGCCGATCGCCGGCGACGGCACCTCGCCCATGAGCAGCAGGTAGATCGACTCGCCGAACGTCAGGCGGCCCATCATCTCGTCGAGCGGATAGCCCCGCACGAGGATCTTGTTCGGCTCGATGCAGGTCAGCGCCGTCCGCCATTTCTCGTCGCTCACGCGCTTCTGCGCGCGCCGTTCCACCGGAGGCGAAGCTTTCGTCGACTTCGTGGTCATGGTTGGCAGCAACTGTTCACTGGGTGCCGTACAGCCGGTCTCCGAAGTCCCCCAGGCCGGGAACGATGAACTTGTGGTCGTTCAGCCCCTGGTCGATCACCGGCGTGTAGATGTGCACGTCGGGATGGTGGCGCTCGACGAGGGCGATCCCCTCCGGCGCCGACACGATGCAGATCATGCGGACCTCGTGCGCGCCCGCCTCTCGAAGCATGTCGAGCGCCGCCACCGCGCTCCCGCCGGTGGCGAGCATCGGGTCGATCATCAGCACGAAGCTGTCGCGAAGCGCCGACGGGAGCTTCGAGTAATACCGCGAGGCCACCGCCGTCAGCTCGTCGCGCTGCAGGCCGATGTGGCCGACCCGCGCCGAGGGAATCAGCTCGAGGATCGCGTCGAGCATCCCCAGCCCCGCGCGCAGCACCGGCACCACGACGACGTCTCCCGTGACGCGGCGGCCGGCGGCGGGCCCGAGCGGTGTCAGCACCGTCGTGCCGGTCGCCGGCAGGTCGCGCGTCGCCTCCGCCGTCAACAGCAGGCTGATGCGGACGGCCATGCGGCGGAAGACCTCGGGCGGCGTGCTCGCGTCGCGCAGGATCGAGAGCGCGTCGTGAACCAGGGGGTGTTCGACGAGATGAACCGGCACGGCAGAACTATAGCAAGAACGCGACGGGAGACAGGCGCACGAGACGGAGGCGCCTTCGGCGGCGGCACGGCCGCGTGCTGCGGAGCCGTGGCGGCGGGGTAGAATCGAAACCCCATGCACATGCGACTCGCGAGCCTCCTCCTGGCGGCGGCGCTTGCCGTACCGGCCGCGTCGGCACAGGTCCGGCAGGTCGACCTGATCGTCTACAACGCGATCGTGGTCACGATGGACGCCGCCTCGCGAATCATTCCGCGCGGCGCAGTGGCGATCCAGGACGGCCGGATCGCGGCGGTCGACGCCGCAGACGCGATCGCCGCAGCCTACACCGGCCGCGAGACGCTGGATGCCGGCGGACAGGTGGTGCTGCCGGGGCTCATCAACACGCACACCCACGCGCCGATGGTGCTGTATCGCGGCCTCGCCGACGACCTCGCGCTCATGGAGTGGCTGCAGAAGTACATCTTCCCCGCCGAGGCGAAGACGGTCACGCCGGAGTTCGTCCGCGCCGGCACGCGCCTGGCGGCGCTGGAGATGATCCAGTCGGGCACGACCACCTACGCCGACATGTACTACTTCGAGGAGGAGATCGCCCGCGTCACCCGGGAGGCCGGCCTGCGCGGTGTGCTCGGCCAGACGATCATCCAGTTCCCCGTGGCCGACGCGAAAACCCCCGAGGAGGGGCTGGCGCGCACGGAAGCCTTTCTGAAGGAGTTCGCCGGCGACGAGCTGATCGTGCCGGCCATCGCGCCGCATGCGATGTACACGCTGGAGGCGCGCACGCTGAAGGCGGTCCGCGCGATGGCCGACCGGTACAGCGCACCCGTGCTGATCCATCTCGCCGAAACGGCCGACGAGAGCAAGACGTCGCAGCAGCGGCACAAGATGTCCCCGACGCGATACCTCGAGTCGCTGGGATTCTGGGGGCCGCGGACGCTGGCGGCGCACGCCGTGTGGCTGAGCCCGGCCGACATCCAGATCCTCGCCAGGCGGAACGTCGGCGTCTCGCACAACCCGGAAAGCAACATGAAGCTCGCCAGCGGCACCGCGAAGGTGCCGGCGCTCCGCACCGCCAGGGTGCACGTCGGCCTCGGCACCGACGGCGCCGCCAGCAACAACGATCTGGACATGTTCGAGGCGATGCGCCAGGCGGCCTTCCTGCACAAGCTGACGACGGGGGATCCCCGCGCCGTCCCGGCTCCCGTCGCGCTGCAGATGGCGACGATCGAAGGGGCGCGCGCGCTCGGGATGGACGACCGCCTCGGTTCCCTGGAACCCGGCAAACGCGCCGACCTCATCGTCGTGTCGATGCGTGGGGCGAGACAGACCCCGATGTACGATCCGGTCTCGCACCTCGTCTACGTCTCGCGCGGCGACGACGTGCAGACGACGATCGTGAACGGCAAGATCCTGATGCGCGACAGGAAGGTCCTGACGCTCGACGAGGAGAAGGTGCTCGCGGAGGCGAACGTCTTCGCGGCACGTGTGCGGGAGGCGGTGGGGAAGTAGATGAAGGTGCTACTCGACGCGGCAACCATTCAGGCGCGCATCGGAGAGCTCGCGCGCGAGATCGAGGCCGACTACCCGCCCGACGACGAGATCCACCTCGCGTGCGTGCTCAAGGGGGGCTTCATGTTCATGTCGGACCTGGTCCGCTGCATGAGCACGCGCGTGACGCTCGACTTCCTGGCAACCTCCAGCTACGGTGCCGGCACGAAGTCCTCCGGCGAGGTGCGCTTTCAGAAAGACCTCGAAACGAGCATCGAGGAGCGCCACGTGATCATCGTCGAGGACATCGTCGACACGGGGCTGACGCTCAACTATCTCCAGGAGATCCTCCGCAAGCGCGCGCCGGCGTCGCTGCGCACCGTCTGCCTGCTCAGCAAGCCGTCGCGCCGGCAGGTGGAGGTGCCGGTGGAATACATCGGTTTCACCATCGAGGACAGGTTCGTGGTCGGCTACGGCCTCGATTACGCGGAGAAGTACCGCAACCTGCCGTACATCGCCGTGCTCCAGGACTAGGCCGTGAAGCGATTCGACATCATCACGGAAGCCGATGCGCGCGCCATCGACGTCGGGGCGACCGTGGAACTGGCCCGAGGGGGGCATGTCACGCCGCTCGCGAGGGACACGCTGACGGCGCGGCGCGTCACGGTGATCCCGGCCGGGGCCGCCGATCCGTCGCTGCCGGCGGACCTGGCGCCGGTCGCGGAGATCCGCCGGGTGGCGATCGGCAACGACCACACGGGAATCGCGATGAAGCAGGCGATCCTGCAGCACCTCCGGGGTCGCGGCGTGGCCGTCCTGAACCTCGGCACCGACACGCCGCAGCCGGTGGACTACCCGGACATCGCCGGTCAGGTCGCGCGGACGGTGGCGCGGGGTGAAGCGGACGCCGGCATCGTGATCGACGGCGCCGGCATCGGTTCGGCGATCGCCGCCAACAAGATCCGGGGGATCCGCGCGGCGATGTGCACCGACGAGACGATCGCCCGGTACTCGCGGGAGCACAATGGCGCGAATGTCATGACGCTCGGCTCGACGCTCCTCCCCGGCACCGATGCCGCCATCCGCATCGTCGATGCGTGGACGGGCGCGGCGATGACCGACGCGCGGTACATCCGGCGCTTGCTCAAAGTGCGCCGACTCGAACAGAATCCGGAGTAGCGTGCTCAACCCCCAGGACCTTCAGCGGCTCGTCGAGATCATCACCGAAGAAGTCGTCGCGGCGCAGCGCACGGCGCTCCAGGCCGGGCCGTGCGCGTGCCACGCCGTCAGCGCCGACTGCTGTCCCGACCGGCTCCGCAGCGTGGTGGACGCCGGCGCGACCCGGCTCGGGCTGCACGCCACCGGCAGCGCGACCGCCGGCGTGTCGGGGATGATCGATCACACGCTGCTCAAGGCGGATGCGACGAAGGACGAGATCGAGAAGCTGTGCCGCGAGGCGGCGGAGTTCAAGTTCGCGACGGTGTGCGTCAATCCCACGTGGGTGGCCCTGGCCGCCTCGCGGCTCCGCGGCAGCGGCGTGGGCGTGTGCTCGGTCGTCGGCTTTCCGCTGGGGGCGTCGACCGCCGACGTGAAGAACTTCGAGACCCGGCGTGCGATCTTCGATGGCGCGACGGAGATCGACATGGTGATCAACATCGGCGCGCTGAAGTCGGGGGACCTCCGCACCGTGGAGCGCGACATCGAGGCGGTGACCGACCCCTGCCGGCAGTACCACGTGGTCAGCAAGGTGATCATCGAGGCGGCGCTCCTCACCGACGAGGAGAAGATCGCCGCCTGCACGCTGTCGAAGGCGGCCGGCGCCGACTTCGTGAAGACGTCCACCGGCTTCGGGCCGGGCGGCGCCACGGCCGCCGACGTCGCGCTGATGCGGCGCATCGTGGGGGCCGAGATGGGCGTGAAAGCCGCCGGCGGCGTGAAAGACCTCGAGGGGCTGAAGGCGATGGTCGCCGCCGGCGCGACACGCGTGGGCGCCAGCGCCGGGGTCAGGATCGTTCAGGAGTCGCGGGGGCAGACGCCCGCGTCGGCGGCGCCGTCGGGATACTAGCCGGCTTCGTCGTCACGACCCGCTGCGGGAACGGGATCTCGATCCCGTGTCGCTCGAAGGCCTTCAGGATCCGCCGGCGCAGCTCGCGCCCGACCTCCCACTGCTTCAGCGGCACCGTCTTGACCCGCAGCTTGATGACGACCGCGGAGTCGGCAAATGCGTCGACGCCGACGACCTCGACCGGGGCGAGGATGTTGGGGCCGAACCGGTCGTCCTTCTGCAGCTCCTCGCCGACCTCCCTGAGCACGCCGGTGACCCGGTCCGGGTCCTCCTTGTAGGCCACCGCGAGATCGATCACGTAGAACGAGAAGTCCTTGCTGCGGTTGGCGAGGGTGTTGATGGCGCCGTTGGGGAAGACGTGGACGGTGCCTTCGAAATCGCGCAGCACGATCGTCCGGAGGTTGATCGCCTCGACGAGCCCTCCGGTGCCGTTGATGGCGGCGACGTCGCCGACGCGGACCTGGTCCTCGAGGATCAGGAAGAAGCCGCTGATGATGTCGCGGACGAGCGTCTGCGCACCGAAGCCCACCGCCAGCCCGACGATGCCGGCGCCGGCCAGCACGGGCGCGATGTTCACGCCGACCTCGTTGAGGATCATCAGCACCGCGACGCCGGTGATCACCGCCGCGGCCACGTTGCGGATGAGCGACCCGAGCGTCCGCGCGCGCTTCGCCCGCTCGAGCGCGTCCAGCCCGGTGCCCTGGTTCACTTCGTGCTCGAAGCGCTGCACGAGCAGCGTGATGAGCCGCACGAGGACGAACGCGAGCGCGCCGATCAGGATGACCTGCAGCCCCGAGGTGAACATCCAGGTCGCCAGCGTCCGCAGGCCCAGGCCGGCGCGCGGGCGCAGCCCCGCCAGCTGCAGGATCGGCACGGCGACGACGGCGAGGACGAGGATGAAGACGGCGGCCCACGCGAGGCGGAGCGGCGCCCGCACGAGCGGGCTCGAGGTCGCGACGGTGTCGCGCAGCAGCGCCCGCAGCCCGTGCGCTAGGACCCGCCGCGCGAGACGGGCCGCGAGCCAGGCGATGAGCAGCGCCGGCACCAGGGCCAGCATCAGGGTCTGCCACTCGGCGGGAGCGTCGAACGCGCGACGCCACACGGACGTGAGGGACTCCACGAGCGAAAGATAACAGAACCGTGCAGCGGCCGCCCCGGGCCTCAGCAGCAGAATTCGTCGTTGACAGACCGGGCACGCCACTCCAGAATGTCCCACCGCCCGTCACAGCGGTGCCTCCGCCGCGCAACGGCGACGAAGGCCGGCAACGGAAGTGGGAGGGGCTACATGAGGCGATTGTTCGGCAGGCAGGTCGTGCTCGGCGCGGCGCTCGTCGCGACGGCCGTCGCCAATCCGTTCGCGAACCATTCCTGGGGCTCGTATCACTGGGCCCGCACCACGGAGGTGGTGACTCTCAAGACCGGCGACAACGTCGACAGCCGGTGGGATGCGTACCTCGACGAAGCGATTTCCGACTGGAACGCGTCGGCCGTCGTGAAGCTGGCGAAAGTCGCGGGCGGCACCAACCCGAAGAACTGCCGCCCGACATCGGGCCGGATCGAGGTCTGTAACGCGAAGTACGGCCAGACCGGGTGGCTGGGGATCGCGCAGATCTGGGCGAGCGGGAGCCACATCACGCAGGCGATCTCGAAGCTGAACGACACGTACTTCGACACCGCCACCTACAACAAACCGGCCTGGCGCCGGCTGGTGATGTGCCAGGAGGTTGCGCACGACTTCGGCCTGGGCCACCAGGACGAGATCTTCGACAACGCGAACCTCGGGTCGTGCATGGACTACACGAACGATCCCGACGGCACCCGGTTCGGCCAGGCATCCAACGAGCACCCGAACGGCCACGACTTCGACCAGTTGCTCACCATCTACGGCAGCCATCGCGACAGCACCAACACCGCGGCGGCGTCACTGCCGAACGGATCGGCGGCTGGCGACGACCATCACCCGTCCCAGTGGGGCCGGCTCGTGCACTCGAGCCCGAACGGACGCGTGCAGATCTACGAGCTGGGTCTCGGACGCGGGCAGAAGAAGATCACCCACGTGTTCTGGGCCGACCCGGAGCGCGACGCGCACCACCACTGAGCCGGGGCGCGCGAGAACGTTCAGGCGGTGGCCTGGTTGTCGACCCGCAGGATCGCCTGCGCCGGAAGGCGCAGCGTCGCGCGGCATCCCCGCGCAGCGGTCCGGTTGGCGAGCATCAGGCTGCCGCCGTGCGCCTCGGCGATCTGCCGGCACAGCACCAGCCCGATGCCCGATCCGCCCGGCTTCGTGGTGAAGAACGGCACGAAGAGATTGCCGGTGTTCGCCAGGCCGGGGCCCTCGTCCTCGACCCACAGCTCCACCGAGGGGGGCGAGCCGTTGGGCAGGCGTTCCCATCCCACGGTGACCGTTCCGCCGGTCTCGCGCATTGCGTCCACCGCGTTCCGAATCAGGTTGATGAGCAGCTGCTCGAGCTGATCCTGGTCGGCCTGGATGGTGAGGTCCGGCCCGGGACGCACGCGGATCTGGTGTGCTTTCTCGAGGGCGACCACGCGGTCGATGAAGGTACGGATGTGCAGGGGCCCGAGCTTCGGCGGCGGCAGCTTCGCGAGCCGCGCGTACGCGCTCATGAAGCGGCTCAGCGACTCCGACCGCGACGCGATCACCGCCAGGCCCCGGATCACGTCCTCCTTCCAGTCGGGCGGCGGCGGCTCGCGGTCCACGATCGCCGACAGGCTGCCGGCGATCGACTTGATGGGCGCCAGCGAGTTGTTCATCTCGTGGCCGATGACGCGGATCAGGCGCTGGAACGCCTGCCGTTCCTCCTCGCGCAGCGGCCGGCTCAGATCCGACAGCACGAGGAGCTCGTGCGGCCGCCCCCCCTGGCGGAAGAGGCTGCGCCTCACCTCCCAGCGTCCCGCGCCGCCGGGGAAGGCGGTGTTGATCACGCGCGGCGCATCGCCGGCCAGGTACTCGTCGAGGCCGATCTCCTCGGCGCGCCGCGACAGGAGCCGCTCCGCCGGATGTCCCAGGAGCTGCGCGCCCGCGCGGTTCACGAATTTCAGCGCGCGCGTCTCGTCGAACGTGTACACCGCCACGTCGATCTCGGCCATCACCTTGCGCAGCAGTGTGGTCGCCTCGAGCGACTCGAGCCGCTGGTGCCGCAGGGTCTCGACGAGGGCGTTCACCTCGATCATGACCTCGCCGAGAGGGTCCCCGCCGCGCGCGCCCCGGGCGCGGATGGAGAAATCCCCCTCGCCGAGCGCCGCCAGCAGGTTCGACAGCGTCTGCAGCGGAAGGACGACGCGCTCACGCAGCGCGAAGGCGAAGCCGAGGCAGAACGTCACGATGAGCACCGTGAGCGTCCACTGGACCTTCGGCGTGTAGTCGCCGGTCCAGAGGAAGATGAGCGAAATGATGGTGCCCGGCAGCGCCGCCGCCAGCGCCATGAGCAGGATGCGCCGGTCGTGGCTCAGTCGCGAGCGCATGGGGGAATTGTAGAGGAGGGGCCGCTCGCGAGCGGCCCCTGCTGCGTCAGAGGCCGTACCGCTGGAGGCGGCGGTACAGCGCGCTCCGGCTCAGGCCCAGCGCCTTCGCGGCCTGGCTGACGTTGCCGTCGTAGCGGGTCATCGCCTTCTTGATCAGGAAGCACTCGACGTCCTCGAGGCTCATGTCCTCGAGCCGGCCCGCGGCCGCCTGGCCGGTGGGGCGCAGCCCCAGGTCGGCCGCCTTGATCTGCGGCCCCTGCGCCATCAGCACGGCGCGCTCGATCGCGTGATCGAGCTCGCGCACGTTGCCGGGCCAGGAATGTTCCAGCAGGAGCTGCATCGCGCTGCTCTCGAACCCGACCAGCCGCTTGCGGTAGCGCTGGGCGTGCTGGCGCAAGAAGTGCTGCGCGAGCAGCGGCGTGTCCTCGCGGCGGTCGCGCAGCGGCGGGATGCGGATCTCGATCGTGTTCAGCCGGAAGAGCAGGTCCTGGCGGAAGCGGCCCGCGTTGACCTCGTCGTTCAGGTCGGCGTTGGTGGCCGAGACGATCCGGACGTTCACGCGCCGCGTGCGCGACGAGCCGAGGCGCTCGAACTCGCCGGTCTCGATCACGCGCAGCAGCTTCGCCTGCTGGCTGAGCGGCACGTTGGCGATCTCGTCGAGGAAGAGCGTCCCCTGGTCGGCCAGCTCGAAGCGGCCGACGCGATCCGTGCGCGCGTCGGTGAACGCGCCGCGCACGTGCCCGAACAGCTCGCTCTCGAACACGCCTTCCGACACGCCGCCCGAATTGACGATCACCATCGGACGCGATGCACGGCTCGACACGGCGTGGAGGGCGCGGGCGATCACCCCCTTGCCGGTGCCATTCTCGCCGAGCACGAGCACGTTGGCGTCCGACGGCCCCACGCGCGAGACCACCTGCAGCACGTTCTGCATCGCCGCCGATTCGGCGACGATATTCGGCATCCCCTCGCCGCGCAGGATGGAGTTCTCGGCTTCGAGCCGCTGCCCCTTGCGCAGCGCCTGGCTCAACTCCACCTGCGTGCGGACGATCGCCAGCAGCCGCGCGTTGTCCCAGGGCTTCTGCACGAAGTCGCGCGCCCCGCGGCGCATCGCTTCGACCGCCACCTCCACGCTTCCCCAGGCCGTCATGACGACCACCGGCAGCGTCGGATCGAGGCCCTGGATGCGCGACAGCAGGTTGAGACCCTCTTCCCCGGATGTCGTGTCGCGCGTGTAGTTCAGGTCGATCAGCGCGACGTCGAACTCCCGCGCCTCGACGGCCGCGAGCACGCCCGCCGGCGACGACGCCGTTTCGAGCTGAAAGCCTTCGCCCTTGAGCAGCAGGCGCAGGGCCTCGAGGACGTCCTGCTGGTCGTCGGCGATCAGCACGCGGGGCTCGCCGGTACGCAGCGGCCCCGGGGACGGGGCGTTGCGGTCCTTCAGATGGTCGGTAATCAGCATCACGTTTCGCCTGTCTGTCACTCCGTCCGCAGGGCGATCAGCGGATCGATCCGCGCGCGTGCTCCAGTTCACCTGCGCAGACGGTGAACGCCGCCATGTCGGTGAAGACCTGGTTCTGATCGCGCAGGTCCTTGTAGTCGAGGTGGGAGAGCGGCAGGTTGTCGGGGTCGCGCTGGTCGGTGGTGAAAACCGACGCCAGCTCCGAGGCTTCGTGCGCCGGGATCGGCCGGAGCAGCACGGCATTCACCAGGCTGGAGACCGCCGTGTTGGCGCCGATCCCCAGCGCGGGCGGAAGCGCCGTAACGAGCGTGAAGGCGGGGCTGCGCACCAGCATGCGCGCCCCGAACTTCAGGTCCTGATACATAGTCGTCCTCGAAACGAAGCGGACCGCCCGCGAGCGCCCGCCTCGCTCCGGGGAAGCCGCGATCAGTGTTCGATGTGGAAGCCGCTCTCCTCGAGCTCCTTCTCGGCACGCTTGCTGCCGTCCTCCTCGACGACGCGGCCGTCGAAGAGATGGATGGAGCGGTCGGCATGGCGCGCGTAGCGCGGGTCGTGCGTGACCATGCAGATCGTCGCGCCCTCACGGTGCAGCTCGCGAAGCAGCTCCATGACGGCCTCGCCGTTCTTCGAGTCGAGATTGCCGGTCGGCTCGTCGGCGAGCAGGATCGACGGCGAACCCGCGACCGCGCGCGCGACGGCGACGCGCTGCTGCTGACCGCCCGAGAGCTGGCTCGGGAGGTGCTTGGCGCGGTGCGCCATCCCGACCTTCTCGAGCGCCGCCATCACGCGCTCCTTGCGCTCGGCCGACTTCATGCCGCGATAGGTGAGGGGCAGCTCGACGTTCTCGTACACGTTGAGGTCGCCGATCAGGTTGAAGCTCTGGAAGATGAACCCGATCTCGCGGTTGCGCACCCGCGCGCGCTCCGACAGCGGGAGGTCGGCCACCGACTTCCCGTTCAGGATGTACTTCCCCTCGGTGGGGGAGTCGAGCAGCCCGAGAATCGAGAGGAGCGTCGACTTGCCGCAGCCCGAGGGACCCGCGATGGCGATGTATTCGCCGCTCTTGATTTCGAGATGGATCCCGGCGAGCGCGTGCGTCTCGACTTCGTCCGTGAAAAACACCTTGGTCACGCCGTCGAGATGGATCAGCGGTTGCCCTGCAGTCGTCATCGTCGCTCCTTGATTGAATGGCGGGGGCCCCTGCACCCCGCCAAGCTCACTGCACTCCGCAGCCGCTTCGCCGGCTGCTCCGTTCCGTTTGCGATTGAATGGCGGGGGCCCCTGCACCCGCCAAGCTCACTGCACTCCGCAGCCGCTTCGCCGGCTGCTCCGTTCCGTTCGCGATTGAATGGCGGGGGCCCTGCACCCCGCCAAGCTCACTGCACTCCGCAGCCGCTTCGCCCTTCGACTTCGCTCAGGGCGTGGCCGGCTGCTCCGTTCCGTTCGCGTCTTCCAGTCTTCCGCCTTCAGCGGTGCCGTCAGTTCAGTCGAATGCGGTCGTAGGCGTCCTGCGCCGACATGTCAGAGAGGATCACCTGGTCGCCAGGCTGGAGCCCCTCAAGGATCTCGATCTCGTTCACCGAGCTGCGGCCAAGCCTGACCTGCACGCGGTGCGCTTCGCCCTTGCCATCCAGCTTGAACAGCATCACCGTGCTGTTCTCCTGGCCGAAGGCCGGACGGCCGACCTTGATCACGTCCGGCAGCCGCTCGAGCGTGATCGTGCCGTCGACGCTCAGATCGGGGCGGGCGCCCGGCGGCAGCGCGCCGTCGAGCGAGATGTCCACGCCGACCGTGCCGCCCTGCGCCGCCGGGTCAATCCGGATGACCTTGCCCTTGATAATTCCGTTGCGCGTGTCGACCTCGGCGTCCTGCCCGATGCGCAGATCGCGTGTCTGCGTTTCGGCGATCCGCACCTCCGCCTTCAGGCGCGTGGGGTTCGCGACGCGCGCGAGGTTCGTGCCCGGGCCGACCTGCTGGCCGACTTCGACCGGCACCTGCGAGAGCACGCCGTGCATGCCGGCCTTGACCTTCAGGTCGTCGAGCTGACGCATCCGCAGGTGGTAGGCGGCGCGGCGCTGATCGACGTCCGCCTCCTGCGGCGCGAGCTGCGACTTGATGCCGTTCTTCGCGTTCTCGAACTGCTTCTGGGCGATCGCGAGGCGGTTCTTCAGGTCGGCGGTCTGCGATCGGCGCTGCTTGACCTGCAGCTCCGAGACGAGGCCGTCCTTGAACAGTTCCTCCTGCGCCTGCAGGTCGAGCGCGGCGTTGTTGTACTGCGTCTCGATGCTCGCCAGTTCCGCCTGCTGCTGGAGCAACTGGCGTTCGAGCTCCGCCTTGCGGTTCTCATAGTTCGCCAGTGCCGAGGCGTGCGCGAGCTGCGCATCGCGAACCGACTGCTCCAGCTCCGGGTTGCTCAGTTCCAGGATGATGCTCGTCGGGGTGACCTCGGCGCCGGGCCGCAGCAGGATCCGCTCGACGCGCCCCTGCGTCGTCGTGTTGATCCAGCGGATCTCTTCGGGCACCAGCGTGCCGGAGCCCCGCACGAGCCGCAGCATCGGGCCCCGCTTCACCGTGTCGACCCACACGGCCGCCCGGTCGACCGAGGGCGCCGCCGGCTTCAGCCGCGACACGAACACGGTGATGAGCATGATGACGATCAGAGCCCCCGTGCCCATCAGGGCCCGGCGGATCTTTTTGCGTTTGGCAATAGCTGGGGAACGTGCAATATCGACCATGTACCTGCCTCTGGACTGCCCGGGAGAGCGGGATCGACACCCGGTCGGTCCAGATTAACCAAAGGGGATGCCACGCTGCTCCGAGGCCGTAGATCCCTGTGAAATCAGTGTTTTAGCGGTTGTCCCCGGGCTGGCCCCGGCCTCGCGATGCCCGTCTGCGGAATGGCGCGTCCCACATCCGGACACCCCCTCGGGTTGCGCCGGCCGCCGTACGAGCGGCCGGCATACTCCTCCGGGTCGAGCAATTGGACGAGACTCGCAGGCTTCTGGTTTAGAGGAATTTACGGGCGGTCGCTCACGACCCGGACGGCCGCCGCACGGCGAGAAGCACCGCGCCGTCCTTCTCGCGGACGGACCACGTGGCGACCGGCTCTTCGGCCGGGCCGCACGCCACCTTCCCCGTGCGGACGTCGAACCGCGAGCCGTGCCAGAGGCACTGGACGGTCGTCCCGATCAGCACGCCGTCGGCGAGCGACCCGCCGCGATGGCTGCACCGGTCGGCGACGGCGCAGTAGCCCTGGGCCGTCCGGGCAAGCGCGATGCGGGTGCCGTTGACGCGGACGAGCTTCATCTGCCCCTCCTCGAGTTCGTCCGCGCGCGCGACGGCGATTTCCCCACCCGCGGGGACGGCGAAGTCCTCCTCCTTCCAGCGGCCGGCGCGCGCGTGCCGGTGGTCCACGCTGATCATGTTGCGGACGACCAGCACGCCGCCGAGCAGGCCGGAGTACGCGAGCAGGGCCGCGCCGAGGATCTCGAGAACGAGGGTCGGCGGCGTCATCGCGCCTGCGGCATCACGGAGGAGCCAGGACACGCCGAACAGCGCCAGCGCGGCGACGTTGCCGAGCGCATGCCGCGTGGCGCGGCGCCGCGCGGAACTGGCGGGGGGCACGCTGTACACGTAATCGATGACACCGGGCACCGCCGCCAGCAGTCCGGCGGCGATCCCGGCAATCGTGAGGTGCGCCGCCGTGGTGGTGAACGCGTCACGGCCACTGCCGAGGTACAGGAGGTCGAACAGCGCGGCTCCCCAGAGGAACGCAAACGGGAACGGAATCACCGCAGGATGGATCGGGTGTCCCTTGATGTGCGCTCGGCTTCTCATGAACGGCCTCCCGGGCGAGTGGATTTCCGGCACGCAGGATGCGAGCACCAGGTGGAGATATGGGTGAGTTCAGTGACAGGCTCGTTGAAGAACTGATCGACGCCGTCAAGGACGCGCTGAAGCGGGAACAGGCCGACCGCCTGCGGGACGTCTACCTCGTGGGTGACATTGACAAGGACAGCGCCCGTGCCGTGATCGAGCGCATGCGGGAGCTGGCGAGCGAGAACCGACGGCCGATCACCCTCTACATGAACACCGCCGGCGGGAACGTGACGGATGGGCTGGCGCTCCACGATGCCATTCAGCAGCTCGTGCTGCGCGGGATCGAGGTCACCATCGTGGTGCAGGGCATGGCGTACTCGATGGGATCCGTCATCCTCCAGGCGGCGAGTCCCGGGCGGCGGCTGTGCTTTCCGCACTCCTGGATCATGATCCACGAGCCGGCCAAGTGGGCCGGCTGGCAATCGACCACGGCAGCGGCGCAACACCTCGACCGTCTGAAGCAAATGCAGAGCCAGATCTACCAGATCCTGTCCGCCCGTTCGGGCAAACCGCTCCGGCAGATCATCCGCGATACGAAGCGCACCGACTTCTACCTGGACGCCACCCGCGCGCGCGATTACGGCCTCGTCGACGAGATCCTGGGCGTGACGCACACGTCGACGCCGGCCCTGATGACGGAGGTGGAGCCGCGTCCGCGTCAACTGCCGGCCGCGACGCAGACCACCACCGAGGCGGCGGCGGCCGCTGAGGGACCGATGCGGCCGGAGGCCGAGCCCGACTCCGAGCCCGAGCAGCCGGTGACCCAGGACACGCAGGACCAGTAGCGGCCACCGTGAGTTCCCGCGCGACCCCATCTGCATCTGTGCCGTGGCATGCCCGTTGCGACGGAGCGCAGCGATGACACCCTCTGCCGGGAGCATGCCGCGACACCGGGTGCGAGGTCACGCCGACGCCTACCCGTTCCCGACACTGCCGGCGCCGCTGCGCTTCGGCATGGCAGCCGTGCTGGTGGGCGGCGTGTTTCTGCTCGAGCACTTCGCCGCGCCCCACATCGACGCGGCGAGCCGTCTCGTGCTGCTCGGCATCGCGGTCATGGCGACCGCGTGGTTCGGAGGTACCGGGCCGGCGCTGGCGGCGACGATCGTGGCGGCTGTGCTCGGCGCCCGCGAGATTGCCGGCCGGACCGATGAAGGGGCCTACCTGCACCAGGCGCTCGCGCTCACGCACGGCCTCCTGCTGACGGCCGCGGTCTCGGAGTTGCGGAAGGCGCGGCGCGAGGCGGAGCAGCGCGCGCGTGAGGCCCAGGCGGCGCGGCAGCTCGAGGAGTCGGCGAGCCGGATGAAAGACGAGTTCCTCGCGACGATCTCCCACGAACTGCGCACGCCGCTCAACGCCGTGCTCGGCTGGGTGCATCTGCTCCGCACCGGCAAGCTCGACCCGGCGACGGCGGCGCGCGGACTCGAGTCGATCGACCGGAACGTGCGGCTCCAGGCGCAGTTGACCGCCGATCTGCTGGACGTGTCGAAGGCCTTGACCGGCAAGCTCCAGCTCAACCCCCGGCAGACGGGGCTCGACGAGGCGGCCCGGCAGGCCGTCGCCGCGGTCACGCCGGCGGCGACGGCCAAAGGGGTGCGGGTCGAGGCGGCGCTCCCGCGCGATGCCGTCACCATCCACGGCGATCCGTCGCGCCTGCGGCAGATCGCGTGGCAGCTGCTCGCCAACGCCATCAAGTTCACGCCCCGCGGCGGCGCCGTCGAGATCACGGTCGACACGTTCGGCCAGGACGCGCGGCTGATCGTGCGCGACAGCGGGCGCGGCATTTCGCCGGAGTTCCTGCCGCGCATCTTCGACCGCTTCACCCAGGCCGACTCGTCACCGACGCGCAACGCCGGCGGACTCGGCGTGGGCCTCGCGCTCGTGCGTGAACTGGTCGAACTCCACGGCGGCGAGATCGAGGCGCGCAACCGCGCCGACGGCGGCGGCGCCATCTTCATCGTCCGCTTCCCGCTGCAGGCGGCGCAGACGCGCCCGGTGGAGGTGCCCCGGCTCGAGACGGCCGCGCCCGCCGGTAACGCGCCCTTCCTCGAAGGGCTGCGCGTCCTGGTGCTCGACCAGGAGGCCGAGGGGCGTGAACTGCTGCGCACGGTGCTGCAGCAGCGCGGAGCGATCGTGCAGACGGTGGCGTCGGTCGGCGAGGCGCTCGACTGCCTCGAAGGATGGCGGCCCGACGTGCTCGTCAGCGACAGCGTCGCGCCCGAACACGACGCGTACGCGCTCGTCGGCAAGGTGCAGTCGCTCGAAGCGGAGCGCGGCGGGCGCATTCCGGCGGCCGCGCTCAGCACCGTCGCGCGCTCCGACGAGCGTCTCCGGCAGATGCTCGCCGAAGTGCAGCGCGAGGTGCCGAAACCGGTCGAGCCCGCGGTCCTGACGTCGGAGATTGCACGGCTCGCCGGACGCGAGCGGCGCCGCGCGCAGCGGTAGGCATGTCGGTCTTCGGCTTCGGCATTCAACGCAGGTTCCAGTGCGGCGTGGAGTTGCAGCGCGACGGCGCGCACGTCCGCGTATGGGCGCCGGCGGCGTCGCGCGTCGACTTCGTCCATCTTCATCCCGCCGGGGAGAGACGCCACCGGCTGGACCGCGAGAGCGACGGCCACCACTCGGGCTCTGTGCCGGGCGTGGCAGCCGGCGACCGCTACTGGCTGGCGCTCGACGACGACCGGCTGCGGCCGGACCCGCGGTCGCGGTATCAGCCCGACGGCCCGCACGGTCCGTCGGCCGTGGTGGATCCGGCCGCATTCGCATGGACGGACGGGCAGTGGCGCGGGCTCGCCAGGGCCGGCAACGTGCTGTACGAGATGCATGTCGGCACGTTCACGCCGGAAGGGACGTGGCGCGCCGCCGCCGAGCATCTGCCGGCGCTCGCGGACCTCGGGATCACCGCGATCGAGATGATGCCCGTCAGCGACTTTCCGGGCCGGTTCGGGTGGGGCTACGACGGCGTCAACCTGTACGCCCCGACACGGCTGTACGGCACACCCGACGATCTTCGCGCCTTCATCGACCGTGCTCACGCGCTGGGGCTTGGCGTCATCCTCGATGTCGTCTACAACCACCTCGGACCGGACGGCAACTACCTGGCGGAGTTCTCCCCCGAGTACTTCACCGACAAGTACACGAACGACTGGGGGCAACCGATCAACTTCGAAGGGCCCACGGCCGTGCGCGAGTTCTTCATCGAGAATGCCGCCTACTGGATCAGCGAGTTCCACTTCGACGGCCTGCGGATCGACGCCACGCAGGACATGCACGACGCCTCCCGCGAGCACGTGCTCGCGTCGATCGCCACCCGGGCGCGCGCCGCGGCCGGCCGCCGCGGCGTGCTGCTGGTCGCCGAGAACGAACCGCAGCAGGCGCGGCTGGTCCGCCCCGTCGAGCAGGGGGGCTACGGACTGGACGCGATGTGGAACGATGATTTCCATCACACCGCGGTGGTGGCCCTGACGGGGCGGCGCGAGGCGTACTACCACGACTACAAGGGGTCGGTGCAGGAGCTCCTCTCGTGCGCCAAGTTCGGCTTCCTCTATCAGGGGCAGTATTACGCCTGGCAGAAGAAGCGGCGCGGCACGCCGGCGCTCGACCTGCCGCGCAGCACCTTCGTCACGTATCTCGAGAACCACGACCAGGTCGCCAACACGCCGTACGGACGCCGTCTGCACGCGATCACCGCTCCCGGGCGTTATCGGGCGCTGACGGCGCTCCTGCTGCTCGCGCCGGGCACCCCGATGCTGTTCCAGGGGCAGGAGTACGGCGCTTCGTCGCCGTTTCTCTACTTCGCCGATCACAAGCGCGAGCTCCAGGAGCCGGTGGCGTCGGGCCGCCGCGCCTTCCTCTCGCAGTTCCCGAGCATTCGCGACCCCGATGTGCAGGCATCGCTGCCGCCGCCATCCGCCGAGGAGACGTTCCGGCGGTCCACGCTGGATCCCGGCGAGCGGCAGCGCGGCCTCGACATGGTGGCGCTGCACCGCGACCTGCTGGCGATCCGCTGCGGGGATCCGGTGATCGGCGGTCCGGCGCCACGCGTCGACGGCGCCGCGCTGGCCCCCGAGGCCTTCCTGCTCCGCTTCTTCGGCGGCGGCGCCGGCGACCGGCTGCTCCTGGTGAACCTCGGGTGCGACCTGGACCTCGTCCCCTGCCCCGAGCCGCTGCTGGCCCCGCCGGCGGAGGCGGGCTGGCGCCTCCTGTGGAGCAGCGAGTCGGTGCGGTACGGCGGCCAGGGGACGCCTCCCATCCACGCGGAAGGTCAGTGGCGTCTGGCCGGCGAGACCGCGGTGCTGCTGACATCGGAACGAGGAACACCGCATGAGCACCATCAGTGACCTGACCCGCACGATTCCCCAGCCGCGGGACGTCGAGCCGTACGAGCCGATGCCGCGGCGCGAGTGGCTCGTCACCAACGGCCTGGGGGGCTACGCCTCGGGCACGGTCGCCGGGGTGGTCAGCCGCCGCTACCACGGGCTGCTCGTCGCCGCGCTGTCGGCGCCGCTCGGCCGGGTGGTGATGCTGAACCACCTCCTCGAACGGATCCGCGTCGGCGGGGGCGAACCGCTCTGGCTGGGCGACGAAAGCGACGTCGCCGGGCCCAATGCCGCCGACGAGCGGGGGCACCTGGCGGAGTTCGGACTCGAACTCGGGCTGCCGGTCTGGCGCTATGCGCTCGCGGGGGTCGAGATCGAGAAACGCGTGCTGATGCCGCACGGCCACAACACGGTGCACGTCACGTATCGCCTCCTGTCTGGCGGCGGCCCCGTGCGGCTGACCCTGCGGCCCTCGGTCCACTTCCGCGGCTACGAGGATCCGGTGGACGCCTCGCACGAACAGACCTACACGATCGCCGCGTCGAGCCACGGCTACGAGCTCCGCTCGAGCGAAGACTGGCCGCCGCTCCGCTTCGTGATGCACGGCGCCGGCGCCGCCCTCACGCTCGACGCGAAGGGCGCCCCCGAGGTGCCGTACCACATGGAGGCGATGCGCGGCTACCAATCGGTGGGATCGCTGTGGAGCCCCGGGTACTTCCGCGGGGACCTCCTGCCGGGGGAGTCGGTGACGCTCGTCGCCTCCACCGAGTCGTGGGAGACGATCCACGCACTGCCCCCCGCCGAAGCCGCCAGCGCCGAACGCGAGCGGCGGCGCCGGCTGCTGGCCATCGCGGGGCGCACCGCGCAGTCGGAGCTCGCCGCCGAGCTCGTGCTCGCCGCCGACCAGTTCGTCATCACGCCCGCCGGACGCGCGGAGGAGGCGGCACGCGCCCGGGCCTCCGGTGACGAGGTCCGCACGATCATCGCGGGCTATCACTGGTTCACCGACTGGGGACGCGACACGATGATCAGCCTCGAGGGGCTCACGCTCTGCACCGGGCGCTTCCGCGAGGCCGGCTACATCCTGCGCACCTTCGCGCACTACGTGCGCGACGGGCTCATCCCCAACATGTTTCCGGACCGCTCGCGCGAGGGGCTGTACCACACCGCCGACGCCACGCTCTGGTTCTTCCACGCCATGGAGCGGTACGTGCGCGTCACCGGCGAACGCGAGACGCTGCGGCGCCTGCTGCCGACGTTCGTCGAGATCGTGCGGCGCCACATCGCCGGCACACGGTTCGGCATCGGGGTCGATCCGGCCGACGGCCTCCTGCGCCAGGGGGCCGAGGGCTACCAGTTGACCTGGATGGACGCGAAGGTCGACGACTGGGTGGTCACGCCGCGCCGCGGCAAGGCGGTGGAGATCAACGCGCTCTGGTACAACGCCCTCCGCCTGCTCGAGGGCTGGCTGCGGGACACCGGGACGACGGTCGAGGGGGTCGACGTCGAGGCGCAGGCGCGCCGGGTCCACGAGTCGTTCAATCGCCGCTTCTGGTCCGACGAGCTCGGCCACCTCTTCGACGTCGTCGATGGCGAGGCGGGCGACGATCCCGCGTGCCGGCCGAACCAGGTGTTCGCGATCTCGCTCGATCATCCGGTGCTCGCGCGCGAGCGGTGGAACCCGGTGATGGACGTCGTGCGCGAGCGCCTGCTGACGCCGGTCGGCCTCCGTTCGCTCGCTCCCGGGCATCCCGACTACAAGTCGCGTTACTACGGGGACCTCCGCTCGCGCGACGCGGCGTACCACCAGGGGACCGTCTGGGGCTGGCTGATCGGCCCGTACGTGGACGCGTGGTCGAAGGTGCACCCGGATGACATCGCCGGCGCGCGCCGGCTGCTCGAGGGATTCGAGCAGCACCTCACGGAGGCGTGCGTCGGATCGATCAGCGAGATCTTCGACGCCGAGGAGCCGTACGTGCCGCGCGGGTGCGTGGCGCAGGCGTGGAGCGTCGCCGAGGTGCTGCGGTGCCTCGCGATGACCGCCCGCGCGTAACCGGCCGCAGCCTCCGCGGCGTATCATCGCTCCAGCACGATGGACCGTCTCGTCCAGTACGGCTGGAACGACCAGTTCGCCGCGGCGTTTGCCGCGCATGCCGCCGCGGGGCGCGTGCCCGGACGCGTCGTGCTCGAGCACACGCACATCTACCGCGTCGCTACGGCGGAGGGGGAAGTGCTGGCGCGGGTCGCCGGACGCCTGCGCCATCGCGCCGCCGGCCGCGCAGATTTTCCCGCCGTCGGCGACTGGGTGGCGCTCGAGCCGGTGCCCGGCGGAGACGCGCGGATCCACGCCGTGCTGCCGCGATTCAGCCGCTTCTCGCGCCGCGCGGCCGGCGACGTCACTGAAGAGCAGGTCGTCGCTGCCAACATCGACGTCGTGTTTCTCGTCGGCGGCCTCGACGGCGATTTCAACCCGCGCAGGATCGAGCGCTACCTCGTCGTCGCCTGGGAGAGCGGCGCGAGGCCCGTCGTGCTCCTGAACAAGGCGGACCTCGTGCCGGACGCCGGCCGGCTCGTGGACGAGGTGCGCCCGCTGGCGCCGGGCGTGGACGTCCATGCCGTCTCGGCCCGGATGCCGGAGACGCTCGACGTCGTGCGGAGCTATCTCGGCGTCGGCCGCACCGCTGCGCTGCTCGGCTCCTCTGGCGTCGGCAAGTCCACCATCGTCAACCGGCTGGTGGGGTTCGACCTGCTGCGCACGCGCGACGTCCGCATCACCGACAGCCGCGGCCGGCACACGAGCACGGCGCGGCAGATGGTGCTGCTCGACTCGGGCGGCGTGCTCATCGACACGCCGGGCATGCGCGAGCTGCAGTTGTGGGAATCGGGGGAGGCGCTCGGCGACGCGTTCGCGGACGTCGAGCAGATCGCCGCCGGCTGCCGCTTTCGCGATTGCCGCCACCGGCAGGAGCCCGGATGCGCGGTGCGCGCGGCCGTGGCCTCGGGCGAGCTCCCGGCCTTCAGGCTCGAGAGCTATCTGAAGCTCGCGGCCGAGCGCGAACATCAGGCGCGGCAGCTCGAGGCACGTGCGCTGCTGGAACAGAAACGCAGCGAAAAGACGATGACGAAGGCGCTCAACAGGCACCTCCGGCAGAAACGCTGACGGGGCGAGCGCGGCGCGGAAGAGGAACGCTGAGGAGGGACGCCTGAAGAGCGACGCGACTTGTGGAATGCTGAAGGCATGAAAATCGCACTCGTACAGCAGCGCGCCTCGGCCGACAAGGAGGAGAACGTCGCGCGCGGCCTGGCGGCGCTCGAGCGCGCGGCACGCGACGGCGCGGAGCTCGTCGCGTTTGCCGAGCTCGCCTTCGAACGGTTCCATCCGCAGCGTCCGGCATCGGGAGACCCGCTGGCGCTCGCCGAGACGATTCCCGGCCCAACGACCGACGCGTTCTCGCGCAAGGCCCGCGAGCTCGGCGTCGTGGTCGTGCTGAACCTCTACGAGCGCGAAGGGGAGCGCGCCTTCGATGCGTCGCCCGTGATCGACGCCGACGGATCGCTCCTCGGCATCACGCGGATGATCCACATCACCGACTATCCGTGTTTTCACGAGCAGGGCTACTACACGCCCGGTGACACCGGGGCGCCCGTGTACCGCACGAAGGCGGGCGCCGTCGGCGTGGCCATCTGCTACGACCGGCACTACCCGGAGTACATGCGGGCGCTCGCCCTCGGCGGGGCCGAGCTCGTCGTCGTACCGCAGGCCGGGTCGGTGGGAGAGTGGCCCGAGGGGCTGTACGAGGCCGAGATGCAGGTGGCCGCGTTCCAGAACGGCTACTTCGTCGCGCTCTGCAACCGCGTCGGAGAGGAAGACTGCCTGACGTTCGCCGGCGAGTCGTACATCTGCGCTCCAGACGGGCGGGTGATCGCCCGGGCTGCCGCGCTCGACGACACGATCCTCTCGGCGGATCTCGACCTCTCGTCGGCGCGCGACTCGCACGCGCGCCGCCTCTTTCTCCAGCATCGGCGGCCCGAGCTCTACGCCGCCTGGGTGACCGGCCGATGACGGAGCTCGTGGGGAACTGGTCGCTCGTCTCGTACGTCACCGAGGGGCCCGACGGGAAGACCGGCACGCCGTACGGTGACGCGGTCGGCCGCCTGACGTACGACGGCAACGGCAACATGTCGGGGCAGGTGATGCGTCCGGGCCGTCCGCCGGTGCGGCACGGCGAAACCGGCCTTCCGGAAGTGCGTGCCGCGTACGCGGGCTACATCGCGTACTTCGGCACCTACACCGTGAACGACGCCCGCGACACCGTCGTGCATCACGTGCAGGGCGCGCTGAACCCGTCATGGGTCGGCGGGGACCAGGTGCGCCGCATGCGGTTCGACGGCGACCTGCTGGTGCTCTCGACCGACATCCAGAAGGGGGGCGGCCTCGTCCGCCACACGCTCACGTGGAAGCGCATCGGTTAGCGGGGCTCGCACTGCTCGTCGCGGCGCTGACGATGGCGTGCGCGGACGGGAACGTCCACACCGACAGCTTCGCCAGCATGGTCGAGGCTCGGGAGCGCGGCGCGGTTCAGCGCGGCTGGGTGCCGGCCGTGCTGCCCGACGGCGCGTTCGAACTGCGCGCCGCCTACGATGTCGACGGCTGGCGGCGGTGGGGGCTCTTCAACTTCCGTCCGGCCGACGCCGAGGCCTTGCGGGCCGTGCTGCAGCCGGAGGAGACGCCGCTCGAGGGAACGGCGATCGGCGTCCCGCGACGGATCGAGTGGTGGCCGATCGCGCTGCGCGGGAGGCTCCAGCCCGACACGATCTCGTCCACCGGTCTGCGCGCCTATCGCGCCCGTGCCGGAGACCTCGTCTTCGCCGTGAACTGGAACCAGGGGCGGGCCTACTACTGGACGGCGCGGTAGCGGTCGCGGAACTTCAGAGCTTCGATTCTTCCGCGCGCCACAGCCGCCAGATCGCGAGCAGCAGGATCACCCCGAGGAGGATCCAGAAGAACAGCCGCGTCGCGCCGGCCATCAGCGACGTGAGGCCGCCGATCTCCTCGCCGAGCGCCGTCCCCAGCCACACGAGGATCGGCACCCAGACCAGCGCCCCCGCGATGTCGTACAGGAGGAACGTCGCCGGCCGCACGCCGCGCAGCCCCGCGGTGATGAACACCACGGCGCGGGTGCCGGGCACGAGGCGCGCGATGAACACGGCGGGCGTGCCGACGCTGTCGAACCACGTGCCGAACCGCGCCAGCCGTCCGGCGGGCACCATCCGGCCGAGCCGCCCGCCGCCCGCCTGTCGGCGCATCCGCCGCCCGAACGTGTAGAGCACGAAGTCGCTCGCGACGACCCCCGTTACCGCCAGCGGCAGGGTGACGGGCCACGAGAACACGCCGGCCGAGATCAGGTATCCGCCCGACAGGAGCAGCAGGTCCTCGGGGATCGGCGATCCCACGCCCGTCGCGCACAGCAGCACGAGCAGCGCGGGATATCCCCAGTTGTGCAACAGCGAGGCGAGCGACGACGGGTCCATATGATGCGTTTAGACGCAGGTAACCACTCTAACGTCTTTGGGGGAGTTCGCTGCCGGACGGTCAACGGGGGATGGCGAGAGGACGGCCGGCCGGGCGCGCAGTAAGGGCGCACGCGAGTGCACCGGCGTCACCCGCACGGACGGAACGGAGCCAGCGGCGCAGCGCTGGCGGAGTGAACTGAGCCAGTCGGGGTGCAGGGGGCCCCGACGATGAAGAATGGTGCCGAGGACTGGAATCGAACCAGTGACACCAGCATTTTCAGTGCTGTGCTCTACCGACTGAGCTACCTCGGCACGGCCTCAGTGATCGGGCAGAACACACATGATAGCAGCCCGCCCGCGCCCGCGACAAGGCGCCGCAGCGGCGGGCATCTCTCCGCTTGTACTTTGCCGGACGTTCTGGTACTTTGCGCTTGTACTTTCGCTCGCCCTCTGGTACGGTGCGCGATCAGGAGAGATGGTACAGGCCGACGACACGCCGCTCGTGAAACCGGTGCCGCGCCGCCGCGACCGTCCGTGGCTGCGCCGGCTGATGGTGTTCGTGACGGTCGTCCTCTTCGTCGACGCGCTGTTCGGCGACCACGGCCTTGCCGAGACCCTGCGCGCACGGCGGCAGTACGCCGACGCGGCCGCCTCGCTGGCCGCGCTGCGCGCCGAGAACGACCGCCTCCGCGACCGCGCCCGTCGCCTCGTCGAAGACGCCCGCACCATCGAAGCCGAGGCCCGCAAACAACTCGGCCTCGTCAAACCCGGCGAGATCCTCTTCGTCGTCCGCAACCGGTAACGCGCCCCGCGCCCCGAGTCCCGAGCCCCGAGC
>Ga0247719_1000263_pt1 | contig 35761 bp, 30 predicted proteins | sample 41E_DmetaG_FD_189046 | JGI IMG/M metagenome (GOLD analysis project Ga0247719, IMG submission 189046) | Soil microbial communities from hillslope of Landscape Evolution Observatory, University of Arizona, Oracle, AZ, United States - 4-1-E_D | ecosystem: Engineered > Artificial ecosystem >...
CCTGAAGGCGGCGCCGTCGTGGCCGGCGCCGCCTTCAGGCCGGCGTAATCCGCCCCGAGGACGAGGGCGACGTCGGTGCCAGTGCCGGCCAGGGTCATGTCCTCCTGGATGGTGGCGCCGGCCACGAGGGCGCTGCGCAGCAATGCCGCCTTCCCCTGCTGGCCGGGCGCGTGGCGCACGATGGTCTGGGTGAAATCGTATGTCGAGGCGTCGCCCGTGCTCGCCACCCGGAAGCCGGCCTGCATCAGCGAGGCGGCGGCGACGGAGGCACCGCCATCGCGGCCGTTGCCGTTGAGCACGGTGACCGCGACCTCCGCGGGCCGGACGCCAACCGGTGGCGGCGGGGGGGTGACACCGTTGAGCCGGTCGATGTACTCGCGGGCCTTGCTCATGTCGAGGAGCTGGACGGCGGCGTCGCCGGCGAAGCCGTCCGTGGTGGGCAGCGTCAGCATGTCGACGGTGTCTGGGTCGATGGAACGGAACCGGCGGGCCAGCTTGGTGATGTCCTTGGTCGACATCTGCTGGTCGACCTTCACGTTCTCGACGCCTATGCCGATCAGGCGGTTGAGCGTGAGCGGGTTGCCCAGACCTGCGGCGACGGCCTTCTTCATGATGCGGCGGATGAAGTCCTGCTGGCGGGCGATGCGATCGATGTCCGAGTTCGACCCCGGCACCCACCGCCCGCCCTCGTAGGTCTCGTAGTAGCGGCTGCGCACGTACGCCAGCGCCTGGTAGCCGTCGAGCTCGATGCATCCCGCTTTGGGGATGTCGAGCCCGGTCATCTCGTCCCTGGCCGGGTAGTCGGCGTAGACGTTGACGCCGCCGATGGTGTCGACGATGCGCTCGAAGCCGGTGAAGTCGACTTCGACGTAGTGGTTGATGTCGATGCCCAGCGCTTCCTTGATGGTGCGGATGAGGAGCTGGGGGCCGCCGATCGAGAACGCCGTGTTGACCTTGTCCTTGCCCCCGGTGCCGGGGATCGGGATGTAGAGGTCACGGGGGATGGACATGATCGCCGCCTTCTGCTGCGACGGGTCGATGTGGAGCACCATGATGGTGTCGCTTCGCTGGCCCGACGTGCCGGCGTCGCCCTTGCCGGTGGCCTCGGCGATGTAGCCGCTGGTGTTCTCCCGGCTGTCGGAGCCGACGAGGAGCACGTTCATGATGCTGCCGCTGGCGTCGTCGGTCAGGCCCGGGATGTTCAGACGGTGGAGCCGGCTCAGCTGGTGGCGGAAATAGACGTAGCTGCTGCCGACCAGCAGTGCGCACGCCGCGAAGAAGACGACGAGACCAGTGCCCCACCGGCCGCGCCTGGGGCTGTGGCGAAGTCCGGCGCGAGACTTACCGGCCGGGAGATTCACCGCTTCAGCGTAGCGGGCACCACCGTTTTCCCTGTGGCACGCCCGGGTCCAAACGCGAGATTCCTCCGGGTCGGCGGTACCATCGGTCCAGGAAGGGGACACGAGGCCGTGGGCGAAGAAGCCGACGAGGGCGATTGGGACGCCGACAGGTCGCTCGCCTCCATCCTCGACCGGTTGGGAGCAGCAGGAGGCCGCCGCGACCTCCTCCAGGCGTTCGGGCGCGCTGTGCTACGGCGAGTGCCTCCGGCACAACTGGCCGGCGCCGACCCACGGGCGCTCGCCGAGGCGCTGGCCGACAGCTTCGGTTTCGTCGACACGCGGGCGCCGGCGGCGGTCCGGGTGCGTGTCTACGAGCCGCAGGTGGCCCTGGACGGCGGCCGGCCGGCGGGATCGGTGGTGGAGGTCAGCTGCGAGGACCGCCAGTTCATCGTCTCGAGCGTCACCGAGGAGCTCCGCCGGCTCGGCCACAGGGTCGTCCGGGAGCTGCACCCCGTGTTCGGGTGCGAGCGCGACGCGAGCGGCCGGATCGCGGCCGTCCTTCCGGCCCGGCCGGCGGCTCGTCGGGAGTCGTTCCTCCAGGTCGAGGTGGGAGGTCATGTCGCCCCCGGGGCCCGGACCGCCCTGGTGCACGCGCTGGAGGCGGTGCTGGCCGACGTGTTCGCGGCAACCGGGGACTATCCGGCCATGCGGGCTGCGGTTGAGCAGGCGGCGGCCGCCACCCGGGCGTCGACCACCGTGCCGGCCGACGAGGCCGAGGAGGCCGCCGAGCTTCTCGAGTGGCTGCTCGACGGCAACTTCGTGCTCTCGGGATGCTGCCGGTTCCTCGGTCCCGCGGGCGAGATCACCGGCGCCCTCGGCGTGCTCGCCCGCCCCGATGCGGCGCTCCGGGCGCCTGGACCCCCGCCGGCTGCGGGCGAGGTGCTGCGTATCGTTCGCACCCCCCACGTCAGCACGGTTCACCGCCAGGTGCTGATGCACCAGATCGACGTGACCGACGGCGAGTCCGCCTTCCGTGTCGTCGGCGTCTTCACGGGGAAGGCCAACGCCGAGCCGGCGGCGACGACGCCCGTGCTCCGGTTCAAGCTGCGACGGATCCTCGAGCTGGAGGACGTCGTCGAGCGGAGCCAGGACGAGGCCGCCCTCGTCTCGCTGTTCCAGGTCCTGCCCAAGGACCAGCTGTTCGAGACCGACGCGGCCTCGTTGCGCGGGCTCCTCGTCGAGCTGCTGGCCGCGGAGGACGAGCACGACGTCCGCGTCCTGCTGCGGGCCAACCCTGAGATCGACACGGTGTCGGCCATCGTGTCCCTGCCCGGCGAGATGTACACCGCCGCCCTGCGCCACCGGCTCGAGCGGTTTCTGCTGGCCCAGCTCGACGGCGACCGTGTCGACACCGACGTCGCCCTGGGCGACCGGCCGGAGGCCATCCTGCGGCTCGTCGTCCACGTACCGGGTGGCGTGCCGGTCCAGCCGCTCGACGACCTCGAGCGGGAAGTCCGCCTCCTGTGCCGGACGTGGGAGCAGCAGCTGGCGGCCGCCTTGGAGGCGTCACCCGGCGAAACAGGCCGCCTGCAGCTGGGCCGGAACTGGGCGGACTGGTTCCCGCCGGTCTACCGCGAGGTCGTACCGCCGGAGCGGGCGGTCTACGACGTGGTCCAGCTCAGCGAGCTGTTCGCCGGCGACGAGGCGGTGCGGATCGTGCTCACCGCCGGCGCGGGCGGGGGACCGCCCGCCCGCCTGAAGGTCTTCACCCGGGGAGCAGGCGTCGAGCTGTCGGGGTTCCTGCCCATTCTCGAGAGCCTCGGACTGTGGGCCGTCGAGGACCGGCCGTACGCCCTCGGCGGCGACGAGGCCCGGGCCCACCTCCACGACTTCGGTGTCTCCGACCCTGGAGGCACCCTCGACGTCGACCGTGACGGCCCCCGCCTGGCCGAGGCCGCGCTGGCCCTGTGGCACGGGCGCGCCGAAGTCGACTCGCTGAACCGCCTGGTCCTGCGCTCGGAGCTTGGGTGGGACGACGTCGCCGTGCTCCGGGCCTACCGCCGCTACCGCACCCAGGTGGGGACGACGTTCACCACGAGCTACGTCGACCAGGTGCTCGTGGATCACGCCCCTGTCGCCGCGGCCATGGTCGACCTCTTCGCCGCCATGTTCGACCCCGGGCGTGCCGCCGCCCCGGACGTGGTGGCCGAGCTCCGGCAGCGGTGCCTCGACCATTTCGACGCCGTCGCCCGCCTCGACCATGACCGCATCCTGCGCGGCTTCCTCGCCCTCGTCGACGGGACCCTGCGCACCAACCGCTACGTACGGACCGGTGACCACCTGGCCCTCAAGCTCGACGGCGCGGCGGTGCCCGGCATGCCCGCGCCCGTGCCGTTCCGGGAGATCTTCGTCCACGGCCCGGCGGTGGAGGGCGTGCACCTGCGCTGGGGGCCGGTGGCCCGGGGCGGGATCCGGTGGAGCGACCGAGTCGACGACTACCGCAGCGAGGTCCTCGATCTCATGCGGGCCCAGGTGCTCAAGAACGCCCTCATCGTGCCCACCGGCGCCAAGGGGGGCTTCGTCGTCAAGCAGCCGGCGTTCGGGGCGGCGCGAGCCGCCCCCACCGACGTGGCTCAGGCCTACGCCATCTTCGTCGCCAGCCTGCTGGAGGTCACCGACAACGTGGTCGGCGACGAGGTGGCCGCCGTTCCCGGCCGGCGGGACGGCGAAGACACCTATCTGGTGGTGGCCGCCGACCGCGGGACGGCGACGTTCTCCGACCTGGCCAACACGATCAGCACCGGTCGCGGGTTCTGGCTGGGCGACGCCTTCGCCTCTGGGGGGTCGAGGGGCTACGACCACAAGCGCCTCGGCATCACGGCTCGCGGCGCGTGGGTGGCCGTTCGTCACCACTTCGCCGACCTGGACATCGACGTGCAGTCCGAGCCGGTGACCGTCGTCGGTATCGGCGACATGTCGGGCGACGTCTTCGGCAACGCCATGCTTCGCTCGGATCGACTCAAGCTGATCGCCGCCTTCGACCACCGCGATGTCTTCGTCGATCCCGATCCCGACCCGGCGGTGTCGTTCCGGGAGCGGGCTCGCCTGTTCGCCATGCCTCGCTCGTCCTGGCAGGACTACGACCGCTCGCTGCTCAGCGCCGGGGGAGGGGTGTGGTCCCGCCTCGAGAAGCGCATAGTGCTGAGCGACGAGGCCCGCTCCGCGCTCAGGGTGGACAGCGCGGAACTGAGCGCGCCGGAGTTGATCCGGGCCATCCTTCAGGCGCCCGTCGGCCTGCTCTTCACCGGCGGGATCGGCACCTTCGTCCGGGCCAGCACCGAGCCCGACGCTGAGATCGACGACCGGGCCAACGCCGACATCCGGGTCGAGGGGTCCTCGATCAGAGCCCGGGTGGTGGGGGAGGGCGCCAACCTCGGCTTCACCCAGCGGGCCCGCATCGAGTACGCCCGGCGGGGGGGCCGCATCAACACCGACGCAATCGACAACGCGGCGGGCGTGGACATCTCCGACCACGAGGTGAACCTCAAGATCCTGCTGCGGCCCGCGGTCGAGGCGGGTGAGATCAGCGTCGAGGATCGCCACCAGCTGCTGGAGGCGGTGTGCGACGACGTGGTGGCCGCCGTGCTCGGGGACTGTTCCCTGCAGAGCATGGCCCTCCTCCGGGCGGTGGCCCACAGCCCGGCCCGCATGGCCGCCACGGAGATGCTGATGGAGGAGCTGGAGGCCGCCGGCGTGGTGGACCGGGCGGTGGAGGCCCTGCCCACGCCGGCGGAGATGCGCGCCCGACAGGAGGCCGGCGCCGGCCTCACCCGGCCGGAGCTGGCCGTGCTGCTGGCCGGCGCCAAGCGCAGCCTCGTCGCCAAGCTCCTTGCCTCGGACGTGCCCGACCAGCCGGCCACGGCCGGCGCCCTCGCCGGCTACTTCCCGCCGGCGCTGGTCGCCCGGTTCTCCCACCTCCTCGAGGGGCACCGGCTGCGCCGCGAGCTGGTGGCGTCGGTGGTCGCCAACGACGTGGTCAACCGCATGGGGGTGACCTTCGTCACCCGGCTGGCCGCCGACACCGGCGCGTCGCCCCCGGCTGTGGCCGCCGCCTACTGGATCGCCCGCGAGGCTTCGTGCGCCCCGGAGCGGTGGGCCGAGCTCGATGGCGACGACGGCGTGCCCCCCACGGCGCGTATCCTCGCCGGCGGGACCGTGCTCGGCGGCCTGTTGGAGGCTCTCACCCGTGACTACCTGCGCCGGGGGGAGACGGCCGACATCGCGGCCACCGTCGCTCGTGACCGGCCGGCGTTGGCCGAGCTGGCCGCCGCGGTGCCCGGCCTCGGCACTCCCCACCGGCGCCGGCTGCGCGCCCAGCGGGCGGACGGCCTCGTCGACAGCGGTCTCGACGCCGACCTGGCGGTGCGGTGGTCGGGACTGCCCGACCTCGAGGTGGGCCCCGATGCCGCCGAACTGGCCAGGGCCACGGGCCGGTCGGTCCCGCCGGTGGCCGAGGCCATCCTCCAGCTCGGCGAGTCGCTGGGCATCGATCGGTTGGTCGAGCGTCTGCGCCAGGCGACGCCCGCCGGGCGTTGGGGCCGGGCGGCGTGGCGGGGCCTGATCGACGACCTCGACCACCTGCGCCGGGCCGCCGCCCGCCGGGCGTTGACCGACCACCCGGACCAGCCCGAGCCCGAGGCGGTCCTGCGCTTTCTCGTCGGCCGGTCGCGAGCGGTGGCCGAGGTCACCCGGCTGCTGAGGGACGTCGAGAGCGAGGCGGAGCCGTCGCTCGACGCGGTGGCCGTGGCCACCCGCGCCGTGCGACAGGTCATCTCGGAGTGACGTGAAACCTGGACTTCGACGGGCACCGCCTCGCCCGCCGGGTCACCGGGGATGGGCCGGCTCTGCCTGTCCTCAGCCCGTACCGCCGGCGTGATCGCCCTGCTGACAATCTCACGGACGCGCGCATGAGGCTGATGGACCGTCGGCTGTCTCCGGACCACCCCAGTCGGACGTTGTCGCGTGGTCAAAGGCTTCGGCTCGGCTGAAGAGCTCCGAATGATGCCGTCTCCGAGGCTGATCTATTGGGGCCGCGAGGACCGTCGTCAGGCCAAGGGACTCCGGCGGTCCCGAGAGCTCCCCGGCGGCCGGGATGTCGAGTTCGTCGAATACGCAGGTCTCGGCCATGAAGCAGGTGGCAATCGACAGTTCATCGCCGAACCGTCATTCCCATGGTCGTCGACTGGACCGCTCGTCGACTGGGCCCTACGTGGTAGCGCGATTCTGACTACTGGCCCCTGGTGATGCCGGCGGCCTTCAACACCCGCGGCTCGACGTTGGCCGCCCGCCACGCCTCGTACCCGATGCCCTTGCGCCGGCTGTAGGGGCCGGCGGCCTTGATGAAGGCGTCCTCGAGCGCGGCGATGTCCACACCGTCCGACGACGACGCCAACTCGGCTTCGAGGTCCATCCGCTCCTGGGCGAGATGCAACCGGGTGAGGGCGTCGGCAGAGGCCATTCGCTCGTCGATGGCGTCGAGCCGGCGCTGGATGCCCTCCGGCGTCCTCTTTCGGCCGCGTCGGGGCTTGTTGGCCTCGAGCGCCTCCAGATACCTGCGAACGGCGCGCCCTTGCTCCCGACCTTCCGCCAAGGCCTCCTTGTGCGCGTCAGACATCGAACGCGGGGCCTTCTCAACCGGTGGAGCAGACTTCTTCGGCAAGTTACTTTCTCGCTTTCCCCGCCGAGTATGGGTGAGCGACACCGACAATACCAGTGCTCCGGACCGGGCTGGCGGACACCTATTCGGGTCTTGCCGGCGGATCGTCGGTGGTGGGCGCGGCGTCCTCTACTGGCTCGATGTGCACCAACAGGCGAACTTCCTCGCCGTCGATGCGCGTGGTGAGCACCGGCTCCTCTTTGTCGTCGCGCCGGCTCACCGCCACACGCCCCGTTCCATGAAGACCTCCTTGAGTAGTGTCGGGCGGTCGGACATGATGGCGTCGACGCCCAGGTCGAGGAGCGTGTCCATCGTCGGGCGATCATTGATCGTCAACACGTGCACGCCGACGTCACGGTGGTGGGCGGCGGCGAGGAAGCGCCGGTCGACGAGCGGCAGCAGCCCTTGGCGCACCGGCACCTCGGCGCAGCCCGCCGGAGACGAGGGCATCGGCAGGCCCAGGCTGGCCAGCCGCAGGGTCATGATCTCGGCTCGGCCCATCCACGTGCAGATGCGCCCCCGCGCCAGCCGGCGCAAGGCGCGGACGGTGCGGTCGGAGAAGGAGCCGATGCAGACGCGGTCATGGGCCGAAGTGCGGTCGACTGCGGCCACCAAGGGCTCGGCCGCGGCCAGGTGCTTGGCATCCACGTGGATCCGCAGATTGGGCCACGCGCCGAGGAGGTCCTCGAAGCGCGCGATCGGCTCGGTGCCGACCCGGGCCGGCGCCACCTGGGCGTAGGCAAGGCCGGCGATCTTGCCGACCATGTCGGTCGCCCGGTCGAGGGTGTGGTCGTGGAAGGTCAGCAACTCGCCGTCGGTGGTGGCGTGCACGTCGGTCTCGACGTACCGGTAGCCGAGGTCTACTGCGGCGGCGAAGGCCCTCATGGTGTTCTCGGGCTGTTCGGCGGCGCCGCCGCGGTGGGCGACGGGGATAGGGCCGTCCCAGTCCAAGAACGGCCACTTCCGCTTGGTACCGGAAGCGGTCATGATCCCAAGGGGGGCGGGCGGAATGCGCGCACGTGCGGGTCTCTGTCGTCGCTTCGGTTTCGAGGCAGGTTCTCCAATCTATCGGAGCCGTCGAGGACGAACGACGTGGCCTGGGCCGGCAAACGAACGCTTGCACTGGTCGGCGACCGGATGACCCCCGCTTGCCAGGAGCAACGCTCGACTGGGAACGGGAGAAGGAAGGAGTGGCGCCCCGGCCGCCTGACGGCGGACCAGGCGGACGAGGGCGCCACGGACACTGTGACACGCGGGCTCGGTAAATGCAAGGCGCATCTATGCGATTGCGTCGCTGTACGCGGCCTGGTCGTTTGACCTATGCCGGCCGCGCCCGTGAAGGGCGCCGCCGGCGGGCGCGCTCGGAGGCGGAGAGGACGACCTTGCGGAGCCGGACGTTGTTGGGCGTCACCTCCACGCACTCGTCCTCGGCGATGAACTCCAGGGCCTGCTCGAGGGAGAGGATGCGGGGCGGCGGCAGCCGGACCAGCTCCTCCGCCGTCGACGACCGGACGTTGGTGAGCTTCTTCTCCTTGCAGGCGTTGACGTCCATCTCGTCGGCGCGGGAGTTCTCGCCCACGATCATGCCTTCGTAGATCTCCACGCCCGGCCCGACGAGGAGATCGCCGCGGTCCTGCAGGTTCATGAGGGCGTAGGTATTGGTGACGCCCCGGCGGTCGGCGACGATGCTGCCGCTGTTGCGGGTGCGCAGCTCGCCGTGCCAGGGCTCGTAGCCCTCGAAGACGTGGTGGAGGATGCCCGTGCCCCGGGTCTCGGTCATGAACTCCGTGCGGAACCCGATCAGACCTCGGGCGGGCACCAGGTACTCCATGCCGATCCAGCCGGTGCCGTGGTTCACCATCTGCTGCAGGCGGCCCTTCCGGGTGGCCAACAGGCGGGTGACCACCCCGAGGTGCTCCTCGGGCACGTCGACCGACAGCCGGTCGACCGGCTCGTGGACCTTGCCGTCGATCTCCCGCGTGACCACCTGTGGTTTGCCGACGGTGAGCTCGAAGCCCTCGCGGCGCATCATCTCGACGAGGATGGCGAGCTGGAGCTCGCCCCGGCCCTGGACTTCCCACGTGTCGGGCCGCTCGGTGGGGAGCACGCGCAGCGACACGTTGCCCACGAGCTCGGTGTCGAGGCGGTTCTTCACCTGCCGGGCCGTCATCTTCGAGCCGTCCTGGCCGGCGAGCGGTGAGGTGTTGATGCCGATGGTCACCGCCAGGCTGGGCTCGTCGATGAGCATGACGGGCAGAGGGCGGGGGTCGTTGGCGTCGGCCAGCGTCTCGCCGATCGTGACCTCGGCCAGCCCGGCGACGGCGATGATCTCTCCCGGCCCCGCCTCCGCCGCGTCCACCCGCTCGAGCCCCTCGGTGACGTACAGCTCGACGATCTTGACCTTCTCGATGGAGCCGTCGGCCTTGCACCAGGCGACCGTCTCGCCCTTGTGGATGACGCCCTCCCGCACCCGGCAGATGGCCAGACGGCCGAGGTAGGGCGAGCGGTCGAGGTTGGTGACGAGGGCCTGGAGAGGGTGGCCCTCTTCCCACTCGTCGTAGACGGGCGCCGGGATGGATTGGATCAGGAGGTCGAAGAGCGGCTGGAGGCTGATGCCGGTGGCACCCTGCTCACGGGTGGCCCAACCCGCCTTGGCGTTGGCGTAGACGATGGGGAAGTCGATCTGGGTGTGGTCGGCGTCGAGGTCGAGGAACAGCTCGTAGACCTCGTCGACGACCTCCTTGATCCGGGCGTCGGGTCGGTCGACCTTGTTGATGACGAGGATCACCGGCAGCTTCGACTCGAGGGCCTTGCGCAGGACGAAGCGGGTCTGGGGCTGGGGGCCCTCGGCCGCGTCGACGAGCAGGAGTACGCCGTCGACCATGGTGAGCGCCCGCTCCACTTCGCCCCCGAAGTCGGCGTGGCCGGGCGTGTCGACGATGTTCAGCTTCACCTCACCGAAGCGCACCGCGGTGTTCTTGGCCAGGATGGTGATGCCCTTCTCCCGCTCCAGGTCCATCGAGTCCATGACCCGCTCGGCCACGTCCTGGTTCTCGCGGAAGATGCCCGACTGCCACAGCATGGCGTCGACGAGCGTGGTCTTCCCGTGGTCCACGTGGGCCACGATGGCGAGGTTGCGCAGGTCTCGGCGCGCGGGCATGAAGGGCCTTTCGGTAGGGCTGCCGCGGCGCGAAAGCCGCCAGCTCGAACATTCTACGTGGTGGGGCGCACGGAGCGGTGCGACCGCGGGCTTTGCCCGTGGCGGCTCCTCGCCGACTTTGCCTCATGGCGGCTCCTCGCCGACTTTGCCTCATGGCGGCTCTTCGCCGACTTAGGCTGGTCTTATGCAGCTGGCGATGATCGGACTGGGGCGGATGGGGGCCAACATGGTCCGCCGCCTGATGCGGGGCGGGCACGAGTGCGTCGTCTACGACCTGAACCCTGCCTTGGTGACCGCCATGGAGGCCGAGGGTGCCATCGGAGCCACGTCGATGGAGGACCTGGCCGCGAAGCTGACCCCCCCGCGGGCCGCGTGGATCATGGTGCCCGCCGCCTTCGCCGGCGATACGGCCCTTGCCGTGGCCGAGCACTTCGAGCCGGGCGACATCATCGTCGACGGCGGCAACTCCCATTACCGCCTCGACATCGAGCGCGCCGCCATGCTCGCGCCGAAGGGGATCCACTACGTCGACGTGGGGACCAGCGGCGGCGTGTTCGGCCTCGAACGGGGCTATTGCCTGATGGTCGGCGGCGAACTGGAAGCGTTCCGCCACATGGAGCCGGTATTCGCCACGCTCGCCCCGGGCGTGGAGTCGGCGCCCCGGACCGCCGGCCGGGTGGGGGATCCGACGGCGGCGGAGCACGGGTACCTGCACTGCGGGCAGAACGGCGCCGGCCACTTCGTCAAGATGGTCCACAACGGCATCGAGTACGGGCTCATGGCCGCCTACGCCGAGGGTCTCGCCATCTTGCGTAGGGCGGACGTCGGCAAGCACGAGCGCGACGCCGATGCGGAGACGGCTCCGTTGAGCTCGCCCGAGGCCTACCAGTACGACATCGACACCACCGAGGTGGCCGAGGTCTGGCGGCGGGGGAGCGTGATCGGCTCGTGGCTGCTCGACCTGACCGCCTCCGCCCTGGCGCGGGACCCCGACGTCAGCGCGTTCAGCGGTCGGGTGTCGGACTCCGGCGAGGGCCGGTGGACCGTGCTGGCTGCCGTCGAGGAGGGCGTGCCCGCCCATGTCCTGACCGCCGCCCTCTACGAGCGGTTCAGCTCCAGGGGCGAGGGCGACTTCGCCAACAAGGTGATGTCGGCGATGCGCAAGGAGTTCGGCGGCCACTCCGAGAAATAGCTGAACGGCACGCGCCGGCGCGGCTGTAGAGCGGGGTGGCACTGCAGCCAGTACGTTGACGCCGGCGGCGCGACGCGCTTGTTGCCGACGCTCCGTCAGGGGGCAGGTTCAGTCCAGAGCCTGCTCCGCCAGAACGAGGCGGAGCGTCACCAGCTCGAAGGGGCGCAGTGCCAGGCAGACGGCACCGTCGTCTACGGGCAACGGATGGCGCGGCCGCTCCAGCAGGTCGGTGCGGTGCGCCGACGAAACAGGCGCCGGTGCCCGCAGGCGGACCCGCCGGCGGCCGCCGTAGGCCTCGTAGCCCCGGACGACCACGTCGCCGCTGCCGTCGTCGGCTCGCTTGACGGCGACGACCACGAAGCCGGCGTCGTCGACGGACACGAACGATCTCGCCGGCGGGAAGTCGCCAGGGTGCCGGTCTGTGGGAAACACCGTGAGGGGCGTGTTGAGGTCCGACGCGGCCTCGAGCACCCCGCCGGCGAAGGGGTCGCCGGCGTGGGGCAGCAGGGCGTAGGTGAAGCGGTGGCGGCCCTGGTCGCAATCGGGATCGGGCGCCGTGGGAGCCCGCAGCAGCGACAGGCGCAGCACGTCGCCCCGCACGTCGTAGCCGTACTTGCAGTCGTTGAGCAGGGCCACGCCGTACCCCGCTTCCGACAGGTCGGCCCAACGATGGGCGCACACCTCGAAGCGGGCCTGCTCCCACGAGGTGTTCTCGTGCGTGGGCCGGCTGACGTGGCCGAACTGGATCTCGAACGTGGCCCGGTCGGTGTGGACGGCCACCGGGAAGGCGACCTTCAGGAACCGGTGGCGCTCGTGCCAGTCGATCTCGGTGACGAAGTCGATCCGCCGGGATCCGGGGCGCAGCATCATGGTCTGTTCGAGCGACGACGCGCCGAACCGCCGGCGAAAGCGCACGGCGTCGGCGGCGATCACCTCCATGCCGACGGGGCCGGTCAGCTCCTCGAAGTCGTCCCGGTAGCTACGGTCGACGTCCCAGGCGTCGTACTCCGCCGGGCGGTCCTGGTGGAGGTGGAAGACGTTGCCGGGGCGACCGTCATGGAGCACCTGCCGGTCGTGCTCGATGTCGTACACCGACGTGAGCCGGCCGGCGTCGTCCCATTCCACGCGAACGAGCCCGTTCGCCATCCACCCGGGGCCGCTCTCGACGGCGTCGCACGCCGGCGGCGCGGCCAGGTCGATGACGGCGTAACCCATGGCCGGGACGGTCCCGTAGGGCTCCCGCCGGCAGTGCGGGGTGGGGTTGAAGACCACGGCGGGCTTCGTGGCACGGGACGTGTCGACCCGGGCGGCGATGGCGGCCATGGCTTCTGAGGCCAGACCGTCGGCCACCGACCGGACGCTGGCGTGGTCGGCCGCGGCGTCGTCGTAGACCCAGTGGATCGACGAGCCTGGGAGGATGTCGTGGAACTGGTTGACCAGGAGCAGCTTCCATGCACCGTCGAGCTCCGCCGCCGGCCACGGGGCGCCGTCGGGGCGCACCGTCGACCAGAGCTCCGCGGCGGCGAGGGCCAACTCGCCACGGCGGTTGCCCAGCTTCACCGCAGCCTGGCTGGTGAAGGTGCCCCGGTGCTTCTCCAGGTACAGGTCGCCGGCCCACACGGGCAGGGGCGCGGGGTCGGCCTCGACTGCCGCGAAGAAGTCCCCCGGTGCCTCCATGGCCACCCGCGGGACACCCGCGAGGTCGCGGGCCCGGCGGGCCGCCTCGATCATGTCCAGGGTCGGCCCGCCGCCACCGTCACCGTGGCCGAAGGGGTACAGCGACCGGGGTCCGGCGCCGGGTGCCTCGGCGGCCCGCAGGAGCTGCGGCACCGACATGTCGCCGTTGTAGGTGTCGGCGGGCGGGAAGTGGGCCCGCACGCGGGTGCCGTCGAGCCCCTGCCACCAGAACGTGTGGTGAGGGAACCGGTTCACCTCGTTCCACGACAGCTTCTGGGTCACGAACCACCCCATACCGGCCTCGGCCAGGATCTGGGGCAGCGTCGCCGGGAAGCCGAAGCCGTCCGGCAGCCACATCTCCCGGCACTCGTGGCCGAACCGGCTCATGTACCAGCGCTGGCCGTTGACGATCTGGCGTATTAGCGACTCGCCCGACGGCACGTTGCAGTCCGCTTCGACCCACATGCCGCCTACCGGCAGGAACTGGCCGGCCGCGACGCGGTCGCGGATCCGCTCGAACAGCGACGGCCAGCGTTCCTCGACCCAGGCCAGGTGCCGGGCGGCCGGGCACGCCAGCTCGAAGTCCGGGTAGTCCTCCATCAACGTCACCGCGTTGGCGAAGCTGCGGGCGCACTTGCGGGCCGCCTCCCGCGCCGGCCACAGCCAGGCGGTGTCGATGTGCGCGTGACCGACGGCGGAGATCCGGTGGGCATCGGGGCCGGCGCGGCGGTCGAGGGCCGGGGCCAGGGCCTCGCGCCCCTTGCCGGCGGTGCCGGCGACGTCGTTGGGGGCGACCGCGGCGAACATGGCGGCCAACGCCTCCAGGAGCCCGAAGTCGGTGGTGCCCGAGCGGTCGGCCGCCTCGGTCAGCTCGAGCACGGTGCGGAGGTCGCAGCCCAGGTCGTAGACCTCCCGCCGGCGCACGGCCAGCTGGCAGCGAAGAAGCTCGAAGCCCGGCAGCCCACCCGGGTCGGGCATGAGGAGGGGCCAGTCCACGTGGGCGTCGAAGGCGGGCACCGCCGGGTTGGCCGCCGCCTCCACGTAGAGGTCCACCTGCTCCAACGCCTCGACCTTCCGCCACAGCAGGGCTTCGCGCCGGAGCCACGACAGCCCGACCAGCGGCGTGCCGGCCCTCCAGAGCAGCGCTTCCGCCGGCTCGGTCATCTCGAAGCGCAGTGCCACCTCCTGGCCGGCCCACGCCGGCGGGACGGCGCCGCGCAGATGGAACCAGGTGGTGGCCCACCGGGGGCCCCAGCGCCCGCCCACGTCGAACGGCTGGAACGTCCCGCCCACCGCCTCCGCGTAGGGCAGCGGCTCGCCGGGCAGATGGCGGGCGGCGACCTCGAGCGGCGCGGTGGGGCCGAAGACCGCGGGCTCGATCACCCCGACGAGCAACTCCCGGGCCCTGGCCACGATCGACACCCATCACGCTACCGGTCGTCGCCTACGACCCTGACCGTCGGCCGCGACCCCCGCGCGAGGCTGCCGGATTCTCCGGGGCTAGCTGGTGCGCGTTCTTCACTGGCGGGCGCTTGGCCGGCCGCGGCTCCCGGGCACTGGTGGCGGTCTCGCCGGCCGCCGGAGACGGCGCCTTCTTCGGTGCCGCCTTCGCCTGCGCCTGCGCCTTCGGCTTCGCCTGCGCCTGCGCCTTCGGCTTTGCCGTGGCCGACGCCTTCCCCGCCGTCGGCTTCTTCGCCGCCGGAGCGGGTGCCGGCTCCGGCTCGGGCTCCGGCGGCCGGAGGATCTGCCTGACGGCGCGCCGCTCGCTCGGGCCCGGAGGAGGCGGTGGGAGGTCCACGCGGGTGCGCGTGGCCAGCTCCTGGCTGATCTCCGCCATGCGCCCCTGCAGGGGCGTCCATTCGTCGGCCGGCGGGCGGCCTTTGCTGACTGCTGCTTCTATGGCCTGCTTGGCCTGTTCCTCGGCCTCCTCCTGGGAATAGCGCGGCTCACGTCCGAAATACTTGCCCAAGCGCCCGACCTTCTCTCGTGAGAGATACCTGGGAAGTCTCGCGTGGCCCTGCGTGCCCCGCAACGACGGCCTGCGATACTGGCCGGATGGATACCGGCGAGATCCGGCTCGGCCCCGTGCAGCCCCGTCACTTCGCGGTCGACGAGCGGGGGGTCGGCCTGCGCGCCACCTGGCACCCTGAGCACGGGTTCGTCAACCTGAGCCTGTGGAGCGGCAATCGATGCGTGCAGACGTTCCGGCTCACGCCCGTGGAGGCCGGCCGCCTGGTCGGCTACCTCGCCGGCGTGCTGGCCGAGGCCGTTCCCGCGCCGTCGGGCCCTCCTCGCCTCACCGCGGTGCCGGCCCCGGCCGACGATGACCACCACCGCCTGGGCACCGTCCGCCGGCAGGTGGCGGTCGCCCTCGACCGGGCGGCTCGCCTGCTCCGGGCCTAGTTTCGGAGCGGTCGCCGCTGCGCCGGCCTCCTTACTGCCGCCCGAGGTGGCCGGGCTCCTCGCGCTCCTCGTCTTCGGCGACCTGCTGCTGGCGGGCCACGGCTTGGTCGTGGGCGTCGTCGCCCTCGGCGCCGGGCCACCGGGCGGTCAGCTCTGCGAACCGGCCATCGTGCCCGTAGAGGATCATGGTGTCCCCCGGCTCGATGCGGGTGTGTTTGGTGGGAACCCCGAGGTAGGACCCGTCTCGGCGGACGACTCCGAGGACGAGGATGCCCTCGTCACGCAGCCGCAGCTCGCCCAGCGTGCGCCCGGTGACCCAGGCGTCCGGGGCGGCGAGCATCTCCTTGACCTCGTACTCGCCGTAGACGTGCAGGAGGGCGGCATAGTCACGGACGTCGAGGTCGGTGAAGCGGGCCAGGCCACGGCCGATGATCGCCGACAGCCGGCGGTCCACGCGCTTGGAGGTCGAGAAGGCGTAGATGAGCGCGAGGCCGCCAATGAGCACTGCGGCCCTGCTCAGGCGGTCGGTCGCATTCGCCCTCCCGACCGTCCCAGCCAGGATGCCGGCGATGCTCGTCGCCAGCCCCACGCTGCCGACCAGCATGAGGGCCATGATGATGCGGCGACGGGCCGGGTGGGCCACGACGGCCTCCGACTCCGTGGTGGTGAAGCCGACCCCTGTCAGTGCCGAGCGGGCCTGGAACCTGGCCGAGGGGCGCGCCATCCCGGTGGCGGTGAGGGCGATGGTCGCGATACGGGTGATGAGCAACGACAGCATCGCCACCACGAGCAGCAGGATGACCCCATACATGGAGCTGTCCCTACCCAGCCGCCGCCCCGACTACAGGGCGCGATGGGTCGGGCTACGCGAGCGGCGATCGCCGGCCGAGCGCGCCGAGCTGGGACAGGTCACGCGGGAAGAGCATGGCCGTCGTCCAGCTGGCCACCACCCGGGCCTTGCGGGCCAGCCCCGGCATCATCAGCAGGTGGTACGAACGCCCCATCAGCCAGGCGATCACGCCGGTGAAGGTGAACCGGTACACCTGGGCCGCGCCCTGGTTGCGGCCCAGGGTCACGGCCAGCCCCCGGTTCCGGTAGGCGAAGCGGGTGGCGTCCCCCACGCCGAGGGCGGCGGCCACGTTCCGAGCGCACACCTTGGCTTGACGCACGGCGTGCTGCGCGGTGCCAGGACAGATGCCGCCGTCGGGGTCGGGCACCGCGGCGGCGTCGCCCAGGGCGAACACGTCGGAGCGGCCGACAGCGCGGATGTGGTCGTCGACGATCAGCCGGCCGATGTCGTCGGTGGCCAGACCGAGACCGGAGACCAGCGGTGACGGGCGCTGGCCCGTGGCCCAGACGATGGTGTCGGAGACGTATGGCGCCACGCCCGGTGTGGAGACGACCACCTTGCCGTCGACGCAGCTCTCGAGCCAGGTGTCCAGCAGGATCTCCACCCCGCGGCGCCGCAGATGCCGCTCGCTGTACCGGGCCAGTCTCGGGTCGAGGCCGGGAAGAAGCGAGTTCCGGGCCTCTATCAGGACCCACCGCAGGTCGTTGCGGCTGAGGTTCGGGTAGGTGGGCAGGGCGTCGTTGACCAGCGACTCCATCTCGGCCAGGGCCTCCACGCCGGCGTAGCCACCTCCCACGAACGTGAACGTCAGCAGCTCCCGCCGGCGCTCGCGGTCGAGGGTGGCGTCGGCGGTCTCCAGCTGGCGCAGCACCCGGTTGCGCAGCCAGATGGCGTCCTGGAGCGTCTTGAACCCCACTGCCTGCTCCACCAGCCCCGGCACGGCGACGACGCTCGGCACCGAGCCGGGGGCGAGGACGAGCTGGCCCCAGGAGAGGTCATGGCGGGCCCCGGTGAGGTCCTGGGCCACTGCGGTCCGTGCCCCGAGGTCCACCTCGGTGAGCTGGCCGACCAGGAGCTGGGTCCGGCGCAGCATCTCACGCAGCGGGATGACGGCGTGGCGGGGCTCGATCGTGCCCGACGCCGCCTCGGGCAGCAGCGGGGCGAAGAGCAGAAAGTTCTCCGGCGACACGAGCAGCACCCTCGGGCCGCCGGGCCGCCCGCGGGGTGCGAGCAGGTCCTGGAGGTGACGGGCAACGGTGGCGCCGCCGAAGCCGCCCCCGACGATGAGGACGTCGAAGTGTCTCAGGGCGGCCACGTTACCGGCGGCGCTGGCCGGCGAGAGCGGGCTTACCGGCGGGTGACGGCCACCCGCGAGCCGAGGAACGAGGTGATCTGGTCGAGCGCGGCCTTGTCGCGGGTGGCGGTGTCGGGTGGGCGACCGCCACCGTGGGCCCGGTGGTCGTTCGGGTCGAAGGACTGCGGTAGCGCGGCGGCGACCTTCTGCAGCGTGGCCGTGCTGTCGGCGGTGAAGACCTGGGCCGAGGGAAGGGCAGCCTTGAGTCGCTCGCCGTCGACCGGCCCCACGAGCGTCGACTGGCGCCCGGTGACGACGAGGGTGGGCACCTTCACCTTGGCCGCCTCGGCGACGGGATCCACGGTGAACTGGTCCCGCAGGAGGGCGTCCTGGCCGACAGGGAGGGCCGTCTGGTGCTCCGGCCGGATGGTGGATCGGTCGGGCAGCGCGCCGGTGGACACGAGGGTGGCGATCACGCCACGGAAGGCCGCGGCCGACTCCGGGCCGAACGTCGCCTCGAAGCCACCGGCCATCACGTCGACCAGGGGGCGACCGGGCGTCGAGAGGAGGACCACGGCCTTCACCTTGTCGTCGGTGGCCGCCACCTTCATGGCCGCGATCCCACCGAGGTCGTGGCCGACGATGGCCAGGTTCGTGCCGTCGATCCCGCTGCGCTGGGACAGGAACAGCAGCGCCTCGTGGGCGTCGGTGACCGCATCCTCGAACGTCAGCCGCTGGCCCGGCTCGAGCTTGCTCGTGCCCATGCTCCGGCGGTCGTAACGGAACGCGGCGAGACCGGCGCCGGTGATGGCCTTGCTCAGGTCCTGGTAGATGGGGTCGCCGGGAACGACGTCGATGAACCCGTTCCGATCGTTGCGGGCCATGGAGGGCACGATGAGCACCGCGCCGACCGGGCCACCCCCGGCGCGCTCCGGCATGGCCAGCGTGCCGCCGAGGCGGACTTTGTCCGCGCCCTCGAACTGCACGACCGTCTCACCCTGGACGAGACCCAGGTCGCGGACGTCGCCCTCGCCCCCTCCGCCGGAGCACCCGGCGGCCACCAGCAGGACCACTGCTCCGTGTCGTAGGGCCGCCGACCAGCGCGTGAGCACCTTCCCCATAGCGCGAATGTACTGCTCGCGAAGAGCTCGGAACCGGGCCTACGATGGCCTCACCATGACGGGGCCGGCGGGGCGGTTCACCCACGAGGGGGTGCCGATCCGGATCGTGTTCGGCGCCGGCGTCCGCAACGGCCTGGCCGAGGAGCTCGACCGTCTCGGCCTTCGCCAGGTCGTGCTCATCGCCTCGGAGTCGTCACGGGCCGAGGCCGATGCCATGGTGGCCGCGCTCGACCACCGCCTCACCTGGCGCGTCGACGGCGTCCGCCAGCACGTGCCCACCGAGCTGGCCCAAGAGGTGACCGACGACGCCATGCGGGTCGGCGCCGACGGCGTCGTCACCCTCGGGGGAGGATCGGCGACCGGCCTGGGCAAGGCGGTCGCCCTGTCGGGTCTGCCCCTGGTGGCGGTACCGACCACGTATGCCGGCTCGGAGATGACGCCCGTGTGGGGGGTCACCACGGCAGGGCGGAAGCAGACCGGCTGCGATCCCCGAGTGGTGCCGAAGACCGTGCTGTACGACCCGGAGCTCACCTACCCCCTTCCGCCCCACATCACCGCCGCCAGCGGGATGAACGCCCTGGCCCACTGCCTCGAGGCGCTCTGGGCGGCCGGCGCCAGCCCGTTGACCGAGCCCCTCGCCCTCGACGCATGCCGGGCCCTGTGCGCCTCGCTGCCCGTCGCCGTCGTCGAGCCGTGGGACTCCAAGGCACGGGGGCGGGCACTGGTGGGCGCCTGCCAGGCGGGCATGGCGCTGGCCGGCGCGGGCACCGGCCTGCACCACAAGCTGTGCCACGTGCTGGGCGGCCGCTACGACCTGCCCCACGCCGAGACCCACGCCGCCCTGTTACCGCACGTCGTGGGCTTCAACGAGCCGGTGCTCGGCTCGCTCAGCGCCCGCATGGCCGTGGCCGTCGGCACGGGCCGGGCATCGACCGCGGTGCACGATCTGGCTTCTCGCATGGGTCTGACCATGGCGCTCGGCGACCTCGGGATGCCCGAGTCGGCGATCGGCGAGGTGGCGACCGAGGTGGCGGCCGCGCCGCCCCAGAACCCACGCCCTGCCGACGAGGCCTCGCTGCGGTCGCTGCTGCGGGCCGCGTGGGAGGGCGACGGTCCGGCGTAGGACACGCGGGCACCTGAAGGGCTCAAGCGTCTTTCCCAAAGCGCCGAAGTGGGCGCTATGGCAAACGACGACCTCGAGGAAGTCGCCGCCAACGTCCGCCTGCTGATCCGGGAGGAGATGGAGGTGCAGCACCGGCTCGGCGGTCACCCCGTGCCGGTTGCCGACTGCCCCCTGTGCGCGCCGCGGCTCTCGAACCATCAGCCCTGAACGCCGGCCTCTGAGCTACCGTTTCTGCATCGGCGCCCCGTGAGGCCTCGGTGGGGGCGGAGGGCGAGATGAAGCGTCGGTCAGGTCTGTTCGTGGTGCTGGGGGCCGTGCTCGGGGTGATCCTCCCGATGAACCCTGCCCCGGCCTTGGCACAGCTCGGCGGCGTCGGCGTCGCCATCACGCCGTCGTTCAGCTCTCCCGTGGTGGCCGGTCAGCAGGCCGTGCCGGCGTTGCTGCAGTTCACGAACTTCTCGTTCGGCGCGGCGGCCAGAGAGACGGTCACGCTCTCCGGGATTCAGATCAACCCGTCCTGCGCCGCGTCGCAACCGGTGACCGGCGGGTCGTCACCTTGCTCAGCGCCCGAGCCGCGGCCGAACGCGCTCACGCCGGTCCTCCATCTGGGAACGACCAGCGCGGCGGGAACGACGTGTCCGGGGGGGCCGTTCTCGATCTCCGGACCTGACGGGGACGGCGACTTCACCTTCACCCCGAACTCCGGCCCCGTCACCCTCGCGCCGGTTGGCAGCCCGGGCTCATCCTGTGACATCACCTTCACCTTCAACGCCGTCCAGCGACCGAACGACGGCGCCACCTCGGTCGTCGCCGTGACGCGGGCCGCGTCACCCTCGGCCCCGTCCGGTGTCGTGGCGACGGGGACGACCTCGGTGACCGTCAACCCGAGCGAGAGCCGCTACACCGCACTCAGCCCGGCCCGGATCGAGGACACCCGTTCCGGTGCGGGAGGCCTCAAGGCACCCTTGGGCTCCGGCGCGACCGTCGATGTGCAAGTCAGCGGGCGAGGCGGGGTCCCATCCGCGGCGTCGGCTGTCGTCCTGAACGTCACGGTGACACAGCCGACGGCCGAGGGCTTCCTCACGCTGTATCCCGCCGGCACGGCTCGCCCCCTTTCCTCGAACCTCAACTTCACGCCGGCCAAGACCGTGCCCAACCTGGTGGTGGTGAAGCTCGGAGCCGACGGCCGAGTGGCCATGTTCAACTCGGCCGGCAGCACCCACGTGATCTTCGACGTCGCCGGGTACTTCGTCGCCGGCGCCGGCAACGCCGGGCGCTACCAGCCGTTGGTGCCGGCCAGGATCGCCGACACGCGCGTCGGGGCCGGCGGCGTCCGCCTCGGCCCCGGTCAGAGCTTCGACCTGCAGGTCACTGGGCAAGGCGGGGCACCGGCATCGGGCGTCGCTGCTGCCGTGCTGAACGTCGCGGCCACGGGCACCACCGCTGAGAGCTACCTCACCGTGTACCCGGCGGGGGAGCCGCGTCCGCTCGCCGCCAACCTCAACTTCAGAGCCGGCGACACGGTGTCGAACCGCACCATGACCAAGCTCGGCGCCGGGGGCAAGGTGACGATCTACAACAACGCCGGTGCCGCCGACGTGGTCGTCGACATCGGGGGGACCTACACCGACGCATCGGTGGCCGGGTCGACAGGGGGCTACACGCCGTTGGCGCCCCGCCGGCTGCTCGACACGCGCGACGGGCCAGGCCCGATCCCAGCCGACGGCACCGTGGAGCCCCAGGTCGCCGGTGTGGTCGGCGTTCCTGCGGCCGACGCCAAGGCGGTCGTGCTCAGCGTCACGGTCACCCGACCCGTCGGCCACGGCTACCTGACGATCTTCCCGTCGGGCACGGCCCGACCCCTGGCCTCGGACCTCAACTACGCCAATGGCGAGACCCGAGCCAACCTGGTGGTCGTGCAGCTCGGGGCCAACGGGAAGGTGGGGTTGTTCACGTCGGCGCAGAGCCACGTCGTCATCGACGTGGCCGGCTACTTCACCTGATCGGGGCCGTCACCCCAGGCGGCGCCCGTCCATGACCCGTAGCGGCTCGGCCAGGAGCTCGATCTGCACGCCGTCGGGGTCCTTGACGTAGATGGAGTCGGTCAGGCCGCGATCGGGACCGAGATAGGGCCGGCCGGCGGCGTCGAGCCGGTCACGGATCTGTTCGAAGGACGCCCGCTCGACCGAGATGGCCACGTGCTGCACCGCCCCCAGGGCCTCGACCGACTGTCCGAGGCCGAGGCCCGGGAAGTCGAAGAAGGCGAGCAGGTTGTCGTGGCCGATGTCATGGAAGAAGTGGGTGGACCCGGGGTAGTCGCGGTTCTCCATCACGTCTACCAGGGGGAACCCGAGCACGTCCTGGTAGAAGCGGACCGTCTGCTCCACGTCGCTGCAGATCAGGGCCAGGTGGTGGACGCCCCTGGCGCTCGACGCCGGCCGCTGGTCCGCCGGCTTCAGGTGGGCGGCGACGATGGCCTGCCGGCGAGCGTCGAACTCCGATGCCGCGGTCATGATGTCGACGGTAGCTCTCGACCGTCGGATGCCGCCGCCGCTCGGCGTCGCTGGGGGGCGATGGTCGCCGCGGGGTCGGCGGCGGACTCGAAGCCGGCTCGGAAGACCGAGAAGCGCACGAGCGCGCTGCCCGCGCACAGCAGCGCACCGGCCGCGACCGCGGTTGGCCGGCGCCGGCCGGCAACCGACACGAGCAGGGCGCCGGCGGCGGTGGTCGCCTCGGCCGCCTTGGCCAGCTTGCCGGCCGTGCCGTCCCGGTAGGGCCCGGCGAGGTCACCCAGACGCCACTCCATGGCTCGGAAGGCGCCGAGCTCCAGCGCCGCACCCGTCACCGCCAGCCGGCGGGCCGGCGCGGCGGCGTCGACCGCCGTGAAGGCCAGCGCGGCGCCGGCGGCGCTGGCCGCCGCACTTCCGGCGAAGATGAACGGCAGCTCGCGGTGAGACTCGTGCCAAGCGGGGATCGCCGTGTCGGCCACCAGGACGGCCGTGTAGGTGGCCACCGCCGGCCCGAGGCCGCCGGCGGCCGCGGCGCCGATCCGCCCGAGCCGGGGCACGCGCCCGGTGAGCTCCGAAGCCGCGGCGGCCGCCGACGCCGGCCCGAACACGGCGAGCAGCCAGCTGCCCACGCTCATGGGAGAGGTGGGCTTGGCCACCCGAAGCATGTTGAGGAACCGGGCGGGCCGGCCCAGGTCGACGACGAGAAGGGGCCCGCTCACTGCGATGCCGACAGCGGACGCCACGAGGGCGGACCGGGCCAGGCGGTGATTCCCCGCCAGCCGCGCCGCGAGGGCGAGCGACGACGAGGCGCCGGCCAGCCCGCCGGTGAAGAAGTACCACGCGATGGCCGGCTTCCAGACCGGTGCCTTCAGGACGGGGCGCCCGTAGTAGCCGCTCGTCACCGGCGGGGAAGGCACGCGGCGGCCACCGCACCGCCCAGGGCGAGGGCCGCGCCGGCGGCCGCCCGCCACATGCGGGGAAGGTCGCGGGTCGTGACCACCGGGTCCGGTGGCAGCCCGTAGACCCCGGGCTCTTCGAGGAGGAGGAAGAAGGCGCCGAAGCCCCCGACACCGTCGTGCTCGTCGGCCCCGTACAGCCGGGCCTCCGCCACGCCGGCCTCCCGCAGCGCCCCCAGTCGACCGGCGGCCCGCGCCCGTAGATCCTCCAGGGGGCCGAACTGGATGGACTCGGTCGGGCAGGCCTGGGCGCACGCCGGCGTCATGTCGGCCTTGAGGCGGTCGTGGCAGAGGGTGCACTTCCAGACCCGCCCGTCGGGCTCGCGCTTGTCGATGACCCCGAACGGGCACGCGGGCACGCAGTACCCGCAGCCGTTGCACACGTCCTGCTGCACCACCACCGTGTCGAACTCCGTCCGGAAGAGCGCCCCGGTGGGGCACACGTCGAGGCAGGCGGCATGGGTGCAGTGCTTGCACACGTCGGAGGACATGAGCCACCGAACACCGGCTTGGCCGGCGTCACTCGGGACGGCGGAGCCCCCCCGAGGGAGTTCGATGAAAGCCACGTGCCGCCAGGTGTCCGCTCCGAGGCCGCCGGTGTTGTCGTACGACATGGCCAGGAAGTCCAGCCCGTCGTCGGGGACGTCGTTCCACTCCTTGCACGCCACCTCGCACGCCTTGCAGCCGATGCAGATCGAGGTGTCGGTGAAGAACCCCATGCGAGTCATGGGCGAGGCCGTCGCCCGGGGGCAATGTCACAGGTCGCCGCCTTGACCTCCTGGATGTGGACGTTGGGGTCGAGCGCCAGCGGGAACAGGTCGTTGGCCGCGTCGCCGGTGGACAGGCCCTTCCACCCCCAGTGGTAGGGGAGGCCGACCTGGTGCAGCTCCCGGCCCTGCACGCGGAGCTCCTTGACCCGCTCGGTGACCAGGACTCGGGCCTCGATGGCGGTGCGGGCCGACGTGATCGTGGCCCAGCCACCGTGCACCAGACCGCGCAGGGCGGCCAGCGCCGGGCTCACCTCACAGAACATCTCGGGCTGGAGCTCGGCGAGGTGGGCCTGGAAGCGCGACATCCCCCCGGCGGTGTGGTGCTCGGTGAGCCGGTAGGTCGTCATGACGAAGGGGTAGGTGGCACCGTCGTCGTCGTTGTACCGGTTCCGCCGGCGGTGGAACGTCTGGCGGACCGGGTTGGCCTGCTGGCCGTACAGCGGGTTGGTGAACGGCGACTCGTGAGGCTCGTAGTGCGTGGGAAGGGGGCCGTCGACGAGGCCGGTGGGGACGAACAGCCAACCCCGGCCGTCGCCCTGCAGGATGAAGGGGTCGGTGCCGCTCAATGCCCGTTCGGCCGAGGCGCCCGGCGCCGGACGGTAGTCCGGTGCCATGTCGGCGGGGAAGTCGGGCACGTCGTGGCCGGTCCACCGGCCTGCGTCGGCGTCCCACCAAACGTAGGCCTTGCGCGCCGACCACGGTCGGCCGGCGGGGTCGGCCGAGGCCCGGTTGTAGAGGATGCGGCGGTTGGCCGGCCATGCCCACCCCCACTCCGGCGCCACCCACGTCTGCTCCGAGCCCGGCCTCCGGCGGGCGGTCTGGTTGATGCCCCGGGCGAAGCAACCGGAGTAGATCCAGCAGCCGCACGAGGTCGACCCGTCGTCCTCGAGCTCGCCCGAACCCGACAGCAGGCCGTTGGGGCCGAAGCCGTTGATCTCCTGCAGCACGGCCTCGGGGTCGGGCTCTTCACCGGTCAGCGGGTAGTCCCACGTCAGGTCGAGGACGGCACGGTCCCGCGGGTCGGCCGACGCGGCCAGCTTCTCCCGGATCAGCCGGCCCAGGTGCCAGTAGAACCACAGCTCGGAACGGCAGTCGCCCTGGGGCTCGACGGCCTTTTGGTGCCACTGGAGCATGCGCTGGGTCTGGGTAAAGGTGCCGTCCTTCTCCGTGTGGGCCGCCGCAGGAAGGAAGAACACCTCGGTGCCGATACCGGCGGACGCCAGCTCGCCGGAGTCGATCTCCGGCCCGTCCTTCCAGAACGACGCGGTCTCGATCTCGACCAGGTCGCGCACGACCAGCCAGTCCAGCTTCGACATGGCGAGCCGGTGCAGCTTCCCGTTGGCGGAACCCACCGCCGGGTTCTCGCCCACGACGAAGAAGCCGGCCACCTTGCCGTCGGCCATGTCGAGGGTGGTCCGGTAGGTGGAGTGGTCGCCGGTGATCAACGGCAGGCGGTCGTAGCAGAAGTCGTTCCCCGGCTGGGCGGCGTCGCCCCACCACGCCTTCAGCAGGCTGACCATGTACGCGCCGGCGTGGCCCCACAGGCCGGCGCGGGCGGTGTTGGTCTCGATGTAGCGGGCCAGGGTGGGGTGGCGGACGGCGTGGGGCATCGGCAGGTAGCCGGGGAGGATGTTGTAGAGCGTCGGGATGTCGGTGGAGCCCTGGATGCTGGCGTGGCCGCGCAGGGCCATGATCCCGCCGCCGGGGCGGCCGACGTTCCCTAGGAGGAGCTGGATGATCGCCGCCGTGCGGATGTACTGGACGCCGACAGTGTGCTGGGTCCACCCCACCGAGTAGCAGATCGCCGACGTGCGCTCACGGCCGGAGTTGTCGCAGAGCGCCTCGGCCACGGCGAGGAACTGGTCGGCAGGCACGCCGCAGACCTCCTCGACGACCTCGGGGGTGTACCTGGCGAAGTGGCGCTTCAGGATCTGGAAGACGCAACGGGGGTGCTGCAGGGTCGGGTCGCTGACACCATCTTCGCCGGCGTCGGCGCCGTACCCGAACGCCTCACCGGCCGCTGCCTCTTCGCGGCTCCCCGCCGACGGCGAGGCCGGCCCGCCGGCGTACTGCCAGGACTCCACGTCGTAGGTCCTGGTTTCGGGGTCCCAGCCCGAGAAGAGGCCGTCGAGGCCCTCGGTGTCGACGAACTGCTCGTCGACGAGGGTTGCCGCGTTGGTGTAGGCCTCCACGTACTCGCGGAACTCCCGTCCGCCGGAGAGGATGTGGTTGACGATCCCGCCGAGGAAGGCGATGTCGCTGCCGGCCCGTATGGCGACGTAGGTGTCGGCCATGGCGCTGGTGCGGGTGAATCGGGGGTCGACGTGGATGACGCGGGCGCCCCGCGCCTTGGCCTCCATGACCCACTGGAAGCCGACCGGGTGGCACTCGGCCATGTTCGACCCCATGATCAAGATGCAGTCGGAGTTGGCCAGGTCCTGCTGGAACCCGGTGGCGCCGCCTCTACCGAACGAGGTCCCCAGACCGGGGACGGTGGAGGAGTGTCATATCCGGGCCTGGTTCTCGACCTGCACGGCGCCCAGCGCCGTGTACAGCTTCTTCATGAGGTAGTTCTCCTCGTTGTCGAGGGTCGCACCTCCGAGGCTGGCGATCCCGAGCGTGCGGCGGTTGGCCGCGTCCCACGTGGCGGCGCGGGTGGCGATCACCCGCTCGGCGATCATGTCCATGGCCCGGTCGAGGGGGAGCTCCTCCCAGTCGCTCCCGTTGGGCCGGCGGTACTTCACCTTGTACTCCCGGGCCGGGCCGGTGACGAGCTGCTTGGTCGCCGCGCCCTTCGGGCAGAGCCGACCTCGTGAGACCGGGCTGTCGGGGTCGCCCTCCACCTGGATGACCTGTTCGTCCTTCACGTAGATCCGCTGGCCGCACCCGACGGCGCAGTAGGGGCACACCGAGGGCACCACCCGGTCCGCGGTCTCCGTTCGGGCCTGCAGGCCGGCCGACCGCTCCGACTGCGCCGCCGCGCCCAGGCCCAGGCGGTCGCCCCTGGTGAGCTGACGGATCACCGGCCAGGACGCCGCCAGGTGGCGTGCGGTCACGACTCTGCGTCGAGGGTCCGGTGGGCGACGGCGATGGCCTCGGCCAGGGCCTCGACCCGGGGCACGCCGGTGCGCACCAGTTCGGCCACGAACTGGCCGGCGAGGTAGGTCGACAGCGGAGCGGACTTCCGCTCACTGGCATGGGCGACGACGTTGGCCAGCTGGAGCACAGCCTCGACCTCGGCCTCGGTCAGCTCCAGCGCCATCGCCTCGGCGTAGCGGGCTGGGTAGTTTGCGCTCATGGCCATCACCGCCCGCCCTCTGAATCGGAGGCCGAGAGTAGCCCCTGACCGCCGCGTCTGGCGGATTCGCCCGTCGGCGGCGCTGGCCCGACGAGCCGCCGGGCCGCGGCCAGGTCCTCCGGCCGGTTGACGTTGAACGTGGCGGTCCCGAGCTCGAGGGTGACCGTGGCCCGCGGCAGCAGGCCGCCGGCCCGGTCGCCGGCCCCCGAGGACCGCGCCGTCACGGCCAGGACGTCTGCCCGGTAGGCGGCTACGAGCGGGTTCGGCCCGCCGTCGCCCGCCGCGGCCGCGGCCTCCACGCCTGGCGCGCCCAGCGCGGCGATCAGCCGCCGGAGGTCGGCCGTCGCCAGCAGGGGCAGGTCGGCGGCGAGCACGAGCACCACCTCCGCGTCGGGCACGGCGGAGAGGCCGGCGGCCACCGCCGGCACCGGCCCGCCGCCGGGTTCGGCCTCCTGGGCGAACGTCACCCCGGGCACCCCGGTCGGCCGTTCGGGGCCTACGACGACGAGGCGGTCGCACACCGGTCGGGCCGCGGCCAGGACGCGGTCGAGGAGGGTGGTCCCGCCCACGACCAGGGCGGCCTTGTCGACCCCGCCCAGACGACGGCCCGCGCCACCGGCGACGACGATGCCGGTGACCCCCGACACGGCCGGGCCGGCGCCGGCGATCATCGAGCTAAGGGCGGGCGGTCGTGGTCGTGGCCCGGTTCGCGCCGATGGGCGGAACGGGGCGGGGCGCCGGCGTCTCGACGCACCCGGCCTGGCGGCCGATCTGGCGCCAGGCCTGGATGTCACCCACGCCGTACTCGGTGCGGCTCAGCGTCTGCTCGAGGAGCGCCTCGTGCATGATCGAGTTCCTGCTCTGCACGTGGCCGAGCCCGAAGACGTGGCCGAGCTCGTGGAGGATCACGCGCCCCCAGGAGATGCCCTCGCCGTAGCCGCTGGGGATCGGAGTCTCCCGGGCGATGTCGATGCGGGCGTCGGCGTTGAGGTTGAGCATCCCGGTGACGATGACGCCGTCGACGACGTGGCCGTTGCCCATGCCGGCGATGACGACGTCGTTGCGGCCGACGCTGCCCAGCCGGCCCCAGCTGACCACGATCGGCGCCCACCGCTCGCCGTAGCGGGCCGGGTTGTAGGCCGGGCGGCCGAAGTCGAACCGGTCGGCGTCGGTCAACCCGTCGTCGACGAAGGTGTACCCGCCGGCCTCGGCGATGAGGCGGAACGCCTGGCGGACGTCCTCCACGCCGCCGTTCGGGGCGTTGGCCGGGTTGATGATGTAGTGAATCGGCTCGCAGGGGTTGAAGCGGACCGGCTTGCAGCCGTCGGGCGTGGTGAAGAGGAACGAGTAGTTGAACGGCAGGGCCCCGGTGGCGCTGCGGTCGCGGTTGTCGTGGCCCCGGGCCGGGCACGCCGGATCGTTGGCGGCCGGCGGGGCGGCGCCGGAAGCGGCCGGCACCCTGGCGTCGGGGCTGTCGGCGCCGCCGCCGCTGGCCATGGCGAACGCGGCGACGGCCAGGAGCAGCACGGCGACGACGATGCCGACGACGACCGGCGTCTTCCCGAACCCGGTGCCCTCCTGGACGAGCTTGCCGTCCGCCCGGAGCGGCTCCTGTCCCTCGATGGCCGCCAGCACCTGAAAGCTGCGCTCGGCGGTGCCCCGCCGCAGGCGCTGTTTCGGGGTGACCCGGAGGTTGGCCGACACCGACGTGCCGGGTGCCGCCTCCAATGTCACCGGCTCGATGTCGAGGTCGAGGTCACCGCCGGTGTCGGTGGCCGTGAGGCGGGCGCGCACGGGGGCGTTGCCGCGGTTGGAGACGGCGACGGTGTGATGGGACGGCCCGCTGCCCTGGGCGGTGGGCGGGTTGAGGGTGGCGATGGCGTCGGAGAACGGCGCGACGTCGACGACCCCGTCGGCCACCGTGCTCATCGCCCTCTCCCGCACCGAGGTGACAGTGACGGTGAAGGGGAGGGGGCCGGCCGGCGGTTTCGGCGCCTTCGGGAGGCGGAAGAGAACCTTGACCGCGGCCTGTCCGCCTGCGGGCACGGTGACCGTCGGGGGGGTCACCCATCCCCACTGCGCCGCCTCACGGTCGATGGCGAAGGAATATTCGTCTTCCGCGGCGCCGGTGTTGGTGACCCGCACTTCGCCGCCGGTGACATCGAGTGCGGCCACCTTCAGCGGCCGAGGGACGATGACTGCGTCAACCCCCATGGGGCGACCTTATCCGCCGCTCCTGGTGGTGATCGGGCGGAAAGGCCCGGGTAGGATGCCGCTGATGACGGCGCCTGAGCATGACGAGGGTCGCCTCGACCGGGTCGTCACCATCCCCAATGCCATCTCGCTCCTCCGGCTGGCGTGCGTTCCCGTCTTCCTGTGGCTGCTTTTCGATCGGGAGAACCGGCTGGGCGCGGCGCTGCTACTCGGCGGCTTGGGTGCCACCGACTGGGTCGACGGCTACATCGCCCGCCACTTCAACCAGGTCTCGGATCTCGGCAAGGTCCTCGACCCGATCGCCGACAAGGTGCTGCTCGTGGTCGGCATGGTCGCCATCCTCATCGACGGCTCCGTGCCACCGGTCATCTTCTGGCCGGCCATCGGCCGTGAGGTTCTCGTGGCTGTCACCACCGTGGCCCTCGGCGTGCTCGGGGCCCGGCGCATCGACGTCAGCTGGGCCGGCAAGTGCGGCACCCTGCTGATGATGGTCGCCTTCCCCTTGTTCCTGTGGGGACACGGGTCCGGTCCCGCGTACGCGCTGGCCTGGGTTGTCGCCGTGGCCGGGCTGATCATGGCCTGGTACGCGGCAGCGACGTACGTCCGCCCCGCCATCGAGGCCCTCCGCGAGGGGCGGGCGGGCAGGCTGGCCACGTGAGACCGTCGCCGACGTGGCCAACGTGAAGGCGGTGATCATGGCCGGCGGCGAGGGCACCCGCCTCCGGCCTCTCACGTCCAACCAGCCCAAGCCGCTCATGCCCCTGGCCAACCGGCCGATGATGGAGCACATCGTGCGGCTCCTGAAGTCCCACGGCTTCGAGGACATCGTCGTCACCCTGGCCTTCCTGCCCCAGACGATCCGGACGTACTTCGGTGACGGATCCGAGTTCGGGGTCCGGATGGTCTACGCCACCGAGGAGACCCCGCTGGGCACCGCCGGCTCGGTGCGCAACGCCCGCGCCGAGCTCGAGGAACCCTTCCTGGTCATCTCCGGCGACGTGCTCACCGACATCGACCTCACCGAGCTGGTGGCCTTCCACGAGCGCAAGGAAGCGCTGGCCACCCTGGCCCTCAAGTCGATGGAGAACCCCCTCGAGTTCGGCATCGTCATCACACGCGAGGACGGCTCCATCGAGCGGTTCCTCGAGAAGCCGACGTGGGGCCAGGTCTTCTCCGACACGGTGAACACCGGCATCTACGTCTGCGACCCTGCGGTGTTCGACTACATCCCCGAGGGCCGATCGGTCGACTTCTCCAGCGACGTCTTCCCCAGGCTCCTGGCCGACGGCAAGCCCGTGTACGGCTACGTGGCCGAGGGCTACTGGGAGGACGTCGGCACCCTCGAGGCCTACCTCAAGGCCCACCGCGACGTGCTCGACGGCAAGGTCACCCTCGACGTCCCCGGCTTCCGGATCGCCGAGGGCGTGTGGCTGGGCGAGGGCGCCGAGGTGGACCCCGGCGCCGTCGTCACCGGGCCGGCGGTCATCGGCGACTACTGCCGGGTCGAGGCCGGCGCCCGGCTGGGCGCGCACTCGGTGCTGGGCGCCAACGTGATGGTCCGCGCCGACGCCTTCATCGAGCGGTCGGTCGTCCACGACAACGCCTACATCGGCCAGGGCGTGCGCCTGGCCGGCACGGTCATCGGCCGCTCCACCGACCTGCGGGCCTTCGCCCGTTGCGAGGAGGGGGTCGTCCTGGGCGACAACTGCTTCGTGGGCGACCACGCGGTGGTCAACCCGGGCGTCAAGGTCTACCCGTTCAAGACCGTCGAGCCGGGCGCCGTCGTCAACTCCTCGATCGTCTGGGAATCGCGCGGCGCACGAAGCCTCTTCACCCGCAACGGGGTCACGGGGCTGGCGAACGTGGACATCACCCCTGAGCTGGCCTGCCGGGTGGCGATGGCCTACGCGACGACGATGAAGAAGGGGTCGACGGTGACCACGTCACGCGACTCGAGCCGGGCGGCCCGGGCCTTGAAGCGGGCGGTCATGGCCGGCCTGAACGCCGGCGGCGTCCACGTCACCGATCTGGAGATGTCGCCGGTGCCCGTCACCCGCTTCCAGGTCCGTCGGTCGGAGGGCCAGGGCGGCATCACCGTCCGCCTGGCCAGGGGCGATCCCCAGTCGGTGACGCTGCGGTTCCTCGACGCCGACGGCACCGACGTGGACGAGGCGGCCCAACGCAAGATCGAGCGCTACTTCTACCGGGAAGACTTCCGTCGGGCGTTCGCGGCCGACATCGGCGACATCAGCTACCCGGCCCGCGCCCTCGAGCACTACTCGGCAGCGATGCTGCGCAGCGTCGACGCCGGCGTCATCCCGGCTGCGGGCTACCAGCTCGTGCTCGACTACGCCTACGGGTCGACCTCCCTGGTGATGCCGAACGTCCTGTCGAAGCTCGGCGCCGACGTGTTGTCGGTCAACCCCTACGCCTTCACCGCCGGCGCCGCCGAGTTCGAGCCCAAGGCCCACGCCGCCAGGGTGGCGAACCTGGTCCGCTCCTCCGGCGCCCACCTCGGAGCGGTCATCGACCCCGACGGCGAGCGGCTGACCCTTGTCGACGACGAGGGCCACGTCCTCTCCGACGACCAGTCGCTCCTGGTGATGGTGAGCCTGGTGGCTTCCCACCACCCCGGCGCCTCGATCGCCCTGCCGGTATCCACCACCTCGGCCGCCGAACGCATCGCCAACGACGCCGGCGCCCACGTGGTGTGGACCAAGGTGGCGGCCAGCCACATCATGGACGTGGCCGAGTCCACCGACGGGGTGGCCCTGGCCGCCAGCCACGACGGTGGCTTCATCTTCCCCGAGTTCCTGCCCGCCTATGACGCCACGGCGGCCCTCGTGCACCTGCTGGAGCTCCTGGCCCGGTCCGGGCTGCGGCTCTCCAAGGTCGTCGCCGGGCTGCCCCCGCTGCACATGGCGCACGAGACCGTCCTCACCCCTTGGGAGCAGAAGGGCGTGGTGATGCGCCGCGTGGTGGAGGCGGCCAAGGGCCGGGAGGTGGTGCTGGTGGACGGGGTGAAGATCCTCCACGAGGACGGCTGGGCGCTCATCCTGCCCGACCCCGACGAGCCCGTCTCCCATGTCTGGGCCGAGGGCACCTCCGATCTCGAGGCCCGACACCTGGCCCAGGAGTACTCGCGCCGGATCCGACAACTTCTCCTCTAGCGGCCTGTCGGCCGCCGTCCACATGGCGGCGGAGCCGCGTGTGCCCCGCCGGGGTCTCGCCGGGCGCTAGCGTCTGGCGCCATGAAGGTGCCCGAGGACAGGCGGTATACGAAGGACCACGAGTGGGCCCTGCTCGAGGGCGGCCGGGTGCGCATCGGCATCACCGACTACGCACAGGACGCCCTTGGCGACGTGGTGTTCGTACAGTTGCCCGAGGTGGGAACGGTGGTCGAAGCGGGCGGGCCGTGCGGCGAGGTCGAGTCGACGAAGTCCGTGTCCGACGTCTACTCGCCGGTCGCCGGCTCGGTGGTGGAGGTGAACGCCGAGCTCTCCGAGGCGCCCCAGCGCCTGAACGACGATCCCTACGGCGCGGGGTGGATCTGCACGATCGAGCCCGCGGAAGGATCGGCTCTCGACGACCTGCTCGACGCCGGCGCCTACTCGGCGCTCATCGGCGAGTGATGGCTGCTCTCCGAGCTCGACGATTCGGGGAGACCTCGTGAGCGACCTCTTCTGTACCAAGTGCGGGCACCGCAACGCCCTCGACGCCCGGTTCTGCTCGTCCTGCGGCGCGGCGCTGGAGGCGGGCGACTCCGGTGAGGAGACGACCATCACCTTCGCCCCCGTCGACGCCACTGGGGAGATCCTCGACGACGAACTGGCCTTCGCCGTTGGCGAGCTGGCGGAGTCCTCGGCCCTGGTCGTCGTCAAGCGGGGACCGAATGCCGGGTCGAAGTTCGTGCTCGAGGGCGACGTCACCCGGGCCGGCCGCCACCCCGACTCCGACATCTTCCTCGACGACATCACCGTCTCGCGCCGCCACGCCGAGATCCTGCGCCGGGGCGACGGCTATGCCGTGCGCGACGCCGGTTCCCTGAACGGCACCTACCTCAACCGCGAGCGCATCGACGAAGCAAACCTGGCGAACGGCGACGAGCTCCAGATCGGGAAGTTCCGGCTGGTGTTCTTCGCCGGTGGGCCGGGGGATGAATGAGGGGCGGCACATGAGCGAGTCGATGAGCACAGGGCCCCGCTCGCCGGGGTGGCCGTCGCAGACGGCCGACCGGTGAGCGACACGGTGGAGGAGCGGGCGTACCTGTCGATCGGCGAGGTACTGGCCCTTCTCAAGGAGGAGTTCCCCGACGTCACGATCTCCAAGATCCGCTTCCTGGAGAGCCAGGGGCTGCTCGATCCGGAGCGGACGCCGTCGGGGTACCGCAAGTTCTACGAGACCGACGTCGAGCGCCTGCGCTGGATCCTCCGCCAGCAGCGCGAGCACTTCCTGCCGCTGAAGGTGATCAAGGGCCGCCTGCGCGGTGGCCTCGAGCCTGGCGAGGAGCCCGCAGACGTCCCGTCGCCTGCGGTGGAGGCGCCGGAGCCCGCGGCCGAGGTCGAGCCGCCACCGGCGGCGGCCGCGCCGTCGCCGGTCGAGCCGCCACCGCGGCGGAGCATGCCGCGGCCGTCACCTCCTCCGCCCTCGGCGGAAGCACCGCTGACCCTGTCCTCCAGCGGCGTGAGCATGAACCTGGTCGAGCTGGCCGCGGCCAGCGGACTGGAGGAGGACGACCTCCGTGAGCTCGAGCGCTACGGCCTCCTAACCGGCCGTCGCGCCGCCTCCAGCGTCTACTACGACGAGGAAGCCCTGATGGTGGCTCAGCTGGCCGCGGGGTTCATGAAGTACGGCGTGGAGGCCCGCCATCTCCGCATGTACAAGACCGCAGGCGAGCGCGAGGCCGGGTTCCTCGAGCAGGTGGTCCTCCCCATGCTCAAGCAGCGCAACCCCCAGGCCCGCCGCCAGGCGGCCGAGGCCCTCGCCGACCTGACTCGCCTCGGCCAGGGGCTCCGGGCCGCCATGCTCCGTCAGGCGCTGCGGAAGTACATCGAGGGGCAATAGCTTCCGCTCGGGTCCTGATCACGGCGGAGGACCTGGCCGCCGCGGCCGAGCGGGTGGCGGCGGAGATATCGGCGGCGCACACCGACGGCGTCGTCCTGGTGGCGGTGCTCAAGGGCAGTGTCCCCTTTCTGGCCGACCTGGCGCGCCGGCTCACGGTCGTGCCCGAAGTCGACTTCATGGCCATCTCGGCGTATGCCCCCGCGTCGGGACGGGTCCGAATCGTCAAGGACCTCGACACTGACATCACCGGGCGCCATGTCGTGCTGGTCGAGGACATCGTCGACACGGGGCTGACGCTGCACTACCTCCTGGCCGAGCTGGGCCGGCGCCACCCCCAGTCGCTGGAGGCATGCACGCTCCTGGACCGCACGTCGCGCCGGATCATCCCCACGCCGGTCCGGTACCGTGGCTTCGAGATCGGCGACGAGTTCGTCCTGGGCTACGGCCTGGACTTCGAGCAGCGATACCGGAACCTCGACCGGGTCGTCGTCGCCGATCTGGCCGTGCTCCGGAACGACCCGGACGCGTACGTCCCTTGTCTCTACGCGATGTAACGTCGGCAGGTGGTCGAGATGCACCTGGTCGGGGTGCGGGTCGAGATGCCCACCAACAGCCCGATCGTCCTCCTGCGCGAGTCCGAGGGCCAGCACCGGGTGCTGCCCATCTTCATAGGTCCCGTCGAGGCGACGGCCATCGCCTTCGCCCAGAACGGCGTGGTCACCGCCAGGCCCCTGACCCACGACCTGCTCCGCGACCTCCTCGTCGCCCTCGGGGTGGGCGTCGAGCGGATCGTCATCACCGAGCTGCGGGAGCGCACCTTCTACGCCGAGATCGAGATGACCACCAACGGCTCGGGTTACAAGGTCTCGAGCCGCCCGTCCGACGCCATCGCCCTCGCCGCCCGCCTCGGTACGCCGATCTACGCCGATGAAGCGGTGCTCGAGGAGGCGGCGGTCACCATGACCGACGACGACGAGGAAGAGGATGACGACGAGGTCGAGCGCTTCAAGGAGTTCCTCGACGGCGTAAACCCGGAGGACTTCGCCTCATAGGGGCTCCGCCCTCCCCCAGGG
>Ga0247719_1000264_pt1 | contig 35709 bp, 34 predicted proteins | sample 41E_DmetaG_FD_189046 | JGI IMG/M metagenome (GOLD analysis project Ga0247719, IMG submission 189046) | Soil microbial communities from hillslope of Landscape Evolution Observatory, University of Arizona, Oracle, AZ, United States - 4-1-E_D | ecosystem: Engineered > Artificial ecosystem >...
CCCCAGCACCTTGCCGCACCCTGCCGCACCTTGCCGCACCCCAGCACCTTGCCGCACCCTGCCGCACCTTGCCGCACCCCGCAGCACCCTGTTTTCCTCCGTGTTATTGTCGCGAGATGCCCCGCACGCGCGCTCGCTGCCCCAGATCCGAACGCCTGTTTGCTGCCGCGAGCCGCATCCTGCCCGGCGGCGTGAACAGCCCGGTCCGCGCCTTCCGCTCCGTGGGCGGCTGCCCCGTGTTCATCGAACGGGGGCGCGGCTCTCACATCGAAGACGCCGACGGGCACAAGTACATCGACTACGTGATGTCCTGGGGGCCGTTGATCCACGGCCATCGTCCGGCGGGCCTGCTGAAGGCGCTGGCGAAGGCAGCGGCGCGCGGCACGAGCTTCGGCGCGCCGACCGAGCTCGAGACGGCGCTCGCGCAGCGCGTCTCGACCCTGATGCCGTCGATGCGCCGCGTGCGGTTCGTCAGCTCCGGCACCGAGGCGTCGATGAGCGCCGTGCGCGTGGCGCGCGCCGCCACGGGCCGCGACCGCATCATCAAGTTCGAGGGCTGCTACCACGGCCACGCCGACGCGTTCCTCGTGCAGGCGGGATCCGGCGCGCTCACCCTCGGTGTCCCGACGAGCCCCGGCGTGCCGGCGGCCGCGGCAGCCGACACCCTGCTCGCGCGCTACAACGATCTCCCGTCGGTCGAGGCGCGACTCGCGGAGCACCGCGGATCCGTCGCGGCGATCATCGTGGAGCCGATCCCCGGCAACATGGGGCTCGTGCCGCCGGGCGAGGGCTTCCTGCAAGGGTTGCGCACGCTGTGCGATCGCGAGCAGGTCGTGCTGATCTTCGACGAGGTGATCTCCGGCTTCCGTGCATCGACCGGAGGGGCACAGCAGTTGTACGGCGTGCGGCCCGACCTGACCGTGCTCGGCAAGATCATCGGCGGCGGTCTCCCCGTCGGCGCCTACGGCGGCCGCGCGGATCTCATGGATCTGGTGGCGCCTGCCGGCCCGGTGTACCAGGCGGGCACCCTTTCGGGCAACCCGCTTGCGATGACGGCCGGCCTGTGGACGCTGGAGAACCTCTCGTCGCGGCTCTACAAGCACATGGCAAGGCTCACGGCACGGCTCGCAGCCGGACTGGCCGAGGCGGCACGCGACGCGGGCGTCCCGCTGCAGGTGAACGCGCACGGATCGCTGCTCACGCCGTTCTTCACCGGCCAGCCGGTGCGCGACTTCGCGTCGGCGCTCACCGCCGATGCCGCGCGCTATGGCGCCTTCCACGGAGCCATGCTGGCGCGCGGCATCTACCTGCCGCCCTCGCAGTTCGAGGCTTGGTTCCTCTCCGGAGCGCACACGCCGCGCGACATCGACACGACGATTCGCGCGGCGCGCGAGGCGTTCAAGCACGTGACATCCGGCCACCCAGGCCAGGGGCTCCTCGGCCCGCGTCTCCCATGAAGGCCAGACGATCAGCGGGCCGCCGATAGGCGGCTGCGGCCAGCACGAGGAAAGCGGTCACTTGACGACCGTACTAGCCAAATGGCAGCATCTCGTCACCGCGAGGAGGACCAGTGGCATTCTGCACCCGGTGTGGGGCCGAGTACGTCCCTGGGGTAGGGTCGTGTGCGAAATGCGCCGCTCCTCTGCCGAAGGTCCCTGCACCGTTGCTGGCCGTCGCCGCCGCAGAGGTGGCGGCCGCGCCGCGCGGCAGGCGCCTGCTGGCCGGGTTCATCGACATGCTGATCGTTTCGATGATCACCGCATATTACGTGCGCATCGTCGCGCCGAAGATGATGATGCGCCCCGGCACCGGCGCAATGGTCGCCACCGTCGTGTTTCTCGTTTTACCAGCGGCGTACTTCGTGTTGCGAGACGCGTTCGGCGGCAAGAGTATCGGAAAGCTGCTGACGGGTCTCACAACGATCAACATTACGGCGAAGCGACGGGCCCGCCTCGCTGACTCGGTGCTCCGCAACCTTCCTTTCGCCTTCGTCGCGTTCCCCGTTGTTGGCTGGGCGGCGTATCTCGTAATTGCGGCTGTCGCAGGAGCACAGATAGCTCTGGGGGCCCAGGAGCGGCTCTGCGACTCGTTGGCCGGCACCATCGTCGTGAGCGACGCCGACGCGAGACGGTTGGCCTGAAATGTACTGCGCAAGTTGCGGCCGACCGGCAGCAACAGGCACCCTCTGCGCGCGGTGCGGCTTCGACCCGTCGATGCCGGAAGTGGTGATTGATGCGTATTTCTCGGGGACGCGGAGGGCACCGTCAGCCGCGCGCCTCATCGAATATCCCGGAGAATCGGCGAGTCTGCTGCTGGCGCTGACGCTGCTGATCATGGCGAGCATCGCATTGGCCGCCGTCACTCTCGGCCTGTTCGCGGCAGTGCTTGCATTTTCGCTGGTGCAGGTAGGGATCCGTGAACGGCGCGACCACGCGCGAATGCACCTCGTCGCCCGCGACGGGCCGTTTCCCCAGCTATGGGGCCTTGCCAAGACGGCTGCCTTCCGGCTCGATGTGGTCCCGGTTCCGCTGTACGTGATGAGCGCCGAGGTACCGAACGCCTATACAACCGGTTTCTGGGGGCGCCATCGCATCGTCCTGCATTCGAAGCTCGTGTCGATGCTCGACGCGGAAGAACTGGCATTCGTCATCGGCCATGAGCTGGGGCACATCCGCCGCGAGCACGTCACCTGGCTCGTGCTTGCCTCCAGTGGATCTCATATCGGCCCCAGCCTGCTCGGGCAGGCGCTCGGGCTGTTTTTCAATGGCTGGTCGCTGAAGGGGGAATACACGGCGGATCGGGCGGGATTGCTCGCCTGCCGCCAGTTCCACGCCGCTGCGCGGGCTTTGATCAAGATCACCTTCTGGGACGGCCCGGTCGACGTCGACAAGGTTTTGCGGGCGGCGCTGGAGGGTACAGAGCGGCATCCACTTGACGGACTGGCCGAGCTGTTCGGAGACCACCCATTCTTGGGGAACCGCCTTCGACAACTTCAGGAGTTCGATTGCGAGCTGAGGGAGAAACAGGTGCTATGACGTCGAAAAGTTCTCGAGGCAACCAGCTCCTGCTCATCATCGTCGGCCTTGCGGGTTGCGCCCTCCTGACCTGGGTGGCGTTTCAGTTGCTTTTTCCTTTTTGGGTGACCGACGCGGCGTTCGACAGACTCGCGCGGGACTTCACGAACGCCGGGATGAATCCGCTGCTGGTGAAAGGGATCGCCGTCCTGGTACTCGTGCCGTTTTTCGTGGCCGTCACGGAGGTGGTCCGGCTCGGCATCTGGGCGCGACTGCGGGGAGCAATCACCGGCAGGGACGGTGGGTTCAAATGGCGCAGGCGGGCGGCACTTGCAACGATCGTGATCTACGCCTCCGCCTATTTTCTCGCGTTGTACGTCGCCACACGGGGACACAACTTCGCGGCTGATGGCACGCCGCGTAAGTGGTGTGCCGAGACACCCGAAGGGTTGCGCTGCTTCGATGCGCCAGGTGTCGATCCGGTCTACGGCCTCACTCTTCAGGCCGTCGATTCGGCAACCGTTGTCCTCGAAGAACGCGCCAGACGCGGGCAGGTACCGCAACGGATCCCAACGACGGCGATGGCGGAAATCGAGTTCTTCGACCGGCTCACTCAGAGACCGCGCGTGTGGTACTACCAGCATCCGTCAGGTGAGATTCAGCTTTTCTCGTCGTCAGGATCTCACCCGACGTATGGAGTGTCATTGCAGCCGATCACGCCTGAGATCGTCGCCCGGCTCGAGCAGCAACAGGCTGACGCCCGGAGAAGAGCTGATGACGAAGCGGCCGAGCGCCAGCGCTCCGCCGCAGCAGCCGCCGAAGCCGCTCTGCGGGCGCGTCGGAATGAGGAAGTCTCCCGCCTCGTCAACCGCAATGAGGCGATGGCTGGTCCCGCCGTAGTAGCGGTCGACGATTCGGGCAGCCTGATGCCGGAGCTCGCAGACCGGCTCGCGAGGGAACTGGGGGGGTCTTCCTCATACTTCAAGGCGTTGTTTGCGAGTGGGGGGGCGTTTGCACGCGCGTTCGGGGGGGATCCAACCCCGCTCCGCGCGCTCGATGTACCCACCACCATCCCCTCGGTCGTCCTGGTGCGACTCACCTCGCAGGTAGGCGCGGCCGGGGTGCTGGACAAGGACCTCCTGCGCGCGCAGATACAGCTGACCGCACGCATTTTCCGACCGTCGAGCGGCTTCGCCTCCAGCATCGCCACCGCACGCGGGGTAGCCGCCGATTTCAGCCGCGAGGAAGCACTGGCGAAGGCGCTTGCGTCGGCTGAAAGGGAATTGCTTGCCAGGATTCGCAACTAAGAGAGGTGTCATGACTGCACGTCTGCTTCGGATTGTCTTCCTGAGTTGTCTCACCGTTCACGTTGCGGCGTCCTCGGCATTCGCTCAGAAGATTCTGAGCGAGGGGATCCGCGAGCTTGCAACGCAGATCGCGGCGAGCGCGGCGAAGGAGCAAAAGAAACGGATCGCCGTGGTGACCTTCCGCGAGCTGGACGGCCGTACGACCGTGCTGGGCGCATTTCTCGCTGAGGAACTCGTGACCAACCTCTTCTCGAGCGGCGGGCTTCAGATTGTGGAGCGCTCCATGCTGGACAAGGTAATGGGCGAGTTGAAGCTCGGTGGATCGGGTGCCATCGATCCAGAGACCGCGAAGCACGTCGGCAAGCTGACCGGCGTCGATGCCCTGGTCACCGGAAGCATCACAGACCTCCAATCGTACGTGGCCATCAACTGCCGCATGATCGACGTGCAGACGGGCGCGGTGTTCGCAGCGGCGCAAACCCGAATCGTCAAGGACGATGACCTGCGGAAGATCATGGGCGCTATGCTCGATCCGTCCGGCTCGAGCGCTGCGCCCGTGTCGCCAGCTCCAGGGACGCCCGCCGCGTCCGCAGCTCAGCCCCCACCGGCCGCACCGGCCACGTTTCGCACCGTGGTGGGTGGACTCCAGATCGAGCTCACGTCCTGCCGCCACTCGTTCGCTCCACCCGCTGAACCTGAGGCCGATCCACGCGGGCCAGCCACTACCCAGAACGTCTTCGGCGGGACTCAACGCCGAGCTGGCGGCTCCGACGTCGTCTGCACCAGCAGGCTGACCGCCGATCGTGACCGGCAGGTACAGGTCAATATTCGAAATTCCCGCGCAATCGACACGAACGGTGCCGAGTACAACGGGACCGAGGGGCGGCTCGGAAGCCGGTCCGACACGTATTCGCTGTATCACCAGCTCATTTCAGGCGTTCCCATTGCTCTTACGCTGAAATTTTCCGATGTTGCAGCCGATGTGACCTCGTTTGCCGTTGTAGAACTCAGCATTTATGCCGATCGCGAGGCGACGGCGCAATTCAGGAATGTGCCTGTCGGCCGATGATTCTGGCTCAGGGCGCTGAGCGCTATCGCACGTCGGGCGGCGTATCGAGCCTGACCCGCAGGATCGTGCCTGGCTCGAGGGTGACGTCCTTCCCCTCCGTCGCGGCAATCGTGCCGCCGCCGCCGATCAGCACACCGAGCAGCGCCCCCTTGACGCCGCCGAGGATGCCGCCGATCACCGCGCCCACACCCGCGCCGGCGCCGATCCGCCCGGCTTCACCCTTCATCCCCTCGCTCTGCAGCGCCTGGGTCACGGTGCCGCGCATCGGGTAGGTGCGGTTGCGGATCGTGATCTGGTCGAACGCGATCGTCATCTCGCCGCGGCGGTCGGTCCGCGTCGCGCGGTCGACCGTGCGGACGATGCCGCGGACTACGGAGCCGGCGGGGATGAGGACCTCGTTGCCGCGATAGAGGTCCACGACCGTCGTCGCTTCGAAACGGTCTTCGACCTGCGCGGTGGCGGAGCTGAGCCGGCTCTGCAGGCGGACGTCGATCTCCTGGCCCGCCGGGATTCCGGTCGTCGACTGCGGACGCGGCGCGCGGGTGTCGGACATGACGCCGCCGCTGACGCCTCCCGTCGCGCCCCCGGCCGCGCCTGTGGTCGTGCCGCCGGTCGTCGTTCCCCCCGTCCAGGCGCCGCGGCGCTCCGCGGTCTCCCCACGCGCGCGGGAGCGGAGCATCTGGATGCGGTCGCGCACGTCCGTGTATTCTCCGCGCGGCACGCTCCCCTCCTTGCGCAGCCGGACCTTCAGGTACGTCACTTCGTCGCGGAGGTCGTCGAGCTCGGCCTGCAGCCGCGCCGCGCCGTCGGGATCGCTGCTGCGGAGGCGCGACACCTCGGAACTCGCCTGGAAGACGTCGTCCTGCAGGCGCTGAATGTCGGCCGATGTGATCGTCTGCGCGCCGGCTACCGACGGAGCGAGCAGCAGCGCGGCGAGTGCAAGTACGGCAAGTCGTGAAATCATCCTTCGTCCTCTCTGACAGCTCATCCGAGCCTACCTCAATAGACGTCGCAAGGGGCCTGCCGGCCTGCTGGTACAATTGACACCATCTCCATGGCTCTTCTGAAGGTGCATCGGACGGTCGGCGTACGCGTGGGATCCGTCCAGGTCGGCGGCGGGGCGCCCGTCGTCGTGCAGTCGATGACCATGACGGATACGGCCGACGCGGCAGCCACGGCACAGCAGTGCGTCGAGCTGGCCGAGGCGGGCTCCGAGATCGTCCGCATCACCGTCAACCTGCCCGAGGCGGCCGCCGCCGTGCCCGAAATCCGCCAGCGGATGCTGGACGCGGGCGTGAACGCCCCGCTGGTCGGCGACTTCCATTACAACGGCCACCTCCTCCTCACGCGCTATCCGGAGTGCGCCCGCACCCTCGACAAGTACCGGATCAACCCTGGCAACGTCGGCACCGGCAAACGCCGCGACGAGCAGTTTGCGACTATCTGCAAAGTGGCGGTCGACAACGGCAAGGCGGTGCGCATCGGCGTCAACGGCGGCTCGTTGAACCAGGAGCTGGTCGTGGCGAAGATGCAGGAGAACACCGACCGCGATCTCGGCAAGAGCTCCGAGGAGATCATCAACGAATGCATGGTGCTGTCGGCGCTGCAGTCGACGGAGCTCGCGCTCGAGGCGGGCCTGCGGCGCGACCAGATCATCATCTCGTGCAAGACATCGCGTCCGCGCGACCTCATTGCCGTCTACCGGGAGCTTTCCCGCCGAACCGAGCAGCCGCTGCACCTCGGACTCACCGAGGCCGGCATGGGCATGAAGGGGCTCGTCTGGTCCGCCTCCGCGATGGGGATCCTGCTGAACGAGGGGATCGGCGACACGATCCGGATGTCGCTCACCCCACGTCCTGGCGGCGACCGCCGCGAAGAGGTCTACGCCGCCTGCGAGCTGCTCCAGGCGCTCGGCCTCCGGTCGTTCTCTCCGAGCGTGACCGCCTGCCCGGGCTGCGGGCGCACGACCAGCAGCACCTTCCAGCAGCTCGCCGAGCGGACGCAGGAGTACATCCGCGAGCGGATGCCGGAATGGAAAGCGAAGTACGACGGGGTGGAGACGATGACCCTCGCCGTGATGGGCTGCGTCGTCAACGGCCCCGGAGAATCGAAGGCGGCGAACATCGGCATCAGCCTGCCGGGCACCGGTGAAGCGCCGAACTGCCCGGTCTTCATCGACGGCCAGCACCACACCACGCTGAAGGGTACTTACGAGGAACTCGCGGTCGCCTTCCGGCAACTGGTCGACAGCTACGTCGAGACGAAGTATCCCGCGAGACCGCCGGCGACCTAGGCTCGTCGAGCCTGTCAGGTTCCCTTCTTCTCGAGCAAGCCGGCGGTGATCGCCGCACGGGCACGGTCGGGTCCGAACCGCCCCAGCACCTCGAACTTCTTCCCTTTCACCTGGTTGTACGACACGAAGAAGTGCTCGATCTCGCCGACCAGCGTGGCGGGCAGGTCCTCGAGCGCCGAGATCCCGCCGTACTCGCGCGACTTCGCGGCGACGGCGACGATGCGGTCGTTCCGCTCCACGGTGCCGTCGCGCTCCGTCTGACGCGCCTCGATCACGCCGACGAGCCGCGCCTCCACGAGACAGCCGACGTGCGCCGGCTCCTCCATCACGACGAGCACGTCGATCGGGTCTCCATCGTCACCCCGGGTGCCGGGCACGAACCCGAAGTCGAAGGGAAAGACGGCGCCGGCCGGCAGCGGTCCGCCGAGGCGGAACAGGTCCAGCGTTTCGTCATAGCTGAACTTGTTCCGCCTCCCCTTCGGCGTTTCGATGATGACGTTGACGTGCTCCCCGTCGAACGGCGGCACGTCCATCAGCCGCATCAGTCGAGGCCGCTGACCAGATCGGCGCCGTCCCTGTACTGCCGCTTGCGCTGCTGCCCGTCGTCTTCGTCGAACGCCGGCACGCCGTTGGCGCTCGAGCCGCGGCCGCGATCGCGGTCGCTTTCCTCGCGGGCAGGCGCGCCGGGCCCGCCGACGGCGTCGATGTCGCTCTCGTTACGCACGGGGCGCCCCATGCCGCCCACCACATCCGGCGGAGCATCGCTCTGGACCTGCGCCTGGTTGTCTTCGGGATCGTGACGTGGATTGCCGACCGACGCTCCCAGCTTGTCGCCATGCGGGCGCGGCGGTTCTTTCTCTTCAGGCATTGTCTGGACCTCCACCGGTCACGTGGAGCAAGCGGAGTACCCGGCGGGGCTCAGGCGTTCAGCGCCATGCGGAACTGATGCACCCGCCGCATCCAGACGACGAGGAGGGCGACGCCGCAAATGATGAGGCCGACGGACAGCCCCCACCAGAGTCCAATCACGCCGAAGCCCGCCACGAAGCACAGGGCATAACCGAGCGGCAGGCCGATGAACCAGTGCCCCGCGAGGTTCCACAACATTGGCGTGCGCGTTTCGCCGAGGCCGCGCAGTGCGCCGGTGGCGACTCCCTGCACCCCGTCGAAGAGCTGGAAGAGGGCGGCGACGAAGAGCAGCGTCACGCCGAGCTCGACGACGGCGGCGTCGGTGGTGAACGCCCGAAGCAGCGCCCGCGGGATCGTCAGGAACACGGCGGCAGCCGCCGACATGAAGAGCACCGCGAACAGCAGCGCGGTCCAGCCGGCGCGCGAGGCGGCGCCGGGGTCACGGCGTCCGACGGCGTGTCCGACGCGCACGGCGCCCGCCGAGGCGATGCCGAGCGGCACCATGAAGGTCAGGGCGGCATAGTTGATCGCGATCTGGTGCGCGGCGAGGGACGTAGCGGCCAGCTTGCCGGCGAGCGCCGTGGCCGCGGCGAACGCACCCACCTCGAGCGTCACCTGCGTCGCCGCCGGGCTGCCCAGCACGAGGAGCCGCCGAAACCAGCCCCACTCCAGTCGCAGGGTCTGAAATATGGAGGGGTGCGGGCTGACCTCACGACGACGCGGACCGGAAACCGGGCGGGCTCTGACGGGCGCCTGACGGGGTGATCTCCGTGCGACGGCGCGGAGCTCGCGTTCGCGATAAAGGATCGTCGCGGCGAGCGCCGCCGCCATCGCCAGGCGGGAGAACACCGTCGCCCACGCCGCGCCGTCGACGCCGAGCGCCGGCGCGCCGAGGTTGCCGTAGATCAGCACCCAGTTGGCTGCCACGTTCACCACGTTCGCCGCCAGGAGCGCGGCCGTCACGGGACGCACGACGCCCATCCCCTGCAGGTAGCGCCGGAAGGCGGCGTACAGCAGGAGCGGCACGACCGACAGGGTGATGATCCGCAGGTAGGGACGCGTCAGCACCAGCACGTCGGGATCGATGCCCCACGCATCCAGGCCGGTGGAGATCCAGAGGAGCAGCCCCGTCAACGGCATCGCGAGGGTGAGCCCCAGCACGACTCCGTGGAGCAGCCAGCGGTGACACGCGCCGAGATCGTCGGCCCCGAACGCCTGCGACACGAGCGTATCGAGGCCGAGCAGCAGCCCCATGGCGAAGATCACGAGCCCCATGAAGATCGAAGACCCAAGGCCTACCGCGCCGATGGCTTCGGGGCTGATCCGTCCCACCATCAGCGTGTCGACCATGCCCATGGTCATCCATCCGAGTTCGGCGATCACCACGGGGAGCGCGAGACGGAACATGGGGCGGAACTCGTCGCGCAGATCGTGAAGAGAGGGGAGCATCGAAACGTTTCATTGTACGGGGAACGGCGCACACGCTTCGCGCTATGCTTCACGCATGATGCTGCCCACCCTCGCCGTCCTGGTGCTCGTCGCGGGCGCGCCGCAGGAGCCGCCCGCACCTGAAGCGACCTCGCTGCTCGGCCGGCCGCTTCACGCGCCGCCGCAGCCGGCGGAGAGGCGCGCCACGCTCGAACGGGATCTCGCCGAGGCGCGCGCGGAACTCGAGAAGAATCCGAACAGCGCCGACGCGGCGATCTGGGTCGGCCGGCGCACCGCGTACCTGGGTCGCTACCGTGATGCCATCGCGGTCTTCACCGACGCGCTGGCGAAGCACCCGCAGGATCCGCGCCTCTACCGCCACCGCGGCCATCGCTACATCACGGTGCGCGAATTCGACCGTGCGATCGCGGACCTCTCGAAAGCGGCCTCCCTGGCGGCCGGCCGCCCGGACGAAGTGGAGCCCGACGGGCAGCCGAACGCGAAGAACATTCCCACGAGCACGCTGAAGACGAACATCTACTACCACCTGGGTCTCGCCCAGTACCTGAAGGGAGACTTCACCGCGGCGGAGGACGCCTATCGGCGCTGCATGGAGCACTCGAAGAATCCCGACATGCAGGTCGCCACCGCGCACTGGCAGTACATGACGCTGCGGCGGCTGGGACGGCGAGAGGATGCCGAGGCGGTGCTGAAGCCGATCACGGCCGACATGCCGATCATCGAGAACACGTCGTACCACCGCCTGCTGATGGTGTACAAGGACGCCGCCGACGCCGATGCGCTGCTCGCGGCGGCGCAGAAGGAATCGCTCGACGCCGTGACGATCGGTTACGGCGTCGCGAACTGGCATCTCTACAACGGACGGCGCGACACCGCGGCCGACATCCTCCGGCGGATCGTCGAACAGAACGCGTCGCAGTGGCCGGCGTTCGGCTACATCGCCGCGGAGGCGGATCTCGCGCGGATCCGGTGACGCCAGCCGCGGAGCGCTGCCCCGGTGTGGCTCAGGGCATGAGACCGTGGGCCTGACCGGTGGCGTGCTCGCTCTCGCGGCCGCCGAAGCGGCCCTCACGGTCGAAGAACGTCACCAGCATCTGCTTCACGCGCTGCTCGTACGCCGTCTGGACGACGCCGCCCGGCCGTCCCCAGAATGCCGGCCGCCGCCAGCCGGCGAAGGCGAAGCGGAAATCGACATCCCCGGGCTGGCCGTGCAGGTGCAGATGGAAGCGATCCAGGGTGCGCGTGATCTCCCGGTCGGACGAGACGGTCACCTTTCGCGACAGTCTGAGCCGCAGCGCCGAGCCTGCGACGTCGATCGAGCGGACGTCTCCCCATCCGATCTCCGCCTCCGGCGCCACGTCGGTCGGCAGGCATCCACCCAGCGCACGCCAGAATTCGACACGCTCGGGATCCGGAAACTCGGGGACGCCAAAATGCGTCCGCAGCGGGCTGATCAACTGGCCGAACCGATAGAGACGGATACCGCGGCCGTCGAACGCCACGACGAAGAAGCTTCGGGGATCGATCTCCAGCAGCGTGGCCGTCCAGGTAACCGCTCCGCCCCCAGCGAGCGTTCGCCGCCAGGCGTCCTCCGCCTTGCGCGCGTCGATGGCCAGCACGACGTACTGCCTGGCGAGGTAGCCGTGTGCCAGCAGGTTCCTGTCGTCGAGCCGCCGCGCTTCCTCCGCGAGGGCCGTCGATCCCTCGTTCGGATCCCCGATCTCGCGCGGGCTCTTCCACACACCGTAGCGCTCCCACCACGGCTCACGCGGCCGCAGCGCGTTGTACGACTGCGCCTCGGTGGTCAACTTGTAACTGTCGGCATCGATTGCGGCGGGATCGCAGGTCGCCGCCACCGGCTGTGACGGCGCGTCCTGCCCGAGCAGGGGTGAAACGGCGATTGCGACGGCGAGCAGGTGGGTGAACCAGAACACGCGGCCACGGCACATGGCGTCCTCCTCAACGGACGTTCCGGCGCTGAACGCGAGGTCCGGCGCAACGGTCGTGCCACGCGAGAGGAAGTGCCAGCTCGCTGCCCCTGGCCAGAAGGGGCCGCGACCTGCAGCCTGTGGGCGCCGACAGCAGACCTCTAGGGGAGGCGCGGTGTTCTCGGCTGAGGACGGCGGGAGTTCCAGTACTCGACGATCCGGCGGAGCTCCGCCAGTGCCGTGTCGGGGCTGTGATCCACCTGGAGGCGCAGGACGACGTCGTTGTTCAGCCAGACGCCGCCGTTCTTCTTGACGATGAGCATGGCTGCCGACTGCACGCCGCGGGTGTCACCGCCGGCAGCCTGGCCCGCGTCGAGCGCCGCCATCAGCCGCATCGACAGGTGGCCCTGCGTTTTCTCGAACGCCTCCACCATGCCGTTCACGACGGCTTCACCCGCCAGAATGTTGCCTTGTGCGGTGCAGAACCTGCCGGTCTTGTGACCGGCCCATTTGGACGCCTGGGGTCCCGTGTGGACGGCGTAGTTCCCCTGGGCGTCCATCACGGCGAACTGCCGTCCGGCCTTCGGCCAGGCCTGGCCGCGGTACCCCGGGTCCGGGTCGCTGTCGAGGATCGCGCGAACGATCGCCTCCGGCTTCATGCCCGCGCGGAGCAGCGCGAGCGCCCTGGGACCATAGCTCACGTCGACGATCGCCTGCGTGGCGACGATGCCGACCTCCGCCTCGCCCCACAGCACGCCGTTCCCCACCGAGAACACGCGTGACTGCACGGCGCCGCCCAGCTCGCCCGTGTCCGGGTCGTAGCCGAGGATCGAAAACGTCGCGACCGGATCCGGCAGCGGCTCCTGTGCAAGCGGCGCCGCCCCGAAGGAGAGAAGCGCAAGCGAGAGAATCGCGGAGGCTGCCGCGAAACGAGCGAGCGTCCCGAGCGACGAGACTAATTGCGCCATGGCATGAGCCGCTGGATCCATTCGACGCGCGTCAGGTCGTTGTAGATCACCGTGACCATCAGCGTCACCAGCAGCACGAACCCCACGAGCAGCATCTTCTCCTTGACCTTGATGGAGAAGTCGCGGCGCGACACGCCTTCGAGCGCGAGGATCAGGATGTGCCCGCCGTCCAGCACCGGGATCGGCATCAGATTCAGCAGCCCGAGGTTGAGGCTGATCATCGCCATGAGCGTGAAGAGCTGAATCCAGCCCGCCTGCGCGGCGTTGCCCGACATCTCGGCGATGCCGACCGGCCCCATGAGCTGCTTCATCGGCGTTTCGCGCGTGAAGAGCCCCTTGAGCGTCGTGAGAATGAGCTTGGTCCACTCCCAGTTCTGCACGGCGCTCAGCTTGAACGCCTCGAGGATGCCCGGCTCGACGGCGCGGGTCTCGTACGAGAAGAACGTCGCGCCGATCCGTCCTACCTCGTCGACCACCCGCGGAGTCACCGTGATCTGGTGGACGGAGCCGTCGCCGCGCCGGACTTCGAGGGGAAGCGGCCTGCCGCCGTGCTCGCGGATGATTTCGACGAGCCTGGCGTGTTCGGGATTCCGCACGCCCGCGGCACCGACGACGACGTCACCCGCCTTCAGACCCGCCGCCTCCGCCGGCTCGCCGGCATTGACCGCCGTGATCTGCGGGTTGAGGATGGGCCGCACGCCGATGTCGCCGATCTCGAACTTGCCCTGCGCCCTGGGCGTGAGCTGCGTCTCGATGATGCGGCCGTCGCGATTGACCGTGAGCGTGACCTGCCGGTTGCCCTTCGTCACAATGGCCATCGAGAACGCTTCCCAGTCTTCGACCGGCCTGCCGTCGACCGCCATGATCCGGTCGCCGACGCGGAGCCCGGCCGCCTCGGCGACCGAATTCTCGGCGAACGATCCGATCACCACCGGCTGTTCGTCGAAGGCGGGCACGGGCGCACCCTGGTACAGCACGAGCGCCATGACGACCCAGGCGAGCGCGAGATTCATCACAGGCCCCATCACCAGGACCTGGAAGCGCTGCCACTTCGTCTTCGACATGAACTCGTCGGACGCCCCCGTCCGGTTGTCCTCGGGGTTCTCGCCGGCCATCTTCACGTAGCCGCCGAGCGGGATGGCGCTGATGCAGTACTCCGTATCGCCACGCTTGATCGACAGGATCTTCGGTCCGAAGCCGAGCGAGAACGTCAGCACCCGCACGCCGATCCGGCGCGCCATCAGGAAGTGGCCGAGCTCGTGCACGAAGATGAGCACGCCCAGCACGAATACAAAGGACAGGATGGTGGTCACGCGAGGTCTTTCTCTGGCAGTGTGGGTTTCCTAGCCGTCAGATTGTACCGCAAGGGTCTCGGCCGCCGCGTAGCCGCGAGCCCAGCCGTCGATCGCACGCACGTCGTCCAGCGCGTCGACCTGGCGGACGCCGGCCCGCTCGTATTCGTCCATCGCCCGGCGGATGAGCTCCGCGATGCCGGTGAACGGCAGGCGCCGCTCGAGAAAGGCCGCCACGGCGACTTCGTTCGCGGCATTGAGGACGATCGGCAGGCCGGCGTCCCCCTCGAGCGCGCGGAACGCAAGCGCGAGGCACGGAAAGCGCGACGTGTCGGGACGCTCGAAGTCGAGCCGGCCGGCGCGGGTGAGATCCAGCGGCGGGAGCGGCGCCGCCCACCGCTCCGGATATGAAAAGGCATACTGAATCGGCAGCCGCATGTCGGTGACGCCGAGCTGCGCGATGATCGAGCCGTCGGTCAGCTCCACCATCGAGTGCACGACCGACTGCGGATGCACGACGACGTCGATCTGGTCACGGTGCGTGTCGAAGAGCCACTTCGCCTCGATCACCTCGAGCCCCTTGTTCATGAGCGTTGCCGAGTCGATCGTGATCTTCGGTCCCATGCGCCACGTCGGATGCCTCAGGGCGTCGTCGGGCGTGGCCGTGCGGAGCTGGGATTCCGAGTAGCCGCGGAACGGCCCGCCGGAAGCCGTCAGGATCAGACGGCGGATCTCGGCGAGGCTGCGGCCGTGCACGCACTGATGGATCGCGTTGTGCTCGCTGTCGACCGGCAGCACGAGTACGCCCCGCTCGCGGGCGGCCGTCATCACGAGGCTGCCCGCCATCACCAGGATCTCCTTGTTGGCGATGGCGATCGTCTTGCCCGCGTCGATCGCGGCGAGCACCGCGTCGAGCGCCGCCGTGCCCGCCGACGCAAACAGCACGAGGTCGGCGTCAGGGTGCGTCGCCACCGCGAGCAACCCCTCGGGCCCGCTCAGCGTCTCGCGGCGACGGGTGTCTCCGCGTCGTGAGAGTTCGGCGCGCAGTTCAGCGACCGCCGCCTGCGACGACATGGCGGCGACGTCCGCGCCGCACGAGGCGACCTGCCCCGCGAACCGTGCGGCGTTTTCACCCGCCGCCATGGCCACCACCCGAAGCCGCTCGGGATGCGCCGAGACGACGGCAAGAGCGCTCTGGCCGATCGAACCGGTGGCCCCGAGGATGGCGACGCGCTTCATCAGAAGTGGAGATACCGCGTGAAGGCGTAGTAGAGCGGAGCGGCGAAGAGCCAGCTGTCGATCCGGTCGAGCACGCCGCCGTGGCCGGGGATCAGCTGCGACGAATCCTTGATGCCGGCACTTCGCTTCAGCATCGACTCGAAGAGATCCCCCACCATCCCGAGCGCCGCGATGCTCGCGCTGACGAGCACCAGCAGGGCCAGGGGCGCGCCGGGGAACACGTACAGTCCGCCCCAGGTCATCGCCGCCGTGCCGAACACCATTCCGCCGATCGCCCCCTCCAGCGTCTTCTTCGGGCTGATCGCGGGCGCGAGCGGGCGCCGGCCGAACGCCCGGCCGCAGTAGTACTGCGCGGAGTCGCTGATGACGATGGTGAGCATCAGCAGCAGGACGGCCTCCCGCCCCGCGAACGCGCGCACCGCAGCGAGCGCTCCCAGCGGCAGCCCGATGTAGACCACGGCCAGCGTCGCCGCGGAGGCGTCGCGCAGCGACGCCGGACCCGGGGCGCCCGACGCAACCGCCAGCGCGCCGAAGACGATCACCGCGCTCATGAGCACGAGGTCGACCGACACGGACGTCCCACCGACGACGATGCAGGCCGCGAGCACCGCCGCGCCGGTGATGGAGCGAGGCACACGGGCGCCGAGCGCCTCCGCGATCGCCGCGTACTCCACGAATGCCAGCACCGCCGCGAGCGAGGCGAGCACCAGTGTCGCGACCGGCGGCAGGAACCACACGGCGCCCACGACGAGTGGAAGCAGGACGAGCGCGCTGAGAACGCGCGCCATCAGCGGCCGGCGACCGCCGGCTGCGTGATGCCCCCGTAGCGGCGGTCACGCTTCTGATAATCGAGGATCGCTTCGAGCAGGTGCCGCTTGCGGAAGTCGGGCCACAGTGTGTCGGTGACCCAGATCTCGGCGTACGCGATCTGCCACAGCAGGAAGTTGCTGACGCGCATCTCGCCGCTCGTGCGAATCAGAAGGTCCGGGTCCGGCTGTCCGGCGGTGTAGAGGAAGCCCGCGAACCGCGCCTCGTCGAGCTCGGCGGGAGCAACCCCGGCCGACAGCAGGCGTCGCGCGGCCTCGACGATCTCGGCGCGACCGCCGTAGTTCAGCGCGATGTTGAACTGCATCCCGGTGTTGGCTGCCGTCTTCTCTTCGGCCGCCTGCAGCTCCGTCTGAACGTCGCGCGCCAGTTCGTCGAAGCGGCCGATGACACGGAAGCGGATGTCGTTGCGCAGCAGCGTATTCAGCTCGAGCCGCAGGTACCGCTTCAGCAGCGACATGAGCGTGGAGACCTCGGCCGCCGGACGCTTCCAGTTCTCCACCGAGAAGGCATAGAGCGTCAGCACCCGGATGCCGAGCCTCGCGGAGCTTTCGACGATGTCGCGGACGGCGTCGATGCCCGCCCGGTGCCCTTCGACGCGCGGCAGGTGGCGCTGCGCGGCCCAGCGGCCGTTGCCGTCCATGATCACCGCCACGTGCTGCGGGAGGCGCTCGAAGTTCACCTGCCGCGCAAGGGTCTCCTCGTCGGATCCTGCGGGCACGACGGCGAGAATGTCTTCGAGAGCCATGCGCTGGGCTGACTAGCGATGATATCTCAGTAGAGCACGGTGGTGAGGAAGAGGCCGTGCGGCGGTGCGGTGCTTCCGGCACGCGCCCGGTCGCGCGACTCGAGCATCTCCGCCATCCGCGGGGCGGGCCATCGCCCCCATCCGATCTCGACCAGCGTGCCGACGATGTTCCGCACCATGTGCCGGAGAAAACCGTCACCCTCGATCCGGAAGACGAGCGGCGTCTCGGGACCGTCGCCCTCGATCCAGTCGATGCGGCGTACGGTCCGCACCGACGTGTGCACATCCGACCCGGCGGCGCGGAAGGCGCTGAAGTCGTGCTCGCCGACGAGGCACGCAGCCGCCTCGCGCATGGCGGCAACATCCAGCGCCTGGACGACGTGCCACGCGTATCGGCGGATGAAGGGAGCGATGAAGCGCGCGTGGACGATGCGGTACTCGTACACCTTGCCCGTCGCGCTGAAGCGCGCGTGGAAGCCGTGCGGCACCTCCTCCGCGGCGGCGACACGGATGTCGCCCGGCAGCACGGCGTTCAGCGCGCGCGGCAGGGTCTCGGTGCCGATCGACGCGGTCAGGACGAAGCTGCAGACCTGCCCGGTCGCGTGAACCCCGGCGTCGGTACGGCCCGCGCCATGGACGGCCACATGCGCCCCCTCGATCGGGCGCAAGGCCTCCTCGAGCACACCCTGAATCGACGTGCCTGACGCCTGGCGCTGCCACCCGACGTACTCCGTGCCGTCGTACTGCAGCGTGAGCTTGAGCGTTCGAGTCAACGGCTAGGCGCGGGATCCGGGCTTCACGACCGGTTCGCCGCGTGCGCACAGGGGGCAGGCGTCGGGCGCATACGCCGGGACGTCGAGCTGCACCAGGGCGAACAGCGGAAGCCCCAGCGTGGCGGCGTTCCTGCCGCGGTCGATGATCGACGCCGCGCCGATCACCTGCGCGCCGGCGGCCGTCGCCACGTCGACCGTCTCCCGCGTCGACAGGCCGGTCGTGATCACGTCCTCGACGACCAGCACGCGGTCGGATGCCTCCACGGTGAACCCGCGGCGGAGCGTCAGGCGTCCCTCCTGCCGCTCGGCGAAGATCGCCCGCACGCCCAGCGCGCGCCCCGTCTCCTGCCCGATGACGATCCCCCCGAGCGCCGGCGAGAGCACGACCGTCGGCTGCAGGTGCCCGGCGCGTCCGGCAATCGCCTGCCCGAGGAGGCTCGCGAGATCCGGGTGCTGGAGCACCAGCGCGCTCTGGAGGTACCGGTTGCTGTGCAGCCCCGACGACAGCCGGAAGTGCCCCTCGAGCAGCGCCCCCGACTGCCGGAACAGGTCCAGCACCTGCGCCTCGGTCATCGTCCCGAACCGGACGAGCCCACCGGCCGCGCGGAACCCGGCCTGCGAAGGTTCTCCTCGAACAGCTTGAGGATCCGCTTGTACTGGTCCGCCCAGCTCGTCTCCTCGGTGAACCCGTGGTTCTCGACCGGGTAGGCGGCGAGCTCCCAGTTCTCCTTCCGCAGCTCGATCAGCCGCTGCGCGAGGCGCACCGAATCCTGGAAGTGGACGTTCGTGTCCACCATGCCGTGCGCGATGAGCAGCGCGCCCTTCAGCCCTTCGGCGAAGTAGATCGGGGAGCTCCTGCGATACGCCTCGGCGTCCTTCTGCGGCACGTTGAGGATGTTCGACGTATACCCGTGGTTGTAGTGCGCCCAGTCGGTGACCGGCCGCAGGGCGGCGCCGGCGGCGAACACGTCCGGCGTCGTGAACATCGCCATCAGCGTGATGAAGCCGCCGTAGCTTCCGCCGTACACGCCGATCCGGTTCGGGTGCACCTTCTCGGCGCTCACCAGGTACTTCGCCCCGTCGACGATGTCCTCGAGGTCCTTGCCGCCCATGTGGCGGTAGATCGCCGTGCGCCAGTCGCGGCCGTAGCCGGAGCTCGCGCGGTAGTCCACGTCGAGCACGACGTAGCCGCGCGATGCGAGCAGGTTGTGGAACATGTACTCGCGGTAGTACGTGGACCAGTACTTGTGCGCGTTCTGCAGGTAGCCGGCGCCGTGCACGAACACGACGCCCGGGCGCGACGGATCGCGCCTGGCGCCGATCATCTCCGGCGTGAACAGCCGCGCGTAGACCTCGACGCCGTCGCGGGCCTTGAACGTGATCACTTTCGGATCGATCCACTTGAAGGCGCGCCACACGTCGGTCGGGGTCGTGGTGATCTGCCGCGCCTCGGCGCCCGGCGTGTTCGGCATCACGTACACCTCGGGCGGCTTCGTGCTGTACGAGTAGACCAGCCCGAGGGTCGACTCGTCGGGCGACAGCGTCGCCTCGTTCGAGCCGGTCATGGAGGTGATCTTCGTGCGGGCGCCACCCTCGACGGGCAGCGAGTACAGGTGCCGTTCGCCCGGATGGTTCTCGGTAGAGGTGATGTAGAAGGTCCGCCCGTCGCGCGAGAGCTGCGCGTCGGTGATCTCCCACCGGCCCGACGTGAGTTGCTTCGGCTGCGCGCGCTCCTGGCTCACGTCGAGCGTGTAGAGGTGCATCCAGCCGTCCCGTTCGGACGTGAACCAGATCCGCCGGTTGTCGGGCAGGAATTCCAAGCCGGATCCACCGAAGCTGAGCTCGCGCACCCAGGCGTCGTCGGTGAGCCGGTCGATCACGGCCGTCCTGCCGCTCGCCGGATCGAGCGTCACGAACCAGCGCGCCTTGTTGTCGGTCGACCGCGCGCTCGCCACGACGAACTTTCCGTCGTCGGACACCACCGGCATGGACCAGCGGACCTCACGCTCGGCCGCACGTCCAGGCCTGCCGTCGGGCGCGGTGGCCCCTTCGGCCTTCGGCTTCTCGGCTTCCGACACCTCTGGCGCGAAGCTGGCGTCGGCCCAGACGGCCTTCGACGTTTCGAGGTTCAACACAGCGAGCAGGCGACGGTCCTGCGGATCCCCGACGTTCGTGCGCGCGGGGATGTCCTCCGTGTAACCGCTCTCGGTCACGTAGTTGGGGACGATGGTGCTCCGGGCTCCCTGCGCGCGCTCGGCGACGACGATGAACACGTGCTTCTCGTCGGGCGAGAGCATGAGGTCGACCGCCGACTGCTGCTGGCTCGCGAGCTCGAACTGCGGCAGGCGCTCGGCACGGGCGCGCTCCTCGCGCTTCTTGCGCTCCTCGGCCTGCTGGCGGATGTAGTCGATCAGCTTCTGCTCTTCTTCCTTGATGAACCGCTGGCTCTCGGTGAGGCGCGGCTCCTGGCGGCGCTGCGTCACGTCGGTGAGCTGCGTCACGAGCGTGCCCGAGCCGTCGACCGGCACGATGAACAGGTTGCCGCCGCTCACGTACGTGACGTGGGTGTCGTTGCGCGCCCATCGCGGATTGCTCTCGGTGCCGCTGGTCTTCGTGAGCTGCCGGCGGCGGCCGCTCTCCGCCTCGTAGAGCACGACGTCGCCGCGGTCGGTGAAGAGCATCCGCTTTCGCGCCTTGTCCCAGCGCCCGTTGGCGGGCGGGGCTTCCTTCGCTTCGGCCTCCGACAGCTTGCGCGGCGTGCCCCCGGTGCGATCGACCACGTAGGTCGACGATTCCTCCTCGCCCGGCTTCCGCCAGTCGAAATAGAGCTTCTGCGAGTCGCCCGACCAGCGGAGCGCCGTCGGGGGATATCCCACGAGCCTGGGCCCCCGCATGATGCTGTCGACGGTCATCTCGACCGGAGCCGTGGCGCTCGGGGCCGGACCGGCCGGCCGCGCGCCCGGCGACTGGGCGTACGGAGAAGAAAACGAGAGGATTACGAGAAAAGTGGCCGAAAGGCCAAGACGAGTGCGCTTCATGAACGTCTAATCCTTCGGTTCGTTGGGAAATCGGCGAGCGGCGACCAGTATACCTGCCCGAAACCAGCGGTTCGGCGCGTCCGTCTCATGTGAGGCGGCCCCACGGCCACGCAACGCGTGGCGTGGCATCGCTTCTTGCTATTTCCACGCGGTCAGCTGTTCCAGGTTCTCGAAGTGGAGACTCTCGCAATGCGTTTGAAGCAACAAATATCGGCCCGTCTTGCGGTTGCGGTGGCGGCCGCGGTGTCGGCCGGCCTGTTCGCATCCGGCCGGCAGGTGTTCGCATCCGAACAACAGGCCCCGCAGACCCCCTCGGTGCAGGCGCCGGCGGCGCAGCCGGGCGGGCCGGAGCTGCAGTTGTCGGCCGACGAGGCGGTCAGGCTGGCGCTCGAGAACAACATGAGCATCCAGACCGAGCGGCTGTCGCCGCAGGTCCAGGCGCTCGCGCTCGTCCGTGCCAACGCCGCGTACGCTCCCACGTTTGCCTCGTCGTTTTCCCGTTCGGCGAATACCTCGCCGCCGACCGACTTCCTGTCGGCGGGCGTGGCGACGACGACGTCGGGGAACCTGATCACCGAAGGGGGCCTGCAGCAGCGGCTCCGGTGGGGTGGCGGCAGCTACAGCCTGTCGATGTCGGGCGGCCGCAGCACGTCGGACGCGCCCCGCGTCGTCTTCAGCCCCCAGCTCAGTTCGCGCCTCAACGCCTCGTACTCGCAGCCGCTGCTGCGCGACTTCAAGATCGACGCGTTCCGCCAGCAGTTGCTCCAGAGCCGCAACCAGCTCGAGATCGCCGACATCCAGCTCGCCGCGCGGATCACGCAGACCTCGCGGAACGTGCGCATCGCGTACTACAACCTCGTCGGCGCCCTCGGCGCGCTGGATGTCGCCCGGCAGTCGCTGGAGCTCGCGCGCGAGTCGCTGCGGCACAACGAGCGCCGGGTCGAAGTCGGCACGATGGCGCAGATCGACATCCTCGAGGCGCAGGCGGAGGTCTCGCGCCAGGAGGAGAGCGTGATCATCGCCGAAGCCAACATCCGTGCGGCGGAGGACAACCTGCGCACGCTCGTGATGAACCCGTCGCAGCCGGACTTCTGGTCGGTGCGCCTCGTGCCGACCGAGCGGCCGAACGTGACGCCACAGGTGGTGGACGTGGACGCGGCGATCGCCAACGCGCTCAAGAACCGCACCGACCTGGCGCAGATTCGCAAGCAGCTCGAGAACGTCGACATCAGCATCCGGTTCGCCGAGAACCAGAAGCTGCCCGCGCTGAGCCTCGACGCCCGCTACGGGCTGAGCGGCGTCGGCGGCACGCAGCAGCGGTGGAGCACCGACCTCGACAACCCCGTGATCCTGAACCGGACGCAGCGCAGCTTCGGTGACGTGCTGCGCGACGTGCTCGGCAACGAGTTTCGCAACTGGGGGGTGTCGGTGAACTTCAGCTACCCGCTCGGCACCAGCCAGGCGGACGCCACGCTCGCGCAGAGCCGCGTGCAGCGGCAGCAGGCGACGCTGCAGCTCCGCGAGCAGGAGATGTCGATCGCCGCGCAGGTGCGCGACGCCGGCCGGCAGGTGATGACGAGCCAGCAGCGCGTCGAGGCCACCCGCAAGGCGCGGGAGTTCGCCGAGCGGCGGCTCGAGGCCGAGCAGAAGCGCGTGAACGTCGGCCTCTCGACGACCTTCCAGTTGTTCCAGGCGCAGCGCGACCTCGACAACGCGAGGCAGAGCGAGCTGCGCGCGCTCATCGACTACAACCGCGCGCTGGTGAACTTCGAGGCCGTCCAGATCGCCCCGGTCGGCGGCGGATTCTGACGCCTCACCGGCCCCGGCGGCCGGATCCCGAACGAGACGGAAAAGCGCCTCCCCGGAGGCGCTTTTCCATTTCGCATCTTCCATTTACCATTCCGGTGTGAAGCTGACCGTCACGGTCATCACCTACAACGAAGCCGAGCACATCGCCGCCGCACTCGATTCCGTCGCCTGGGCCGACGAGATCATCGTCGTGGACTCCGGCAGCACCGACGGCACCGTCGCCCTCGCGCGCAGCCGGGCGACCCGCGTCGTCGAGCGCGAGTGGCACGGCTACAGCGATCAGAAGAACTTCGCCGCGGATGCCGCCAGCCACGACTGGGTGCTCTCGATGGACGCCGACGAGCGGGTGACGCCGGCGCTCGCGCGCGAGATCCGGGCGCTGCTCGACCGCGGCCCCGGCGCGGAAGGCTACCGGATCCGGCGCGTCAGCCACTACCTCGGCCGCTGGATCCGCACCACGGACTGGTCCCACGACTATCAACTGCGCCTCTACAACCGCCGCGCCGGCCGCTGGAACGGCCTGAAGATCCACGAGTCGTTCCGGCTGCACCGCGGGAAGCCCGGCCGCCTCTCGGGAGAGCTCGAGCACTACGCGTACCGCGACATCGCGCACCACCTCCAGAAGATCGACGGCTACACGACGCTCATCGCCGACCAGTGGTTCGCCGAGGGGCGCCGCACCTCGGCCCCCGCGCTGGTGGTGCACCCGCTGTTCGCCTTCCTCCGCAATTTCGTGCTCCGCCGCGGATTCGCCGACGGCGTGACGGGGTTGCTGATCTCCGCGCTCAACTCGTACTACGTGTTCCTCAAGCTGGCGAAGCTGTGGGAGCGGCAGCGTGGCCTGGCCCGCGGCACACCGTCGCCGCCGCGGTGATGTTCTCGCTGCACATCGACTCGGCGCGGAGCTGGCGCGGCGGCCAGAACCAGGTCCTCGTGACCGTGCTGGGTCTTCGCGCCGCCGGGCACCGGACAATGCTCGTCGCGCATCCGGACGGGGAGCTGCGCCGGCGCGCTGCCGAGGGGCTCGAGGTGCTGCCGCTCGCGCCGCGCACCGAGATGGACCTCTCGGCCGCCTGGAAGCTCTCGCGTGCCATCAAGCGCCTGCGGCCCGACGTGGTCCATGCCCACGATCCGCACGCCGTGGCGCTCGCCGCGCTGGCGCTGTCGATGAGTACGCAGCCGAAGCGCGCGCCGCTCGTCGCCTCGCGTCGTGTCGACTTCCGTCTGAAGAAGAACGCGCTGTCACGCTGGAAGTACGACCAGGTGGACCGGTTCATCTGCTCGTCGGAGGCGATCCGCCGGCTGCTGATCGCCGACGGCGTCGAGCCGGCGAGGGCGGTCACCGTTCACGAGGGGATCGACATCGAGCGCGTGGACGCGGCGGCTCCGGCGGCACTGCACGAGGAGCTGTGGCTGCCGCACGGTGCGCCGATCGTCGGCAACGTGGCCGCGCTCGTTCCGCACAAGGGGCAGCGCTACCTCGTCGAGGCGGCGGCACTCGTGCTGCGCGAGGTCCCGGATGCACATTTCATCATCGCGGGCGAAGGGGAGCTGCGGCCCGCGCTGGAGCACCAGATCCGGCAGCACCGGCTCGAGAAGCACGTCATTCTGACCGGGTTCCGCACGGACGTCCTCTCGCTGCACAAGGCGTTCGACGTGTTCGTGATGAGCTCGGTGACCGAGGGGCTCGGCACGTCGCTGCTCGATGCGATGGCGAGCGGCAAGCCGATCGTCGCCACAACGGCCGGCGGCATCCCCGAGGTGGTGCGTGACGGCGAGACCGGCTTTCTCGTGCCGCCGCGCGATCACCACGCGATGGCGAAAGCGCTGGTCCGGCTCCTCGCCGACGAGTCCCTCCGCCGGCGGATGGGCGGGGCCGCGCGCGACCTGGCCGAAACCCGATTCAGCGCCGAGCGGATGGTCGAACAGACGCTCCACGTCTACGAGGGCGTGATCGGCGGGCGTCCCTAGGCGTCCTCGCGGAGCTCTCCGGCGCGCACCCGCCGCCAGGCGTCCAGCCCCAGCACGCAGACGAACACGAAGACCGCATCCGTCGCCCGTCGCTGGCGCGGCTCGCCGATGTCGATCGCGCACGTCAGCGCCATGGTGTAGAAGACCACGAGTACGCCCAACACGTACGCGAGACCCTGCCGCGGATTCGCCAGCCTCCGCGGCAGCGCGGGTTGGCGGTGTCGCGGCAGCACCGCGCGGCGCAGCAACAGCCAGCCCGCAATGGCCGTCAACTGCAGCGCGAAGAGGAGCACCAGCGCGGCATGCGTGGCCGCCCATGCCCATCGCAGCGCCCCCGCGTCGAACGTCGCCAGCGGAGAGAATGTCGGAAACCAGTAGACGGCTCCGGCGCGCGCGACCTCCTGGAGGTATTCGAGCGGAGCCCTCCGGATGAGCAGAAGGTTCAATGCGAGCAGGTGCCTCGACAGCTCGGGACGCGACAGCCCCGTGGCCTCCTCCAGCGCCTCACGGACGCTCCAGATCGTCTGCGTGCCGGTGTGCGTCCCCCCCCGTTCGGTCAACTGGACATCGCGCTCGGCAATGAGTATTTCGCGGACGACCGCGTGCTCGTCGGGCAGCCGCTCGAACAGGTACATCGTTTTCGTGGTGAGGTGGAAGCCGGTGGAGAACGCGACCCCGAAGAAGCCGAAGCGCTGCGCGTTGAAGACGGCGTAGGACGCCAGCAGAAGACCGGTTCCCACCACCAGGACACCCGCCGTGACCGCGGCGCGTCGCAGGCGCACCAGCCGTCCCGTGCTGCCGAACGCGAGGAGCGTGACGGCGAACGCGAGCGGCAGCGCCTGGAAGGCGGGACGGGTCAGCGCCGCCCACGTGAGTCCCAGCACGCCAAGGCCGAGCAGGACACGTGGCCCGCCCCAGATCCACAGCAGCACGCCCGCCAGCCCGGTAACGACCGCCGCCTGCCCCAGGATCTCCGTCATCACCATCCCCGCCGGCTCGACGTACATCGGCAGCCACAGAAGGGCCGCCAGCAGCAGCATCCAGCGCACGCCCGCGCCCGAGGCATGCAACAGGGCGCCAAGACACCAGACCGAGACGAAATGCAGCAGGAGCGACGCGTACAGCAGGAGGCGCGTCGGCGCGTGTGTCGAGCCCGTCAGCGCGAGCAGAACGGGATAGCCGATCGTGCGATCGTGCAGCGTGTCGAGGCGCCCGTCGGCGAGGTCAGCCGCCACGGCGAGATACTGCGGCGAGTCTCCTTCCACCACGGGCGCGTGGCGCCACAGCGATCCGTAGACGACGCACGCGGCGGCGAACAGTGCCGCGTAGGTGAGGGCGACGCGCCGCGGCAGCCCCAGGAAGGTCATCGGATCCCCGCGAGCCCGGAGCGGCAGCCGGACGTGGCTCTCGGGCAGTCGTCGAACGTCACCGCGGCGCCGTTGTCGGAAAAGGTGACGCCGCGCGCGATCCGGGTCGACGGCACGCCGTCGGGCTGCACCAGGTTCAACTGCGCGACGGGCCGCAGCGGCTCCGTGTCGAACACCCGCAGCTCGTACCCGTTGACGAGAAAGCCCATCCGGTAGCCGTCGCGAGACCAGGCGATCTCGTCGCAGCGCTCGCGGCCGGTGAGACGTCCCACTTCGACGGCGTCGTCGCGGGTGGAGCCCAGCAGCAGCGTCTGGCAGCGGCCCTGCCCGCAGGGCCCCTCGCGCACGACGGCGACGCGGCCGCCCGACGGCGGCGTCGAGACCAGCACGTCACGCTGGGGATCCGCCGAGCGGAGACCGACCGTGTAGCCGCACGCGATCCCGGCACACGCCGCTAGCGCCGCGCTCGCGAGCGCGACCCCGATGAGCGTGCGCGTGGCCGGCACAGGCCTCGAAGCGGACATTGCGTGTCTCCCTGCGAGCGGCCGAAACCGCACGCGTTCATCATGCCGACGTGGCAGAGCGCGAAGTCGAACCGCACCGGATCCGATGGATCCAGCCGGCGCAGCGCGGCGGTGATGTCGGCCGCCATCCGCCACCCGGGGCTCGTGTAGCGCGTGAGGCGCAGGCAGCGACCCAGGCGAATGATGTGCGTGTCGAGCGGCACGACGAGCTTCGACGGCGGGATCCGGGTCCACACGCCGAGGTCGATCTCGTCGCGGCGCACCATCCAGCGCAGGAACAGGTTCATCCGCTTGCAGGCGCTCCCCCCAGACGGCCGCGGGAAGAAGTAGCACACGCCTGCCCGCTTCGGCACCCGCCCGTACGCCCGCCGCATGTCGAGCGCGAGCGCACGCGCGGAGAAGCTCTCGAGCGCCGGACCCACGTCGTCGTGCTCCGGCGCGTACCCTTCCGCGAAGAACGCCTCGAGCGTGCCGCGCGCCTCGAGCATCTGCCGCAGCACCCACAGGAGCGCCACGAGGTCGACGCCGCGGGTCCACCGGTGAACCATCGCCCGCAGCGCCGGATGCGCCTCTCCCGGGTCGAAGCCGCGGACGAACGCCGCCGGGCGCGGGCTCATGATCGAGAACAGGGTCGTGATCGAGTTGATGACGCTGCCGACACGGCCGAACGCGAGTGCCGCGGCGCAGAACCCCGCCACCTCGCGATCGGCCGGATCGGCGAACGGCCGCACGAGGTGCACGGGGTCCGCCGCCGACTCCTCGCGGTTGTAGTCGTGATAGAGCGCGTCGAGCCGTCCGGCAAGTGACATCACGTCGTGCTGGCCGCGGCGGCTCAGAACCGCGTGATCGGCTCGCCGGCGCGGCACATCGGGCACTCGCCCGCCGCGTAGTTCTCGGCGGTCGGGTATTCGACCAGCGCGTAGTTCGGCACGCCGGCACCCGTGACCGCCTCCATGCGGTCGCAGATCGCGACCGTCGCGAGCACCGTGCCGCCTGCGTCCCGTACGAGCCGCGCGCACTGCTCGAACGTCTTCCCGGTATTTCGCACGTCGTCGGCCAGCAGCACGCGGCGCCCCCGGACCTGCCCGGCATAGAACCGCCGCAGCACTGGCGTGTGATCGACGATCGCGAATGGCGCGAAGCTGCACTGCGGGTGCGTCAGCGCGCGCCGTCCGTCGAGCAATCCGGCGATGGTGTGCGCGAGCAGCGCGCCTCCCGTCGCAGGGCCGGCAACCACCTCGGTCTGCTCGAGCAGGTCCGACGGCAGCACGTCGAGCAGGTCCTGCGCCAGCCGCCAGATCGTCGACGGGTAGCGAAAGAGCTGATGGGGATTGAGGTACAGGCGGCCGTGGAAGCCGTTGCCGTAATCGAAATGTCCCTGCTGCATCAGCACTTCCGCGTCCTGCAGCTTCCTGAGCGCCTGCTGGCGCAGTTCGTCTTTTCGGTTCAATCGCTTCTCCAGCCTTCAGCGGTGAGACTCGCGCGTCGCTGCGTGCACCACGCGGCCGCCCACCAGCGTGGACACCACTCCGCCCCGCAGCGTCCACCCGTCGAAGGGCGTGTTGCGGGAGCGCGATCGCAGCTCCGCGGCACGGATCGTGACGGGCATCGCGGGATCCAGGATCGTGACGTCCGCCGGCGTCCCTTCCGCCAGCGTCCCTCCCGGCAGGTTCATCACACGCGCGGGGTTGACCGACAGCAGCTCGATCATCCGCCGGATCGTGATGCGCCCGGTGTGCACCAGCCGGTCGAACACCAGCGGCACGGCCGTCTCGAGGCCGACGATGCCGAAGGGCGCCCGATCGAATTCCACCATCTTCTCGTCGGCGTGGTGCGGGGCGTGGTCGGTGGCAATGACGTCCACGGTACCGTCGGCGATGCCGTCGAGCATCGCTTCGCGGTCCGCCGCCTCCCGGAGCGGCGGGTTCATCTTGAGGTTCGTGTCGTATTTGACCGGGCCGTCGAGCGCCTCGTCGGTCAGCGTGAAGTGGTGCGGCGCCACCTCGCAGGTCACCCGCACCCCGCGCTCCTTGCCCGCCCGGACGGCCCGCAGTGACTGTCTCGCACTCATGTGCGCGATGTGCACGTGCGCGCCGGTGAGCTCGGCCAGCGACACGTCCCGCTCCACCATCAGCGACTCCGCGACGCCGGGGATGCCCCGCAGGCCGAGCACGGATGCAAAGAGCCCTTCGTGCGCGACTCCGTCGCCCTTGAGCGACGGATCTTCGCAGTGGTCGATCACCGGCACGCCGAGCATGCCCGCATACTCGAGCGCGCGCCGCATCAGCAACGCTGTCGCCACCGGGCGTCCGTCGTCGGAGAACGCCACGCAGCCGGCCGCCTTCTGCTCGCCAAGCTCCGCGAGCTGCTCGCCGCGGGAGCCGAGCGACACCGCGCCGATCGGGTACACGCGCGCCAGCCGCGCCTCGGCCGCCTTCTTGAGAATGAACTCGGTGATGCCCGCATGATCGTTCACCGGCTCGGTGTTCGGCATGCACGCGACGGCGGTGAACCCGCCGGCCACGGCCGACGCGGTGCCGGTCGCGACGGTCTCCTTGTGCTCCTGGCCCGGTTCCCGCAGATGGACGTGAATGTCGATGAGGCCTGGAGCGACGATGCACCCGGCGGGTACCTCGAAGACCGCCGCGTCGCTGGCGGGCAGATCGCGTCCGACGCGACGGATCACCCCATCCTCGATCAGCAGATCGAAGGCGCCATCCACCCCGTTGGCGGGATCGACGAGGCGTCCCCCTTTCACCAGCAGTCTGTTCGCCACGCCTACGCCTCGCCTCCCTGCCCCTCGCGTCCGGCCAGCAGATAGAGCACCGCCATCCGCACGGCCACGCCGTTCGACACCTGTTCGAGAATCACCGAGCCGGGGCCGTCCGCCACCGCGGAGTCGATTTCGACGCCGCGGTTCATCGGCCCCGGGTGCATGACGATCACGTCGCCCGCCGCGCGCCGCAGCCGCTCGGGCGTGAGGCCGAACAGCGAGAAGTACTCGCGCACTGACGGGAAGAAGTGCCCGTGCATCCGCTCCTGCTGGATGCGGAGCATCATCACCACGTCGGCCCCTTCGACGGCTTCGTCGATCGACGTCGTCAGCCGGCCGCCGAACTGCGCGAGCCCCGGCGGCAGCAGCGTCGCTGGGCCGCACGTCCAGACATCGGCGCCCATCGTCCTCAGCAGGATCAGGTTGGAGCGGAAGACGCGGCTGTGCATCAGGTCGCCGACGATCGCGACCTTCAGCCCCGCGAGCCGTCCCTTGTGGGCGCGGATGGTGAAGGCGTCGAGCAGCGCCTGGGTGGGGTGTTCGTGCATGCCGTCGCCGGCATTCACGATCGCCGACCGGCACATCCGCGCGAGCAGGTGCGGCGCGCCCGACGAGGCGTGGCGCATGACGATCATGTCGGGAGCCATCGCCTCGAGCGTGCGGACGGTATCGAGCAGCGACTCCCCCTTCGTGACGCTCGACGTCGCCGTCGCAATGCTGAGCGTATCGGCGCTCAGCCGCTTTTCGGCGATCTCGAAGGACGTGCGCGTCCGCGTGCTCGGCTCGAAGAAGAGGTTCACGACCGTGCGTCCGCGCAGCGTCGGCACCTTCTTGACCGACCGGGTGCCGATCTCCTTCATCGCCTCGGCGGTGTCGAGGATCAGCGTGATCTCACCCGCATCCAGGCCGGCGATGCCGAGGAGGTGGCGCGACCGCAGCGATGCCGGCGCGAGATCGCCGGCGGACGGCGCGTCCTGCCGGCGCGACGCGGTGGTGCTCATGGCTCCCCCTCGATCACGACGTCGTCGGCGCCGTCGATCTCCTGCAGCCGCACCTGCACGCTCTGCTGAGGGGCGGTCGGCAGGTTCTTGCCGACGTAGTCGGCGCGAATCGGCAGTTCGCGGTGCCCGCGGTCGACGAGCACCACGAGCTGGATCGCGCGCGGCCGGCCGAAATCGATCAGCGCATCGAGCGCCGCACGGATCGTGCGTCCGGTGTAGAGCACGTCGTCGACGAGCAGGATCCTGCGGTCGTCGATGGAGAAGGGGATCTCGGTGCGCCGGACGACCGGCTGCGGCCCGACCGGCTGCCGCATCAGGTCGTCGCGATAGAGGGTGATGTCGAGCGCGCCGGTCGGCACGTCATCGCCGTTGATCTCCCTGAGCGCCCGCGCCAGCCGCCGCGCGAGCGGGACGCCGCGCGTGCGGATGCCGACCAGCGCCACGTCGTCGAGGCCGCGGTTCCGTTCGAGGATTTCGTGGGCGATGCGCGTGAGCGCGCGGGACATGCGGTCGGCGTCCATCACCTGTGGCATGGACACCCCCGTGGAGGCGTGTGCATCCGTCACCTCTTCTCGGCCTCGCAGGACCGGGTTAAAGAGTTTTCCGGATGGTATCACAAGGCCGGTTGCCGATCGGCGACACGTGATCGGGTCCGCGATCGTCGGGAGGCGAACGGTGGATCCACGCGACCGGCCCGCTGCCAGGGCGAGTGCCGTTCAGCGATACGTCGGAATGAACGTGATCGGACGCTCCGCGGTGAAGTCGCGGGTGAAGAGGTCGGCACGGGCGTAGCCGTCCATGTCGCGGCCGACCGGCAGGCCGAAAAAGTACAGCAGGGTCGGCGTGATGTCGGCGATCGAGCCGCGCGGCGGACGTCCGGGCTGGACGGTGGTGCCGAACGCGAGGAGGAATCCGTCGGGGGCGCGATCGTGGGTGCCGGTGAACTTCGGATCGCCGAGCAGCCGTCCGAGCGCCTGTTTCACCGGTCCCATCGCGTGCATGCCGAAGCCGGAGATCACGAGCAGCAGATCGCCAGGCGTCATCTCGCTCACCACCGCCCCGAGCTCGCGGTCCACGAACGCGTAGTAGCGGTCCACGACCTCGGCGAAGCGGCGCCGCTCCTCCTCGGGCACGTCCCGCGGCGCGCGACCCTGCGCGTAGCGCAGGTAGTAGTGGCCGATCGTGTCGAGTCCCTCGTAGCGGATCGCGAACAGCCGGGGCTGCACGTCCGCGCGGAGCGCATGGCCGATGCGCGAATAGAGGAGGTCGCGCTGCATCGCGTTGTCCTCGGGGGAGCCTCCGGCGAACACCGAATCGACCGCGGTCGCTGGACTGCCCTCCGCCAGCGCGATCGTCTCTTCGACGGTCCGCCGCAGCACCGGCGGGTACACGGCGCGCTCGAACTCCGCGAACGATCCGATCACCTGGTGCAGGCGCTCGCTGACGATGAAGCCGGCCGGCGTGCGCGCCGGGTGGGTCAACGGCCAGCGGACGATCCCGGATGACAGGCCGGCGTCAGCGAGGATGCTCCACACCGGCCGGACGTTCCAGTCGGCCGAGGTGAGCGGAACGTGGCGAACGAACCCGAGGTGGACGAGCGCGTGCGAGAGCGAGTGGTCGGGCAGCAGGCTGACGCCGCGGCGGTCGCGGAGGGCGTAGTAGCGCGCCGCCGAGCGGATCCCGTTGCGATCGGGATACAGGCCGGTGGCAGCCACCGCCCAGACGGGACCTGGCTGCGTCGGCCGGATCGTGGCGAGATCCACCGCGGCGCCGCCGTCGAGGATGCGGCTGAACGTCGGCAGGCCTCCCCGGGCGGCGCGCGGCCAGATGTGCTCGAGCGAGGCCGCGTCGAGCAGCACGAGCGTCACTCGAGGCCCGCCGGCGGTCTCGGGCGGCCGTGCGCCTGCCGTCGCTGCCGCCGTGCCGCGCACCGAAGTCGCCGGCCCCCGCGCGGCGAGCGGCAGCGCCATCGACCCGGCGACTGCGATCGCGAACAGCGAGGCGCCGACCCGGCTCCCGCGGCGCCCGAACGAGTAGTGCGCGACCGCGATCGCGAGCAGCAGCACCGCCGACACCGTTGCCGCCACGGCGCCCGCCGTCATCCGCCACTCGGCGGCGTCGCCGAGCGTCGCGCCGAGGCCTCTGACGTTCAGCCACATGAGCAGCGCCGCGCCGGCCGCGAGCACCGCACCGAGCCACGCGAGCAGGCGCACGCTCGCCCAGCCTGGCGACAGCACCTGCATCGTGAAGAACTCGCGCGCCACGAGCGCGGCGTAGAACAGCACGGCGAAGTGCACGCCGTACAGCATCCCGAGCGTCACGAACCACCACCACGCGGCGGCCGAGACGAGCGGCACGTCGGGGTTCAACTGCAGGACGAGGATGGTGAGGTACGCCGCGCCGAACGCGCCGGCGAGCAGCGCGTTGGTCAGCATGCGGAGGAACCGCATAGGCGCAAGTGTATACTTCGGCCTATGCCGCTCGACATCGACGCAGCGGTCCTGTCGAACAGGCGGCTGTCGGATGACTACAGCGTGCTGGCGCTCGCCGCACCCGCCATCGCCGCCGCCGCACGGCCCGGACAGTTCGTCATGCTGAAGACCTCGCGCGGCATGGACCCGCTCCTGCGGCGTCCGTTCTCCATCTTCGAGGTGCTGCGCGATGCGCACGGCGCGCCGAGCGGCATCACGATCCTCAACAAGCGCATCGGCAAGGGCACCGCGCTGCTGTACGAGGTCGAGCCTGGAGCGAGGCTCGAGTGCCTCGGGCCGCTCGGCCGTCCGTTCGAACCGGTCGATCCACCGGCCGAAGCCTGGATGGTCGCCGGGGGCGTGGGTCTCGCGCCGTTCGTGACGCTCTCGGAGGCGCTGATCGCCAGGGGCACGGCGCCCACGCTCTTCTACGGCGCCCGCCGGGCCGCCGACCTGCACTGCGCCGACCTCTTCGAGCGGCTCGGCGTCACGATCGTCTACGCGACCGAGGACGGCAGCCGCGGCGCGACCGGGTTCATCACGGCGCCGCTCGGGGCCGCGCTCGACGCGGCGCCCGCCTCGCTCGACCTGCGGCTGTACGTCTGCGGTCCCACGCCGATGATGCGCGCGGTGGCCGCCCTCGCGGCGGCCCACCGCCGCCGCTGCGACGTCTCGCTCGAGCAGGTGATGGGCTGCGGCATGGGCGGCTGCTACAGCTGCGTCGTGCCGGCGCGCGACGCCGGCGGACCGCCCCACCACACGCGGTCCTGTATCGACGGCCCCGTGTTCGACGCCGCGCGGATCGTGTGGGAGGCGCTCGCCCACTGATGGCCGACCTCTCGGTGTCGATCGGCGGCCTCCGCCTGGCGAACCCGCTGATCGCCGCCAGCGGCTGTTTCGGCTACGGGGTCGAGTACGCGGACGCGGTGGACCTCTCGACCCTCGGCGGCGTGGCCGTCAAGGGGCTGTTCCTCGCGCCGCGGGAAGGGCACGCGCCGCCGCGGATCGTCGAGACGCCCTCCGGCATGCTGAACGCGATCGGCCTGCAGGGGATCGGCGTCCACCGCTTCATCGACGAAAAGCTCCCGGACCTGCGGCGCCGCGGGGCCGTCGTGCTGGTCAACATCTGCGGGACGACGCTCGACGAGTACGTGGAGCTGGCGCGCATTCTCTCCGATGCCGAGGGAGTGCACGCCCTCGAGCTGAACATCTCCTGCCCGAACATCAAGGAGGGGGGCATCACCTTCGGCTGCTCGCTGCCGGGCACCCACGCAGTCGTGAGCGCCGTCCGCAAAGCGACGCGGCTCCCCGTCATCCCCAAGCTGACGCCGAACGTCACCGACGTCGCCTCGTTCGCGCGTGCGGCCGAAGAGGCAGGGGCCGACGCGATCTCACTCGTGAACACGTTCCTTGCAATGGCCATCGACGTCGAGACCCGCCGGCCGAAGCTCACGAACATCGTCGGCGGCCTGAGCGGCCCGGCGATCCGGCCGATCGCGGTGCGCATGGTGTACGAGTGCCGGCAGGCGGTGACGATCCCGATCATCGGCATGGGCGGAATCGCGTGCGCCGACGACGTGCTCGAGTTCATGATCGCCGGCGCGAGTGCCGTGCAGGTGGGGACGGCGAACTTCGTGGACCCGTTCATCTGGGACAAGCTGCTCCACGGCCTCCGGGCCTACATGCAGCGGCACGCGCTCGAGCGGATCTCGGACCTGACCGGCACCGTCGACACGGCCCGGAAGCAGACGGCGTGGATCAGCTCCTAGTCGCGCTCGACGTCGACAGCGGTCCGCGCGCGCTGCAGCTCGCCGACGTGCTTCGCGGCGCCGTCGGCGGCTACAAGATCGGCAAGCGGCTCTTCACGCTCGAAGGGCCGCCGATCGTGCGCGCCCTCACGGACCGGGGCGAGCGTGTCTTCCTGGACCTCAAGTTTCACGACATTCCCAATACGGTGGCCACCGCCGTCGCGGCGGCGACGAGCCTCGGCGTCTGGATGGTGAACGTGCATGCGTCCGGCGGGCGCCGCATGATGGAAGCGGCCCGCGACGCGGCGGCCGAGACCGCCGCCCGCGAGGGACGCCAGCGCCCGCTGGTGATCGCCGTGACGGTGCTGACGAGCCTCAACGACGCGATGCTGAAGGAAGTCGGCGTCGATCATCCGGTGCTCGATCAGGTCGTGCGCCTGGCGACGCTCGCGCAGGCGGCCGGCCTCGACGGCGTCGTGGCGTCGGCACGCGAGACGTCGGTGATCCGCGGCGCCTGTGGGCCGGGTTTCGCAATCGTGACCCCGGGGATCCGCGGCGCCGCCCCCGCTGCCGCCGGCGACGATCAGGAGCGGACGATGACCGCGCGGGAGGCGATCGAGGCGGGCGCCACGTACCTCGTGGTCGGCAGGCCGATCATCGGCGCCGAGGACCCGCGCCAGGCTGCCCTGGGTCTGCTGCGCCAATAACTCAAAACTCCCAGCTCCAGACGCCAAACTCCAGGGGAATCTGCCGTCCGGCGCTGGGAGTTTGGCGTTTGGAGGTGGGAGTTAGGGAGTTAGGAGTTGTCGCCGCTCTCCTACTTGGCCGTGATGATGAAGTGGCCGCGGCGATTCTCCCGCCAGCAGCTCTCGGTCTCCTCGGTGCAGAACGGCTGCTCCTCGCCCTTGCTGACGGTCGCGACGCGATCCGGGCTGAGTCCGAGGCTGACCAGATACTCGCGCACGGCCGCGGCGCGCCGCTCCGCCAGCGCCAGGTTGTACTCGTTCGTGCCGCGTGAATCGGCATGCCCTTCGACCGTGATCTTCGTGCTCTTCCACCGGTTCAGCCACTGCATGTTCTTCTGCAGGCTGGCGCGCGCCTCCTCGGTCAGATCCGTGCGGTCATATCCGAAGAACACGTCCTCCAGCGGCTTCTCGGCGTTGAGCTGCTCGAGCGTCTTCTTCGCGAACAGC
>Ga0247719_1000268_pt1 | contig 35323 bp, 37 predicted proteins | sample 41E_DmetaG_FD_189046 | JGI IMG/M metagenome (GOLD analysis project Ga0247719, IMG submission 189046) | Soil microbial communities from hillslope of Landscape Evolution Observatory, University of Arizona, Oracle, AZ, United States - 4-1-E_D | ecosystem: Engineered > Artificial ecosystem >...
CCCGGACCCGGTCCCGGACCCGGACCCGGTCCCGGCGCCCGGTCCCGTGACCCGACGCCCGGCGCCCGGCACCCGGCGCCCGGTCCCGGCTCCCGGTCCCGCCGCCCGGCGCCCGGCACCCGGTCCCGGTCCCGAACCCCGACGCCCGGCGCCCGGTCCCGAATCCCGGCTCCCGGTCCCGGCGCCCGGTCCCGAATCCCGGCTCCCGGCGCCCGGCACCCGGTCCCGGTCCCGGTCCCGGTCCCGAATCCCGGAACCCGGTCCCGGTCCCCGCGCCCGCAGCGCCGCGACTGCCGAAGCGTCTCCAACAACGTATTTGACGGGTCACCGTGATCGGCCGGCCATGCGCGCCTCCGGGCCCCTCAGCGTCGTCCTCGTCGTCCTCGCCCTCCTCGTGACCGGCTGCCTCGGCGGGGCGCCGCCGATCGCGGAGGACCCGGGCCCGTCGCCGATCGGAAAGGACGGGCTCACGTGGTGGGAGCGCGCCGTCCACAAGCCGGACGGGCACGACCACCGGGACGTGGAGCACCACCTGAACCGGACGACGCCGAACTTCGAGGTCATCGGCTACGAGCCGCTCATCACGGATTATCACGGTCGGACGCCGGGCGGCTACGCGTGCGGGTCCGGCAACGAGCGCGACGGGCGGCGCCTGAGCGTCGTGCACTCGTTCGTGAGCGACGTCGCGTTCGTCGTGAGCGACGTCACGGACCCGAAGGCCCCGAAGAAGGTGGGCGAGTTCATCCTGGAGAACACGCACGTCTACGACCTGTCGCTGACGCCGGACCAGAAGTTCGTGCTCCTCGCGACGAGCCCGTGGGACGGCGGGCCGGACGAGAAGGGCGGCGACATGCTGGGCCTCGGCGGCGCAGCTTCGACCCCCGCGGCCTGGCCGCGCATGGCGTGGCGCGATGCCTGCACGGGCCTCGAGACGCCGGTCGCGGGCCCCGAAAGCGTCGTGCCGTTCACGTCGGGCATCGTGCTCATCGACCTCAAGGATCCCGCGAAGCCGACGTACGCGGACTTCCGTCCCCTTCCGGTCTACGGCGGGCACTCGGTGCAGACGGCGGAGATCAAGGGGAAGACGCTCGTGCTCCTCGCGGTCCCGAACCCCTCGGCCGCGCCCGTCGGCGCGCCCGTTCCGAGCACGGGCCCCGTCATCCCCGCGAGCGCGTACTGGCTCTACGAGCTGGGCCCCGGCGCGACGGGCGGCACGACGCTCAACTACCTCTCGCAGTACCGCTACCAGGACGGGAACCTCCCGTACGCGGGCGGCATGCACGACGGCACGTTCCACACGCACCCCGTCACGAACGAGTCGCTCCTCTACCTCGCCTATGGCGGGCTCGGGATGGTCATCGTGAACATCGACGACCCGCGGAACCCGAAGTTCGTCTCGATCTGGAAGACGTGGTCGAGCGCGGGCGACGCCGCGCCGAAGGTGCCCTACATGCACGAGGCGCTCCCCATCGACGGCCTCTGGGACGGTCGCCACTACACGTTCCTCGGCGAGGAGTGCGTCGGCCGCCGCGACAAGACGCCGACCTGCCTCATCTTCACCCTCGACACGACGGACCCGAAGACGCCGAAGCTCGTCTCCGCCTGGACCCTTCCCGTGGACGTCGTCTGGGACGCGGGGCTGCAGTACAGCCTGCACTACATCGGCCTCGTGAACCGCACGCTCTTCGCGAGCCTCTACCACGGCGGCCTCTGGGCGATCGACGTCTCGACGCCGGAGGCCCTCGCGACGATGCCTTCGATCGGCGTATTCCTGCCGACCGAGGTCAGCCCGAAGCCGGGCTTCCAGAAGAATCCGAAGCAGGTCGTGTACCAGAACCGCTTCGGCGCGTACATGCTCGACGGCGCTCCCACGATCATGGACGTCGAGGTGCACCGCGACGGGTCGATGGTCATCTACGACGTCGTGAGCGGTCTCTACACGGTCCGCTTCGACGCCGCGATGCCGATGGTTTCGCCCGAGCCGTGGCCGCTTCCCGGATTCAAGGCGGAATGACGAAGGGTCGGCGCGCGCCGCGCACGGGGGTTCGGCGTCCCTCTCGTCGTCCGTGACGTCCCCCGGCGGGCCCCTCGCGCGCGCCTGCGATGACCGCGTCAGAGGTCCGGCAGCACGAGGTGCCGGACCTGCGACCCGGAGATGCCCCAATCGTATCCGTAGGCGACGTGGAGCTTGCCGTAGACGTCGTGGTCGATGCCGAAGTAATCGAGGAGGTCGCGGTCGGTGGACGTGCAGGTCGTGCCGGCCATGCAGATCTCGCCATTGTGCATGTTCGTCACGACGCGGGCGATCGTGATGGTGGGGGTCGCGGACCAGAAGTTCTTGATGCGCGCGACGTACACGTGCCAGTTGCCCTCATAGTTGCGGTGCTGCGGGTCGCCCGGGGTCGAGGAGCCGTAGTATGCGACGGCGACCTCGTCCTCGATCGCGCTCACGGTCGCGAACACGCTCGTCACCACTTCGGGGTGGTCGAGGACGAGCTGCTTCCGGGCGGGGTTCAGGAGGTTCGTCCAGTTCACGCCGCCGACGACCGGCGGGCCGAAGGAGGCGGGCGAGCCCGCGACGGCGCGCGAGGCCGCGACGTAGGCGCTCGTCCCGTCCGTCGAGACGGCGAGCTGATAGCCGGGGCGGATCGTCGAGTGGAACGGCGTGGTCTTCAGCCATTGGCCGAGGCACGTGCGGCCCCGGATGATCGTGCCGGTCTCCTCGGCCCAGTACACGTAGCCCGCGTTGTCGTAGGCGATCGCGCCCGCGATCGGGTTTCCGACCCCCAGCGGGTCGCGCTCGATCCACGTGGCCCCCCCGTCGACGGAGCGGGCGCAGGTCTCGGCGATGGGCCAGGCGTTCTGGAGGAGGATGACCTCGCCCTGACCGCGCGCCGCGAGCCACGGTCGGTCCGCGATGGGGGCGACGTCGAGCGCGGGGTTCGCGTTGAACCACGTCGTGCCGCCGTCGCGCGACGCGGAGAAGATGAGGTTGGGACCGCGCGTGGTCGCGACGTACAGGGTGCCCGCGTCGTCCTGCGCGATCGTCCAGCCGTCGCCGAACACGGAGGCATGGTCGAACGGGCGGAGGAACGTCCAAGAGGAGCCGTTGTTGGCGCTGCGGCGGATGCCGGAGGTGTCGCCGATCCAGAGGTACTTCCCGAACTTGTCGGCGACGATCGTGGGCTCGGCGCCGCCGGAGACGACGCCCGCGGGCCATTCGAGGGGGTCGGGGGCGCCGACCCGCGCGGGCGCAAGCGCGAGGCGCGCGCCTTCCACGACCGCGGGCGCGGCGTAGGCCGCGAGGGGCAGGACGAGGGCGAAGGCGAGGAGCGCGATCACGGGCCGGCTCGTGCGCATGGCCGTGAGGCGGCGTGACAGGGCATAAAAGGTGGCCCCGCCCGGCCGCGCGGTCGCGGGGTCGCCCCCTCCAGGCGAGGGCGGGTCGCGCCCTCCTCGACTTGGTGGGTCGCGCGCGGAGCTCTCCCCCGCTTCGTCGCGCGCAAACCCTTATAGAGGGTCCCCCGCTTGCGAAGCCCCGATAGGAGCGGTCCGGCCATGGGAGTCGTCGTCATCACGGGTGTCCCCGGCGTGGGGAAGAGCACCGTCATCGAGGCCGCCCGGAAGCACAAGGGCTACAAGGTCGTCGTGTACGGCACGGAGATGTTTAACGTCGCCGTCGCCCGCGGCCTCGTGAAGGACCGCGACGAGATGCGCCGGCTGGACCCGGCCGTGCAGCGGGACATCCAGGTGAAGGCCGCCGAGGCCATCGCCGCGATGGGCGACGTCATCGTGGACACGCACTGCACGATCAAGACCCCCCGCGGGTACCTCCCTGGCCTTCCGGCCTGGGTCGTCCAGCAGCTCAACCCCAAGCAGATCATCCTCGTCGAGGCGACGCCGGAGGAGATCGCGAAGCGGCGCACGAACGACGCGACCCGCAAGCGGGACGAGGATTCGGTCGCGGCGATCGCGGAGCACCAGCTCATCAACCGGATGGCCGCGATGGGCGTCGCGACCCTCACGGGCGCCACGGTCCACACCATCCACAACCACGAGGGCAAGGTCGACGAGACGCGCGACGCGGTCATCCGCTCCATCGCGTAGGTGCGCACATGGCCTCGAAAGCCCCCGTCGCGCCCCCCGCCCCGAAGTCGATGGGCTCCACCTTCCTCCTGCTCATCACGTTCGGCGCGGTCTTCCTCATCCTGTTCAACCCCGAGCTTTCGGCCCAGATCGGCCGGTACGTCGGGTTCGTCCTCGAGCCCATCATCGGGTTCGGGCGCGAAGCGCCGGTGCTCACCATCTTCGGCGCGTCCATCATCATGGTCGTCACGACGACCGTGATCCGCCACTTCTTCACCGACTGGGTGAAGATGGCGCGAACGCAGGAGATCATGCGCGCGTTCCAGAAGGAGTTCAGCGAGGCGCGCAAGTCGAACAACTCGTACCGCATGAAGAAGCTCACGGAGCAGCAGCCGGAGCTCATGCAGCACCAGATGGAGATGCAGGGACAGACGATGAAGCCCATGGCTTTCACCATGCTCGTCGTGATTCCCATCTTCGCGTGGCTCGGCCACTACCTGCTCACCTTCCCCACGGCGCCGGTCGATCAGCTCGCGCAGTGCGGCATCCCGATCCAGATGCCGTGGAACGACCAGTGGATGCTCCTTGGCCCGCGCGACTGCCCCGGCGACGTCGCGACGCACGGGTCGTGGTGGATCCTCCCGCACTGGGTCCTCCTCTACTCGCTCTTCTCGATCCCGTTCGGCACGCTCACGATGCGCGCGCTCAAGCTCTGGGAGTTCCGCCACGTGGACCTTGACCAGGACGGCGTCCCCGCCGGGAAGGGGGCGGCATGAGCGCCGCCGCGAGCGACAACCTTCCCCTCATCACCGTCGCGGGCGGCCCCGGCACGGGCACGACCACGCTCTGCAAGCTGCTCGCGAAGCGATTGGGCGTCCCGCACGTGTACGCGGGCCAGATCTTCCGGGACATGGCGCGCGAGCGCGGCATGGACGTGGTGCAGTTCAACCACTACAGCGAGAAGCATCCCGAGGTCGATCACGAGCTCGACTACCGCATGATCGAGGTCGCGCGGAAGGGCCACGTCGTGCTCGAGGGTCGCATGAGCGTCTGGCACGCGCGCCTTTCGGGCGCGCGGGCCGTGCGCGTGCTCCTCGTCGCCCCCGAGGAGGTCCGCGCCCGCCGCGTCGCGCAGCGCGAGAACAAGTCGGACGTCGAGGCGGTCCTCGCCGAGAACCGCGAGCGCGAGACGTCGGAGTCGCTGCGCTACCGCACGCTCTACGGGATGGATCCCGCGGACCCGGCGCACTACGACCTCGTCATCGACACCGCGGACCTCACGCCCGACGAGATCGCGGACCGGGTCGTCGCGGCCCTCCCGAAGGCGCGCTGACGGGGCTCCAAAGCCTTATCGCCGGCCGGGGGATTGACGCCGCGTGCAAGCCCCGCCCGCCGCGCCGACCGAGCGCCGCATGCTCGAGCGCGCGAAGGCCGAGACCGATCCCGCGCACGGGAAGGCCCCGCACGCGCGCTCGATCGAGGAGCACCTGCGCCTCGGCGCCGTGAACCTCGACAAGCCCGCCGGCCCCACGTCGCACCAGGTCGTCGCGTGGCTCAAGCTCGCCCTCGGGCTCGCGAAGGCGGGCCACGGCGGCACGCTCGACCCCAACGTCACGGGCGTGCTCCCCGTCGCGCTCTCGGACGCGACGCGCGTCATCCGCGTCCTGCTCGAAGCGCCGAAGGAGTACGTGTGCGTCATGGAGACCCACGAGCCTGTCGGCGCGGAGAGGCTGAAGAAGGGCCTCCTCGAATTCCGGGGGCCCATCTACCAGACGCCGCCCCTCAAGAGCGCCGTGAAGAAGCAGCTCCGCGTGCGCACCATCTACGACCTCAAGGTCATGGAGGCGGAGGACCGCCGCGCGCTCTACTGGGTCTCGTGCGAGGCGGGCACGTACATCCGGAAGCTCTGCCACGACGTCGGCCTCGTGCTCGGGACCACCGCGCACATGCGCGACCTGCGCCGCGTGAAGACGGGCGCCTTCCGCGAGCACACCTCCGTCACGCTCCACGACCTGCGCGACGCCTTCGAGTTCCACAAGGAGTCCGGCGACGAGACGTGGCTCCGCCGCCACGTGCGCCCCGTCGAGGACCTCGTCGCGCACCTCCCGCGCGTCGTCGCCCGCGATTCGGCCGTCGACGCGCTCTGCCACGGCGCGAGCCTCGCGGTTCCGGGCGTCGTCGCCGTCGAGGAGACGCTCAAGCGCAACGAGCTCGCGGCAGTCTTCACGCTCAAGGGCGAGCTCGTGAGCGTCGGGCCCGCGCAGCGCGACGCGGGCGACATCGTCAAGGGCGACTCCGGCATCGCGGTCAAGACGGACCGCGTCGTGATGGACCCCGGGACGTATCCGCGCGGCTGGTCGACGAAGAAGAGCGACTGATCATAGCGACCCGCGCGAGGGGTCCGCGACGACGGGTTCGCCCTCGAGCCGCGCCCCCAGTTTTTCGGCCGCGGCCTTCGCGCGCTCGCGCGCCGCGTCGCGGTTGCCGGCCGCGAAAACCTGCTCGCGGTGCGTTCCGTCGGGGAACGCGAAGCGCACGCGCCAGAGGGCCATGCGGGAGAGAACCGTCGCGGCCGCTTGAGCGTGACGCCGCGCGAACGAGAGCAGGGGAGGAGATTTGAACTCCTGTAAAACCAGATCTGCAGTCTGGCGCCTAGCCGCTCGGCCACCCCTGCGGGAGGGACCTGGGGGCGAGAATGGACCCTTGCTATTTGGGCCTTTTGGGCTGCCTTCTCAGCGCGCGGGGTCGGCCTTCGTCGCGGGGGTTCCGGCGAGGAGCGCGTCCACGAACGCGGCCCACGCGGGCGCGCGCGCGACGAGGGCGGGGGTCGCGCGGAAGCCGTCCTCCGTCGCCTCCACGTCCGCGGCGAGGGCCCGGGCGAGGCGCGCCGAGCGGGCCGGGTCTCGCCCGTCCCCGAGGAGGCGGCGCCCCTCGGCGGCAAGCCCGTCGAGGCGGCGCGCGCCGTCGGGTCCGTGCGCGAGCGTCTCCACCGCGAGGGCGAGAAGCACGCGGGCGGGGTCGGCGCCTTCGCGGGCCTCGCGCTCGAGGCGCGCGGTCGCAGGCGGGACCGGAGATGCGGCGGCCCAGAAGGCGTCGAAGGCGAGGCGCGCGAAGTCCGCGCCCGGGCCTTCGAGGTCGAGCACGGCCTTCCCGCCGAGGTCCACGAGCGCGCGGCCGGGAACGAGGAGCAGTCCGAGGTCGTCGCGCGCCTCCGCGGGGACGGCGCGGACCTCGACGCCCTCGGGCGCTTCCGCGGCGCGCCGCTGGAGCACGCGCGAGCCCGCGGGGAGCGCCGGGACGGGACCGTCCGCGTCGGGGACGAGCACCGCGACGGGGCCCCTCGCGCTTGCGAGCGCGTCGGAGGCGAGCTTCACGTAGTCGCCGTCCTGGGCGCCCTGCGGCCTCTCGCCCCGGGTCGCGAGGGTCTCGAGCGTGCGCGCGAGCGCGGTGTCGTCGGTCCACACCGCCACGTCCTCGCCCTGGTAGAACTTGGGGTCGTCGGGCACCGCGTGCACGAGGAGGGCGCTTGTCTCGTCGACGACGAGGACGGAAACGCCCGCGCTTGCGGGGGGCTCCTCCGACGAGAGGTCGGCGAGGCGGGCCACGTCGCCGAGGGACGCGCGCGCGGCGGACTCCGCGCCGGGCGCCGCGACCGCGAGCGCGACGCCGCGCGATTGCGCGCCCTTGAGCTCATGCGCGTGGTGGAGGAGTCGGGCGAGCGCGCCGGCCGAGCCCGCGAAACGGATGGATCGCTCCGCGGCGCCGATCATCTCGACGATGCGGGCCGTGACGTTGCGCCGCCCCTTCAGGACCGTGAAGCCGCCCCGCTCCGCGAGCGCGACGCCGCCTTGAGGGCGGAACTCCTGAACGAGCGAGCCCTCGTCGCGCGCGAGCGTGGAGAGCCTGTCGCGCAGGTTCGCCCGCAGCGACGAGAGGAATCCCTCGATCGGCTCCGCCCGGTAACGCTTCGGATGCTCCGGGAGGATCGCCGCGAGGCCTTTCTCGTGAAGGCCGTCGAGGGCCGCGTAGATCTTGCTCTTCGGGACGCGCGAAAGGGACGCGACGTCCTTCGCGGGGGCCTCCCCGAGGTCGAGGAGCGCGAGGTAGGCGCGGCCCTGGTACTCCGTGAGACCGAGGGTCGTGAGCATCGCCAGGCGCTCGGCGTTGATGGGCACCGGAGCCGCGGCCTCCCGCCGCGGGCTTGTCGCTGTTGGTACGGGCCTCGAAGCCTGCCTGCACGCTGCGGCCTTTCGCCCCCTCGCGGACCCGAGGAACGCTCATCCGCGACGCGCTTCGGAAACCTGACGAGGCCGACGATGGGGAAGAAGGACGTCCTGGCGCTCGACACGCGCCGCAACATCTTCGAGTTCATCCGCCGGCGCCCCGGGACGCACCTCAGGGGCATCGCCCGCATGGTCGACATGCCGTTCGGCCAGGTGCTCTACCACCTCGACTACCTCGAGCGGGCGGGCATGGTGGTCGTCCGGAAGGACGGCGGGTTCAAACGGTACTTCGTCACGAACGAGATCGGACGGCGCGAGAAGGACTACATCAGCGCCCTGAGACACGACGTTCCGCGACATGTCGCGGTCCTGCTCCTTCTTTCCCCCTCGCTCTCGCACGGACAGATGCTCGCCAACCTCAATGTGAGCGGGAGCACGCTTTCCTTCCACCTCAACAAGATGGTGGAAACCGGTATCCTGGCGCGCCTCGAGGAGGGGAACGAGAACTATTACTCGCTCACGGACGAGCAGACCGCGTCGCGCACCCTCGTGCTGTACCGCGAGAGCTTCGCGGACGTCGTCGTGGACCGATTCGTGGAATACTGGCTGACGGTCAACTACAGGCCGCCCGAGGAGCGCGCCCAGCGCCTCCACGAGGCGGCGGAAATCCTCCCCCGCCTCAAGGGGGACGTCACCCCCGCCTCGGTGGCGGCCGAGATCCTTCGTCCCGATCGTGAGATCGGTGTACCACAGCCCTCATCGGCGACGGGCCACGGGCCCCGCGCGTGATCCTTCCGACGCCGAGCGGACCTCTGCTGGCCGTCGCCGCGATCTTCGCCCTCTTCGCCATGCTCCTCGTCGCGATGGCCGTGACGGCGCGCAAGCCGCGCGCGAGCCGCGATCCAGCCTATCCGCGCATCGACCCCGCGCTGCTCAAGGCGAGCGAGGCCGAGCGGAAGGCGGCGCGAGACGCGGGCGCGCGGCGCGGGCGGTCGGACGCGCCCGCCTCCCTCGACGAGACGCTCGAGCTTCTCGAACGTCACACGTCGTCGCGCGCGAGCCACAGCCACGAGACGGGACGCATCGTGATCGGCCTCGACCGGATGCGCGTGCACGACCACGCGGATTGCGCCTTCGCCGAGGGCTACCTGGAAACGGCGCTCGGACGCCTCGCCCGAAGCTCCGCGCTCGTCGTGCGCGAACGCGCTTGCGCGGCGCTCGGCGACGGGACCTGCGTCTTCCACGTCGAACCTCCGTCAGAGGAAGGGGACGGACTGCGCGACGTCGAGTTTCAGGTCGTTCAGAACCGCGCCAGGCGCGACGATCGCGCCGTCTCCCAGGAAGCATCCCGTGAGCCGCGCGCCGCGGCCGATGCGCGCTCCGGCGCCGACGATGCTTCCGTCGAGGATCGCTCCTCGGTCCACACTCGCGTCCTCTAGCACGATCGACCGCCGGGCGATGACGGCGTTGCCGAGCGTCGCGCGCGCATGGATCGCGGAGCGGTCGAGGACGACGTCGTGCGGGACGTGGGCGGAAGGATCGACGATGGCGCCTCCCGCCCGTTCCGCGACGAGGCTGGTCGCTCGGACGAGGTCCGCGGGACGCCCGATGTCGATCCAACCTCCGGCCATCTCGCACGCATGGAGCGATTCGCCGCGCTCGAGCAGGAGGGGAAAGAGATCCCCCGCGAAATCGAAGCTCCGATCGCTGGGAACGAGATCGAGGACCTCCGGCTCGAGGACGTAGAACCCCGCGCTTGCGAGGTCGGTCAAGGCGTCGGCGCGCGATGGTTTCTCCACGAAGCCCGCGACGCGTCCGTCAGCCGCGACATCGACGATGCCGTGGGGCGTCGGGTCATCGACCCGCGCGAGGCCCATGGTCGCGAGCGCCCCCGACTTCCGATGATGGGCGATGAGCCCCGCGAGGTCGAGGTCGGCGAAGACGTCGCCGGAGGCGACGAGAAAGGCCTCGTTCCCGAGAAGGCCGCCGACGCGTTTGACGCCGCCGGCGGTTCCCCTGGGCCGGTCCTCGACCGAGTAGAAGAGCGTCTGCCCGCGTTCGTCCCCGCCGCCCAGGTGCTCGAGGAGATCCTGCGGCCTGTAGCTGGTCGTGAGGATGATGTCGCGGATGCCCGCGGCGCCAAGGGCGTCGAGGACGTACTCGACCACCGGACGGCCGCCGACCGGGACGAACGGCTTCGGTCGGGTCGCGGTGATGGGCCTCAGACGATTCCCTCCGCCGCCGGCCATGAGCACCGCTTTCATCCGTGATCGCCGAGGGTCCGGCGGGCGGCCGGGCCATGAGGGCTCTGGTACGGATCGCGGAAAACGTTCGCGCACCGTACCAGAAAGCCCACCCCGGCGCGAGCGCGGTCGCAACCCGAGGGCCATGCGACCGATCTGGGTCATCCTGGCGGCCCTCCTCCTGGGGCCTTTCGCCGGTTGCCTCGAGCGCGTCGAAGGTCCGAGCGATCTCTTCGCGAGCCCCGATCTCGGCGCCCCCGCCGTTGTCCGGGCGACGCCCTTCGGCCTCACCGTCGACGGCGAGCCGTTCCTCGTCAAGGGCGTCGTGTACGGTCTCGTTCCCGCGGGGCTCGATCCATTGCGTCGCGACCGGGGCTGGAGCTTCCTCTACCATCCGGAGCACTACCACCACGACCTCCGGCTCATCAAGGCCATGGGCGCGAACACGCTGCGTCTCGTGGCGACGCCGCCCGATTGCGAAGGCGTCAAGCGATTCCTGGACGCGGCCGCCGCGCACGACCTCAAGGTCATCCTCGGCATCGCGGGACCGCGCGGCCTCGACCCGGCGGACCCCGAAGTCCGCGCGCGGACGCGCCTCGAAGCGACGACGCTTGCGGATTGTCACCGCGACCATCCCGCGGTCCTCCTGTGGATGATCGGGAGCGGCGTGCCGCGGTGGCTGCCGGACCGTGCGGAGGTCGAGTCGTGGTACACGCTGCTCGACGAGGTTGCGGGGCTTCTCCACCACCGGGACCCGAACCACCCGGTGGCGACGGCGGAGACCGATCTCGCGCACCTCGACGCGTTCGTCTCGCATGCCACGCGCGTGGACGCCTACGCGATCGGCCACTATGCGCCCGAATCGACGAGCTGGAGCGGCCTGTTCGGGACGCTCGCGGCGAAGCTGCCGGGGCGCACCCTTCTCGTTTCGGACTTCGGCTTCGACGCTTGGGACTCGAAGGACAAGCGCGAGCGCGAGACGCTCCAGGCGGACCTTCTCGCGATGGCGTGGGACGAGATCGCGAAAGCCTCGGCCGGGGGACCCGTGTCCGGCGGCGTGGTCCATGAATGGACGGACGCGTGGTGGAAATCGGGGAGCGCGCTCGTCCAGGACGAGGGCCTCGACTGGCGCCCGCTCGAAGGCGCGTCGAAGCTTCCGGACGGCGGATACAGCGAGGACTGGTTCGGCATCGCCCGGCTCGACCGGGACGACGAGACGGCTCGGGCGCCCCGCGCCGCCTACGCGCGCCTGCGCGACCTCTGGACGGACCCCCGCGAGCGCTCGTCGCCGAGCCTCACGAACCTGCGGTCGGAGACGAACGGCCCGAGCGTGAAGATCCTCGCGGACGTCACGACCCACGGCGGGGTCCCCGTGACGGTGAGCCTCACGTACCGCGTGAAGTCCGCGGGCTGGGTCACGCGTCCGATGGAGCACGTGGGGGACGGGACGTACGCGGTCGAGCTCGGTCCCTATCCCGGTTTCGCGGTGGTCTTCTACAAGATCCGCGCGGAGGACGCTGCGGGCCGCGTACGCGAATCCGCGGAGGCGAGCGCGCGCTCCGTGCCCGATTGGGCGCTCGGCCCGATCCTCGGGATGGCCCTCGCGAGCCTCGCCGCGGCCGCGCTCGGGAGGCGTCGCAGGTGACGGACGCGGCCGCGATCCTCTCCGGGATCTGGGAATGGATCCAGTCGCACGTCGGCTTCGCGCCCTCGTACCGTGGCGCGCTCTTCCTCATGGCGGGCGGGCTCTTCATCATCGCTCTCCTCGTGGGCGGCATCCTCGTGCAGAGCGCCATCGTGGGGGAGGTGACCCCCGCGGCGACCGGCGGGCCGTCGGCGCGTCGTCGCCGCCGCGTGGAAACGTCGTTCATCCGGGCGCCGCGACCGCGGCCGCCTCCTCCCGCGGACCTCGACGAGAAGGTCGAGATCGAGCGCGGTCGCATCTCGGGCCGCCGCGTCATCGTCTCGAACCTCGACGACGTGCTCGACCGCATGATCGAAGCCGACCTCGGCGAGCCGCGGATCCTCGCGACCGGCCCCACCCACAAGCTCGTCCGGTTCTACGACCGCGGAGGCTGCGCCGCGAGCCGCGCCTTCGAGCGAGGCTTCCTCGAAGCCGCGCTCGAGACCGTGCTCCATCGGCCCGTCGAGGCCGCCGAGGTCAGCTGCGCGCGCAAGGGCGCGCCCGCCTGCGAGATCGAGGTGAGATATTGAGGCGTGCCGCGGGACCGGGACCGGTCGCGACCGTCCTGCTCCTCGCCCTCGGTCTCGCGATCGGGGCCGTCGTCGCGGCCGCGCTCTTTGCGGGGTACGCGCTCGTCATGCGGCCGAACGCGAGCCTTGCCGCGAGCTTCTGGCCTCCCAAGCTCCTCCACGTCCCGTTCGCGGCCGTCGGCGTGTTCATCGGCCTCGGCCTCGTGAGCGAGGCCGCGCATCTTGCGGGGCCGCGCCGGATCTTCCGACTCGCAAGCGGCGGCCTCCTCGGGGCGATCGCGGGCCTCGTGACGTACGCCGTCGGCTACGTGACGGCGAACTACCCCGGCGTGCCGGATTCGCCTTATTACCTCCTCTACTACGTCGAGGCCGTCTACTCGTTCAACCTCGTCGAGGTGTTCTGCGTCGGCCTCGGGGCCCTCGTGGGCGTCCTCATGGTGCGCTCGTCGTGGAAGTTCTACGGCGTCCTCACCTACATCGCGCTCGTCTCGGTCGTCGCCGGATACGTCGCCTACGCGGTGATGGTCACGCTCCCCTCCGTTCCCCAGGAGGCGATCGCGCTCTCCATGGCGCTCGTCGTCGTCGAGACGCTGAGCCTCACCATGGTGGTCGTGTACGCCTTCTACGCCCTCGACATCTTCGTGCGCAAGCGCTGGAAACGCAGCCCCGAGAAGGTGCCGTTCTCGCGCTACTACCTCCCGAAGGTCGCCTTCCACGTCACTACGTTCAACGAGCCCGCCGAGATGGTGCGCGACACCCTGCGCTCGCTCATGGCCGTCGACTATCCGCGCGACCGCGTCGTCATCATGGTGCTCGACGATTCGACCGAAGCGGCAAGCCGCGCGCCCATCGAGGCCTTCGCGCGCGAGCACGGCCTCGTCTACCTGCACCGCACGGACCGCAGCGGCTACAAGGCGGGCGCGCTGAACGCGGGCCTCAAGGCGACGCCCGAGGACGTCGACCTCATCGCGGTCATCGACGCGGACTACCAGATCGAGCCGGAGTACCTGCGAGAGACGGTGGGCTACTTCATCAACCCGAACCTGGGCTTCGTCCAGACGCCGCAGGATTACCGGAACATGCACCAGTCGTTCCTCACGGAGCAGTACTACTACGCGGACGCGTACTTCTACCGCGCCATCCTCCCCTCGAGGAACGAGGAGAACACGATCATCTTCTGCGGAACCATGGGACTTCTCCGCAAGAGCGCGCTCATCGACGTCGGCGGATGGGGCGAGCAGTACATCTGCGAGGACTCCGAGCTCTCCGTGCGCATCCTCGAGCGCGGCTACGAGTCGCTCTACGTCCCGAAGACGTACGGCCGCGGCCTCATCCCCGCGACCTTCGAGGCGTACAAGAAGCAGCACTACCGCTGGGCCTTCGGCGGCGTCCGCATCCTCCAGGGCCACGGCAAGGACTTCCTCTTCTCCGGCCTCTCGCTCAGGCAAAAGTTCGACTTCCTCGTCGGGTCCGTCCACTGGTTCGACGGCCTCTACATCATGGCGATCGCCGCGATCGTCGCGATCCTCGGCCTCGGCGACGCGATCGGCCTCCCCGTCGTCACGTACCACCACCGCGAGATCTGGCTCGTGGGTCTCGTGCCGTTCTTCCTCCTCCTCGACGGCGTCACGCGCCTCCACATGGCGCTGCGCCGCAGCATGCACCTGCCGTTCCTCGGCACGTTCCGCGTCATGGCGATGTGGTTCGCGATCAAGTTCAACAACACGTTCGCGGCGATGAAGGCCCTCGTCGGCTACAAGCTCCCGTTCATCCGCACCCCGAAGTCGCTCGACCGCCGCATCGGCCGACGAGAGGCTTTCGTCCGCGCCGTGGGCCTCACGCGCTTCGAAAGCGCCTCCGCTTCGCTCCTCCTCGTCGTCGCCCTCGCGGTCGGGACCAAGACGGTCCTCCTCGCGACGCTCGACGGCACGCTCCACACGACGCGGCTGCTCCTCCTCTTCTGGGTCCTCTACTACGCGTCCATCTTCGCGAGCGCGCCCCTTTACGCGTACAAGGCGTACGTGACGTTCACGCCCGAGGAGGAGCTCTTCCGCGCGAAGCGGCGCGCGGTCCAGGTGTGAGCGACGGCCCGCGGACATCCGCTCGCGTGAAAGGGCGACGCCGCGTGACAAGCCTTTTCATGCGGCCCGCGGTGCTCATCCGCATGGGAGGTCCACGCGCCGGAGCGGCTGCGATCGTGTTCCTGCTCCTTGTCGCTTCTTCGGGGGTCGCGGAGCAGACGGACGTCCATGTTGAGGCGGGGGAAGGCAACCGGCCCATGCTGGCGCTCGAAGGTCAGCGCAATTGCGTCGAAGCTGCAGTCTTCACGGCCCGACCCACCGCAGAATGCCCCGACGTGTGGCTGAACCGCACGACGAATCCAGCCACCGGCATCCGCATCCTCGACGATTACCACGTCACCGTGGGCTACGGCGGGGCCCGGGACCTTGTTGACGGCGCGACGAGCGACGACTCATCGCGCGCCCAGCGCGCGCAACGCGACCCCTCGTCGGCCCGCAGACCAACAACTGGCAAAGGACGAGCGGCGGTCTGCTCCCCGACATGATCACGCCCGGCCCGGGTGAGTTCCGCGCGTTCTACGGCTATTGGACCGACGCGAACGGCGACGGCGCCATCGACGTCCACAAGCTCGTCAATACGAGCCACCGCAATGAGTGGGTTGCGATCCCCGGAACGCCCATCTTCACCTATGTCGAGCCCGGAAGCCATCCGACGTACGGATCGGCCGAGCGACCCTCAAGCGCAGAGCCCGACATCACGTATTTCCGCGACATGGGATCGGCGGTGGACGACTACGGTACGCCGGGCGACATCATCCTCTTCACGGACGGGTCGCTCCTGAAGCGCATGCGCACCATGACCGTCACGAACCCGATCCTCATGGCCGGCGTCGACGAACGCTTCCCGTTCACGCCGCGCGAGGATTCCCTGGTCGACATCGACGTCTACTCGGCCGTCGCGCCCGGGCCGGTCGAGGCCGCCTGCGGCGCGGCGGTCGCCCCCTTCACGAATGCCGTCGGCAGCCCGAGCCTCGGCTCCTGTCCGAACCGCTGCCGCGTCGGCCCCGCGCCGCTCGGCGGCACGCCCGCCGGGGCAGCGCAGGGTCTCGTCTGGGCTCGCTACGAACCCGAATGGGCCGAAGGAAGCGGGTCGAGCGGGGAAGGACGGCTCGCGGAATACCAAGAACAGTACGGCGGCTGGATCGACCTCCTGCCGAGCTCGCGCAACTCGCCGAGCGCGCGCGGCATGTTCGTCACGAACGAGCCTTCGCAGCTCATGGGCGCGACCCCCGACGGTCGTCAGGCCGCCTATCCCGGCTGCTTCAGCTACGAGGTGTGGATGGGCGTCTGGCGCGACATCTGGAAGGACGGGCGCATCGGCGTCGCGGACCCGATCGACCCGTACCAAGGCGGATCCAGGCCGCTTCCCGACGACTACGCGGCGTCCGCGGGCGAATTCATCGGGGTCCACGCGGTGGACGAGACGGGAGCCCGGCCCTTCGCGTACTCGATCAACGTCACCATCACGCCGCGGACCGACTGGGGCCCGACCGGCGTCATCGTGGGCACGTGTCACGTCGGAACGCCCCAACTCTTCGACACGAAGTGTGTGGGCACCTGGGCGGGTCTTCCGATCTGCCCCTCGGGCTCCGAGCGCTGGCACTACACGGGCGACCGTCCGATCAAGACTGGCGCGGGCATCGACCTCTCGACGAAGGGTCGCTACGGGGGCGGCAGCATCGTGCTCCCGCTCGGGACATTCGGGATCGAATTCGACATCTGCGTCGGTCCCGCGAAGATCGCCCACTCCGTGAACGGCGTGGAGGTCGAGGAGACGCTCTTCGACTGCGACACGATCCGCGCGTGGGCGTGATCAGAACCCGCTCGCGAGCCGCTCGAGCGCGTCCGCGAGGACCTCGACGGACGCGAGGTACTCGGAGAGCACGAGCCGCTCCTGCGGCGTGTGGTCGAGCGACGCGTCGCCCGGGCCGTACGCGACGCACGGGACGTTCCACGCGGGGGCGAGGATGTTCATGTCGCTCGTGCCGGTCTTCTTCACGTAGCGGGGCGTGAGGCCGTTCGCGCGGACGGCCGCGATGAAGGATCGCGCAACCGCGCTCGACTTGTCCGCGACCCACGCGGGGTCCACCTCGGCGATGTCCACCGTCGCGGGTCCGGCGCGGGCCTTGAGGAAGTCGAGGAACGCGGGCGCGTCGAAGCCGGGCGGGATGCGGACGTTTCCCACGATCTCGACGTGGTCGCGGCCGTTCGGGAGGAGCGTCGTGTTGAAGCTCGTGAGCTTCGCCGTCGGCGTGTCGAAGAGCGATTCGCCGTGGAGGGGCGCGAGGAAGCCCTGCACGGCGGACCAGAACGCGAGGCCGCGGTCCGCGACCGTGGGGAAGGGCGCGCCCGTGTGCGCGAGGTCCTCCTCGAGCACGTAGCGGATCTTGACGATGCCCTTGTAGCCGATCGTGACGCCGTCGACGCCCGAGGGCTCGCCGATCACGAGCGTCTCGGGGCGGTAGCGCGGGATGAGGGACTTCGCGCCCTCGCTTTCAGCCTCCTCGTCGATGGACCCGACGACGACGATGCGCACGCGCGGGTCGCCCGCGAAGCGGGAGGCCGCGGCCGTGAACGCGGCGAGGGGTCCCTTCGCGTCGACGGACCCGCGCCCCCAGAGGACGCCGTCCTCCTCGCGCACCGGCAGGTCGCCGGGCACCGTGTCGATGTGGCCCACGAGCAGGATCTCGCGAGGACCACGGCCCGCGACGCCCACGGCGTTCCCGACCTCGTCGACGTAGGCCTCGTCGAAGCCGCGCTCGCGGAAGATGTCCACGAGCGTCGCAACGGCCTTGTCGACGCTTCCGGTGGGACTCGCCACGCGGACGAGGCGGCGGACGACGTCGAGGTCGCGCGCGCGGCGGTCCGTCAACGTTTCAGGCCCCCGGCGGCGAGGCCGCCGCGAGCGCCTTCGACGTCGCGGCGACCGCGCGGTCCACCTGGCGCTCGTCGACGACGAGCGGCGGGAGGTAGCGGATGACGGTCGCGCCCGTGGGGAGCGTGAGGACGCCCTCCTGGATGAGCGCGTTCAGGACAGGCGTGTTCTTCACGCGCAGCTCGAGGCCCACCATAAGGCCGCGGCCGCGCACCTCGCGCACGAGGGGCGACCCGGTCTCCGAGAGACCGCGCACGAGGCGCGCGCCGAGACGCTCCGCGCGTTCCGCGAGCTTCTCTTCCGCGATGACGTCGAGGACGGCGGAGGCCGCGGCGCACGCGAGCGGGTTGCCGCCGAACGTGTTGCCGTGGCTTGCGACGGGGAGCGTCGCGACCGCGTCCGTGAGGAGGATGCCGCCCATCGGGAGGCCCGCCGCGACGGACTTCGCGAAGCAGAGGATGTCGGGCGTCACGTTCTCGTGCTCGACGGCCCACATGCGGCCCGTGCGCGCGAAGCCGGTCTGGATCTCGTCCGCGACGAGGAGCGCGCCGCGGTCCGTGCAGACGTCGCGCGCGGCCTTGAGGTAGCCGGGCGGCGGGACCATGACGCCGCCTTCGCCCTGGATCGGCTCGAGGAAGAGCGCGGCGGTCTCCGCGGTCACGGCCTCCTTGAGGGCCTCCTCGTCTCCGAAGGCGACGTGCGAGACGCCGGGAAGGAGCGGCGCGAACGGCTCGCGGTACTCGGCCTTGTACGTGAGCGAGAGCGCGCCCATCGTGCGGCCGTGGAACGCCTTCTTCGCGGCCACAAGGCCCGCGCGCTTCGTGTGGGCGCGCGCGAACTTGATCGCGGCCTCGATCGCTTCCGTGCCGGAGTTCGCGAGGAACGCGCGGTCCATGCCGCGCGGCGCGACCGCGAGAAGCTTCTCGAGGAGCTCCGCGCGGCGGTCGTTGTAGTAGGTCTGCGCGACGAAGACGAGGCGGCCCGCCTGCTCCGCGATCGCGCGCGTCACCTTCGGGTGCGCGTGGCCGACGTTGCCGACGCCGTAGCTCGCGCCGAAGTCGAGGTACTCGCGGCCTTCCGCGTCCCAGAGGCGCGCGCCCTCGCCGCGGACGACCGAGACGGGGCGCTTCGGGAAGACGCCCGACTCGCGGCGCGCCTCGACGGCCTTCATGGTCTCGGTCGAGGTCACGAGGACGCCCCCTTGGACATGCGCTCGATAGTCGTGCAGCCCTCGCCCTTGAGGGCGCGGCCCACCGGGTCGGGGCCCGCGGCGGACGCGAAGACGACCTTGCGGACGCCGAGCGCGAGCGCCTCCTCGGCGCCGAGGATCTTCTTCTTGAAGCGGCCCTGCGCGAGGCCCGCGAAGCTCTCGAGCCGGTCGGAGGGGATGTGCGTCACGACGCTCGTGGGATCGTTCACGTCGCGCAGGAGGCCGGGCACGTTCGAGAGGATGAGGAGCGCGTCGGCGTCGAGCGCGCCCGCGACGGCCGCGGCCGCGCGGTCCGCGTCCGCGTTCACCGCGTCGCCCTCATACGAGATGGCGGGGACGGTGAGGACGGGCGCGAAGCCGTTGGCGAGGAGCAGGCGCAGGAGGTTCGCGTTCACCTTCTCGACGGTGCCGGTGTGGTCGCCGCGGAGCACGACGCGCTTGCCGTTCTCGACGGCCTTCACGTGGTCCTTGCGCGTCCCTTCGAGGACGCGGCCGTCGACGCCCGTGAGGCCCACCGCGTTGACGCCGAGCTTCTGCAGGCTCTCGACGACGCGCAGGTTGAGCTTGCCCGACGCCATCGCGAAGAGGTCGAGCGTGCGCGCGTCCGTGAAGCGCGAGACGTGGCCCGACGCGCTCGTCACGAAGCGCGGGGGGTGGCCGAGCGCCTCGGAGAGACGGTTGGTCTCGTCGCTGGCGCCGTGGACGAGGATCCAGTCCTGGCGGTTCGCGAGGTCGCGGACGACGTTCTCCATATCGATGCCGGCGCCACCGCCGACCTTGACGACAAACATGGTTTCAACTCACGGATGCAGCGCGAAGCGCGGAAGGCCCTCGGTCTCGGGGTATCCGAAGGCGACGTTCATGTTCTGCACGGCCGCGCCCGCGGTGCCGCGCACGAGGTTGTCGATGGCCGAGAGCACGACGAGGCGCTTCGAGAGCGGGTCGCGCTCGAAACCCACCGCGACGTTGTTCGTGCCGATGACGAGCTTGGGCTCGGGGAGGCGGTAGAGGCCGCTCCGCTCCTTCACGATCTGGACCATGGGCTCCGCGCCGTAGTCCTCGCGGAACACCTTCCAGATCGCCTTCTCGTCAAGGTCCTCCTTGAGCCACACGTGGCACGTCGAGAGGATGCCGCGGACGAGCTCGACCGCGTGGGCCGAAAGCGAGACCTTCACGCCCGTCTCCTGCTGGATCTCCGCCGTGTGGCGGTGGCCCGCCGGCGAGTACGGCCGGACCGCGCCCGAGCGCTCGGGGTGGTGCGAGCCCGGCGAGTGCTCGGCGCCCGCCGCGGAGGATCCGATCTTCGAGTCCACGACGACGTGGTCGGGGTCGATGAGGCCGCGGCGCGCGAGAGGCCTCAGGGCGAAGGCGGCCGAAGTCGCGATGCAGCCCGCGCCCGCGACAAGGCGGGCGGAGCGGATCTTCTCGCGGTGGAACTCGGCGATGCCGTAGACGCGCTCCGAAAGCAGCTCCGGGTCGGGGTGCGTCCATCCCTCGTAGAACCGCGGGTACTGGGAGGCGTCCGCGAGCCGGTGGTCGGCCGCGAGGTCGAAGACGCGCCGGGCGGTCTTGAGGTAGGCGCGGATCTTCGGCGCGCTCGTGCCGTGCGGGCCCGCAAGGAAGAGCGCGTCGAGGTCCGTCGTCTCCGCCGCGTCGTGCGTCGCGAACGTGAGGTCGACGCCGCGGAGGTTGGGGTGCGCGGCGCGGACGTTCTTGCCCGCGAACTTGTTGGACGTCGCGAGCGCGACCTCGACCTTCGGGTGCTGGAGGAGGAGCCGAAGGAGCTCGCCGCCGCCGTAGCCGGAGGCGCCGACGATGCCGACGCGCAGGGGCGACGTCACGCGACGACCCCCAGATGGTGAGGCGGAGGGGTCGCGGCGGCCCGGGCCGGGGTCCAGGGGCCGAGCCCCTGGTCGTGGGGGTCCAGGGGGCGCGAAGCGGCCCCCTGGCGCACGGAGTCGCACGTCAACCCGTAGCCCCATCGAAGGCGGGGCGGGGGGTTTGTTGTGTGACGGAGTGCGCTCGCCGGCGGAGCGCGCAGCGAGCGAAGCGAGCAAAGCGCGGAGCCGGCGCTCATCGCTTGGCCACCTCGGTCGCGTACCTCACGATGGCGCCCGGGATGTCGACGCCCGTGGGCGCGACGGAGTTCTTGAACTCCATCGTGTGGTTGACCTCGTGGCACGTGAGGCCGTTCGGGCCCTCCATGAGGTCCATCGCGAGGACGCCGCCGCCGATCGCGTCCGAGGCGCGGCGGCAGATGTCCCGGATGTCGTCCGTCACGGGGCAATTCGAGGCCTTGCCACCCTGCGCCGTGTTCGTGATGAAGTGCTGCGCGTTCGAGCGGTAGATGGCCGCGATGGTCTCGCCGTCCACGCAGAAGGCGCGGATGTCGCGGTCCGGCTTCGGCACGTACTCCTGGACGTAGAAGATCGAGTGCTGCGGCCCGCCGAGGACGCTCTTGTGCTCGATGAGCGCAAGCGCCGTCTCGCGGTCGGCGGCCTTCGCGATGAGGCGGCCCCATGATCCCACGACGGGCTTGAAGACGCACGGGTAGCCGATCGCCTCGACGGCGCGCATCGCGCTTTCCTCGTCGAAGGCGACCTGGACGCGCGGCGTCGCGACGCCGGCCTTCGCGAGCACCATCGACGTCTCGGCCTTGTCGCCGCAGCGGCGGAGCACGTCGTGGCTGTTGATCGAGGTCACGCCGTAGTGCTCGAAGTAGCGCGTCGCGTAGAACGAGTGCCAGTAGGAGATCGAGCGCTCGAGGATCACGTCGACCTCCGCGAGCTCCTCCGGCGACGTTGCGAGGTCGAAGCTCAGGGCGCGGTCGTCGATCTGGACGATGTCGACGCCCTGCTCTTTCGCGGCGTCGAGGATCATCTTCTCGTCCATGCGGATGCGGCTGTACAGGAGTCCGATCTTGACCATCAGGAGGCCCCCTTGGGCTGGAGGTTGCGGGCCACGATGTCGCGCATCGCGACGAAGTCGGCGTGGAGGCGCCGGAGATCCTCGTCGCTTGCGTCGTTCACGTGGCGGAGCTTCACGAACTGGAGGATGGCGTCCACGACGTCGTCCGTCGCGGAGAGGCCCAGCTCCTCGAGGCGGTAGCGGATCGTGGGCTTGCCCGCCATCTTGTCGACGACGAAGCGGCGGCGGCGGCCCACGAGGTCGACGGGGATGCTTTCGTAGTGGCGCGGGTCCAGGAGGACGGCCGCGACGTGGAGGCCCGCGTTGTGCGTGAAGGCGTTCGCGCCCACGATGGGCGCCTGCTCGGGGACGCGCAGGCCGGAGTGCCGGGCGACGAGCTCCGAGAGGCCCGGAAGCTCCTCGAGCTTCCAGTGCGCGCCCTCATTGCGCTGGAGGCGCAGCGCGACGGCCGTCTCCGCAAGCGGCGCGATGCCCGTGCGCTCGCCGAGGCCGTTCACGCAGACGTCGATGACGCTCGCGCCGCCCTCCACGGCGGCGAGGCTGTTGGCGACGGCCATGCCGAGGTCGTTGTGGCAGTGGATGCCGACGCGAGCGCTTCCCGCGAGGCCCTTCACGAGGTTCGCGACGAAGTCGCGGGTCGCGAAGGGGTTCATGTATCCCGTCGTGTCCGCGACGCCGATGCGGTCGGCGCCCGCGGCCTCGGCGGCGCGGGCGATGCGCAGGACCGTGTCGGGGTTCGAGCGGACGGTGTCTTCGGGCGTGTAACGGACCTTGAGGCCGTGGCTCTTCGCGTACCGGATGCAGTCCGTGATGAGCTTCTCGGCCTCGTCGACGTTCTTGCGGAAGTGCGCCTCGAGGCGCTTGTCCGCGACGCTGAAAAAGATGCCGACCCAGTCGGCGTCCGTCTTGAGGACCTGGTCGATGTCGCTCCTCATCGCGCGCGAATGCGCGACGATCTCGGCCGAAAGGCCGAGGCGCGCGACCTCGCGGACCGCATGGGCGATCTCGGGCGAGACCGCGGGGTGCCCGGCCTCGATGTAGTCGATGCCGAAGGCGTCGAGCCGGCGCGCGATCTCGAGCTTCTCGTCGAGCGTGAACGACACGCCCGGCGTCTGCTCGCCCTCGCGAAGGGTCGAATCGAGGAGCTTCACGGCCATGGTCCCACTACTCGCCCCAATCCTCTTCCTCTTCCGGCGCAAGCGCGAGCGTCAGGGGGGCCAGGGCGGTCACTTCGAGCTCCGCGCCGCAGTCCCCGCAGTCGACGACCTCGCCCTGGACGGGGTTCACGAGCTTGACGGCGGCGCCGCACTCCACGCATTCCGACATGTTCTCCACGACCTGCCGAAGCATTTGCGAGCATGGCTGCGTATTTCGTAGCGCCATGAGTGAAATGCGTCGGCTTGGCGGCGAATATCGTGATCCGATATGAAGGTTCGCCTGCCCGCGGGTCGGGTGACGACCCGAAGCTCGCCCAGACGAGCCTCAAGGGTTGGGTCCGGGGGGGTTCGAGGGGATCTCGCGCGCCATGGACGCCGCGAAGTGGTCCCACATCGTCGCGACGCGACGGCGGATGAGCGGCTTCGCGAGCGTGAGGCGGATCCAGCCCTTCAGGCGACGCACCTTGAAGCGGAAGCGGATGCGCAGGCGCGACCCGCCCGGCGCGGGCTCGAGGCTGTAGTAGTAGACCGTGCCGCGCCCGCGGCCGTCGATCACGTGCGCCTCCCACCGGTCGGGCGGAAAGAGGCGCACCTCCACCTTTCCCCGACCGGCCTGCCCCAGCATCTCGACCTCGCCCTCCATCACCACCTTGTCCTGCGTGCGTTCGAGGACCGGGCGCCTCTGGATGATCACGTGGCCCGCCCGCGCCGGGTCGTCGTCCTGGTAGTCGGTGCACCAGGCGTAAGCCGTCTGGACCGGGTAGGGGAAGAAGCGCGTGTAATGAAGGTCGACGAAGGCGTCCACGCGGCCAGCACGATCCCCAGAGACCATGAGTCTTGGGGGCGCGCCGGACCGCCGCGCCCTCGCGTCACTCGACGTTCGCGTGCCGCACGCGCATCGAGTCTTCGGTCTCCTTGCGCCGCGCCATGAGCTCCGCGACGAAGCCGTCGAGGAACACCTGGCACGCGTTCTCGAAGAGCGTGCCGAGGGGCGCGAGCTCCTTCTGGCGGCCCGAGGAGGAGGTGCGGAGGAGGATCGTGAGTTCGGCAAGCTTGGCGAGCGTGCTGTCGCCCTCGCCCGTGATGACGACGACCTTGCTCCCGAGGCGCTTGGCGGTCTGACCCGTCACGACCACGCTGAAGGTCTCGCCCGACCCCGAGATGAGGACCACGACGTCCTTCTCCTGCACGGGCGGCGTCACGGTCTCGCCCACGAAGTACGCGGGGACGCCGAGGTGCCAGAGCCGGATCGCGAACGCGCGCCCCACGAGGCCCGAGCGGCCGCGCCCGAAGATGATGACGGAGCGGGCGCCCTCGACGAGCGCGAGGAGGCGGCGCACCTCTTCGTCGGGCACGTCGTCCACGCTCGCGCGCATCTGGTTCAGGATGTAATGGGCGGCATCGCGGACGCGCACGGCGCGCGATGGTCCCCCGCCCTCATGACGCTTCCCCCGCGACGGGTCCGAAACGCATTTCCGGCGCGCGCCGCTTCCGCCGCCGTTGAAGCTCGCGCGCCGCCTCCGGCTTTTCTCCGTACTCGCCGCAGCCTTCGCGATCGCCGCGGCCCTCGCTTCGCTCACGCTCGAAGCCTCGCCCACGGCGCTCGGCCCCGGCCGGCCGCTCACGGGGCCCACGGGCTACCAGTGGAACCCCGTCACCGACGGCCGGTTCGTCGCCTTCCAGGAGGCCGACCGGGAGCCCGAATGCACGGACCACGGCCTTCCCGTCCCGCCCCTCTGCGTCTACGCGCCGAATCGCCGTATCATCGTCGACCTCGCAACGGGTCAGGCCCGCAACGTGGAGGACGACATCTGGCGACTCGGATACTTCGACCCCCTCGTCGTCGCGGACGGGACGGTCGCGTCGCGCACGCGCCTGTACGACCTGGAAAACGGAACCGCGCGCGACGCCCCCTGGAACGGCAGCTTCCTGCCCGAGGCGCGCGCCGGAAGCCTCGTCTTCGGCGCAACGTCCGCGGGCTACGCGTGGCACGACCTCGCGACCGGCGGGGAAGGTCTCGTCGCATGGATGCCCGACGGCGAGCGGCCGGGCGGCGTCCACCTCGCGGCCGCAACGCGCGACCGCCTGCTCGTGGCGTGGCAGCCGAACGCCTCGACCGACCGTGTCGCGGTGGCGCTCGTTGATGTCGCGACGGGAAACGAGACGCGCTTGACGCTCGGCGAGCGCGAGGGCTTCGCGCCGCTTCGACCGCACCCGTGGGGCGTGGCGGGAGCGCTCAACGCCACGCGCGCGATGGTCGCCGTCGCCCGCGAGAACGCGACGCCCTTTGCCCGTTTCTTCGACGCCGCGACCGGCGAGGCCGCGGGCGAAGCCGCGCTCCCGCCGGTTCCGTTCACGTCCGCAACGAGCGCGGGCGATCGCTGGGTCGTCGCGCTTGCGACGGGTCACGTGTCGGGCCGCTTCGACGGGACCGACCTCCGCCATGTCGGAGTCGGGCGCGACGCCGTCGCGCTCGATGGGGATGGCGGGGTGGTCTACGTGAACGGCGACGAACGCGTCTGGCGCGCCGGGGCGGGCGACGCCGAGCCGTTCTCGGTCTCAAGCCTCGACGTGCGACGCCTCACGCTCGCGACCGCCGCGGTCGCCGCGGCCGGCGTGTCGGCCGGCCTCGGCTGGGCGGCGCGGCGCGCGGACCGCGTCGCGGTGGCTGCCGGCGCGCGGTGCGGAGGCTGCGGCGCTCCGCGGTCGAGCGATCTCGCGTTCTGCGCGGCGTGCGGCGCGGATTGACGGGCGACGGAGCCTCCGCGCTTCGAGCCGAAGCGCGTCGCCCCGCGCTCAGGCGCGGCCGCCGCCGACGGCGGGCACCTTGTAGACGCTCGGGAGCCCGATGGCGCGCCGCTCGAGGACGCGCTCGAGCATGATCTTCATGTACATCGCGTCGTGCTCGACGATCGGCGAGTTCGAGATGACGGTGATGTCGAGCGCGCGGTCGAGGATGACCTCGACGAGCGGGTTGAAATCGAGGTCGCCCTTCTTGATCGGGACGTGGTTGAGCTCGTTGAAGTTCGAGTACTTCACGCCCGTGAAGTAGGCGTGCAGGTGGTCGAGGCCGAGCGGCTCGACCTTGTCGAAGACCTTCTCGAAATCCTCCTTCGTCTTGAGGCCGCCGTTCGAGCGCGCGTGGATGTGCGAAAAGTCGAGGACCGGAATGATGCCCTCGACGTCCTGGCAGAGCGAGACGATCTGGTCGAGCTCGCCGAAGGTCTGCTGCTTGCCCATGACCTCGATGCCGAGGCGGCAGCTGAACTTGTTGTCGTGGAAGTAGTCGCGCAGCATCGTCGCGGACTCGACGGCCTTCTCGTACGTCTCCTCCTTGCCCATCGTCGTGTAGAAGCCGGCGTGGCACACGACGGTATCGGCCTTGAGGATGTCCGCGAAGTAGCCTGACATCGCGATCTTGTCCATCGACTTCTCGATGGTCTTCGGGTCGTCCGCGCAGATGTTCGTGTAGTAGGGCGCGTGCACGCTCAGGCGCACGCCGAGCTGCTTCGCGAGCTCGCCGACCTCGAGCGCGTACTCTTCGTCCATGCGGATGCCGCGGACGAACTGGATCTCCATCGCGTTGAGGCCGAGCTCCTGGACGTGCTGGACGCCCTCGAGCGTCGTGCGCCCCTTGCAGGAGAGCGGGACCCCGGCGGGCCCGAGGTAGATCATGCCCTTCGGCTTCGGCTTCGGGGCCTTCGCGGCCTTCTTGCCCTTCGCGCCACCCGATTTGGAGGAACTCACGCCCATCCGCTCCCGGCGACCCCGGTGGGACGCTCGAACGCCCGGCAGCTCATGAACGTTCCGGAGGCCTCGAAGGGGTTGGGGGCGGGCATCGACAGGCCCTGTTTCCCTCGGCCCTATAAGAAGGTTACCAGGGTCCGGCCGTGGCCGCGCCCCGGAGCCTCAGAAAATGGGTCCGAACTCGGTCTTCTTCACGCCCGAGTTCGCGGCATCGGTCGCGATGATGTACGCGCCGCGGCTCTCCATGATCTTGAGCTGCAGCTCGTACTCGACGAGGCGGAGGGGCTCCATCTTCACGACGGCCGGGTTGAAGTAGAAGCCGTTGGGCGCCATGAGGATCTCGGCGCGCGTGCCGTTGTCCCACGCCGCGCGCTGGAGACACGAGGCGGACGGGCAGAGGAAGGACACGCTCACGCGGTTGAAGGCGCGCGGCTTGCCATGGTATTCGCCTAGGAAGAACCGGCCGCCCTTCGAGAGGTCGACGAGATCGATGCCGGTGGCGTTGAACTCGAAGTTGTGGATCGGCGTGCTGTCGGCCGGCTTCGCCGCCGCCTGCGTCAGGACGACCTGGACGAACTGGAAGCGCTCGACGTCGGAATCCTCGGGGCCCGTGACGGTGAGGTAGAACCGGATGGTCCCGTAGCCGTTGATGAGGTCGTCCCCGATGCAGCCCGAAAGACCGGGCACGAGGCCGACGAGGGCGAGGGCGAGGAGGGCGCGGCGAGCGTCCATGCGACTCCTCCCGAGGGGGTCGCGTGTCATAACCCCTTCTTTTTGACCGGTGGGACGGGCACGGCAGGCCAACGTCCGGTCCCGGTCCCGGTCCCGGACCCGGACCCGGCACCCGGTCCCGGTGCCCGACACCCGGTCCCGACACCCGGCACCCGGTCCCGGTGCCCGGCGCCCGGTCCCGGACCCGGACCCGGCGCCCGACACCCGGTCCCGGTGCCCGGCGCCCGGTCCCGGACCCGGCGCCCGACACCCGGTCCCGGCGTCCGATGTCCTTCCGGTGGTGCGCTCCGCCCGCCGCGACCCCCTGTTTCCCCCGCGACCCCCGGTCCCAAACGCATATAAAGGGCAAGCCCTTTCAGGCGCTGTTCCCCAGCCACCGTCAGGTGGCCTCGGGGTGCGATGTCGGAGGAGTCAGATGCCTCTTCAATACAAAACCAACCCGGTCCTGGTGGACCTCATCCACCGCCTGAAGAAGGCGGGGTGGGACCACGAGGCGCCCATCTGGCGAGACATCGCGCTGCGTCTGGAGAAGCCGACGAAGCGCCGTGTCGAAGTGAATCTCAGCCGCATTGACCGCTCCCTGCGCGAAGGCGAGACCGCCCTCGTGCCCGGGAAGCTCCTTGCGGCCGGAGAGCTGACCAAGCGCGTGGACGTCGCGGCGTACGCCTTCTCGGAAGCGGCGCGCGCGAAGATCACGGCCGCCGGCGGGAAGTGCCTCACGTACGACGAGCTCATGAAGGCCAACCCGTCGGGCACGAAAGTCCGCATCGTGGGGTGAAGACATGACGACGAAGTCCATCATCAGCGCCGAGAACCTCGTGCTCGGCCGCCTCGCGAGCCGTGTCGCGAAGCGTCTCCTCGGCGGCGACACGATCATCATCGTGAACGCGGAGAAGGCGCTCATCACGGGCACCAAGGAGTCCGTGATGCGCACGTACAACTTCAAGCGCGACGTCGGTACGCGCCGCAAGGGCCCGTACTACCCGCGCACGCCGGACCGCATGCTGAAGCGCACCGTCCGCGGCATGGTGAACTACCAGACGCCGCGCGGCCGCGCCGCGTACAAGCGCCTCAAGGTCTTCCTCGGCACGCCCGCGGAGTTCGAGGGCGCCCAGATCGAGTCCGTGAAGGACGCCCGAACGCAGGCCGCCCGCAGCGTGACGCTCGAGACCGTCGCGCGCGAGCTCGGCTTCGAGGTGAAACTGTGAAGGTCATCAACACGAGCGGCAAGCGCAAGACCGCCGTGGCCCGCGCCGTCGTCACGAAGGGCGAGGGCCGCGTCCGCGTGAACGACACGCCCATCGAGATCTACTCGCCGGAGCTCGCCCGCCTCAAGATCCAGGAAGCGATCTACATTGCGGGCGACAAGGCGGGCAAGGTCGACGTGAACGTGAACGTGCGCGGCGGCGGGATCATGGGCCAGGCGGAAGCCGCCCGGACCGCGATCGCGCGCGGCATCGTGGAGTTCTTCGGCGACGAGGAGCTCAAGGACATCTACGTCTCCTACGACCGCACGCTGCTCGTCAACGACGCGCGCCGCAAGGAAGCCAAGCACCAGCTCGGCAAGGGCGCGCGCAAGCGGAAGCAGAAGTCGTACAGGTGATCGCGCCATGATGATTCCCGTGCGCTGCTTCAGCTGCGGAAAAGTCATCGGCTCCGCGTACGAGGCGTTCAAGGAACGCGTCGCGCGCGGCGAGGAGCCGAAGCGCGTCATGGACGACCTCGGCGTCTCGCGGTATTGCTGCCGTCGGATGATCGTGTCCCAGTCGGACATCGTCGACGACGCGGCGCCTTACGCCTGAAGGGGGGTGAGCACGAGAGGGGGGAGGACGAAACCTCCCCCCTCTCGTCTCTGCCCAATCGGACCCAATCTACTTTTCCATTCTCCAAACACACGTCAGCGGAGCTTCGACCTCGCGCAGCGCCGCGGGGTTAGGGGATCCCCGCGGCGCGAAGCGAGCCCAACGTCAGCAGCGCACGATCGCTTCTCGGCTGATGAGCGCGCAGGATCCCCGCGGCGCGGAGCGAGCCCAACGTCAGCAGTGTAAGATCGGTTCTCGGCCTATGAGCGCGCAGGATCCCCGCAGCGCGGAGCGAGCCCAACGTCAGCAGCGCACCCTCAATTCTCGGCCGATGAGCGCGACGGATCCCCGCGGCGCGGAGCGAGACCAACGTCAGCAGCGCACCCTCGGTTCTCGGCCGGTAAGCGCGCGGGATCCCGCGGCGCTCGACAAGCACGTGCATGGATCCACGCGCGCGCCGCCCACGCGCGACCCCATCGCGCCAGCCCCCAAATCTTTATGGTGGGCGCGCCGCTTCACGGCCCTGCACCCGAGCGTTTTCCACGGGGCCGTGGGGTAGCTTGGTATCCTTGCTGCTTGGGGTGCAGTTGACTCCAGTTCAAATCTGGACGGCCCCACTTCGCTTCGCTTCGTGGGCCCGTCCTGGTCCTCGCCGGCTGAGGCCGGCTGCGGTCTGGACGGCCCCATAGAAAGGGGGTGAGCACGAGAGGGGGAAAGCCTTCCCCCCTCTCGTCTCCGCACCCCGAGTCCAAGATTTTCGGCAGGTCTCCATTCAACCCGGAGCGGAGCCTCACCCGCGCAGGCGCGGCGGGGTTAGGGGATCCCCGCCGCGCCGGAGCGGCCGGACGTCAGGCAAGCACGATCGGCTCCGGCCGGACGCGCGGAGGATCCCCGCCGCGCGCGAGCGGCCGGACGTCAGGCAAGCACGATCGACTCCGGCAGGACACCCGAGGAGCCCCCGCCGCGCACGCCTCCGGCCAGGGCGTGCTCAGACGAGCAGGTCGCGCTGGGCAGGTCTTGCAGCGTGCGTTCCCTCCAGCACCTCCGCATCGACGGCCGCCGCATCCTGCGGCGCGATGCCGAGTTTGTCGCGCAGTCGCTCGAGTGCCGCGCGTTCGCGGGCGTCGACGCCGCCCGTTTCCATCGCGCTTTCGGCGGCGGCGCGATAGACCTCGAGCTTCTTGTACGCGATGTAGGCGGGCGTCGGCTGCACGGAAGGCATCGCGCGGTCGGCGAGGCGCTCCGTGAAACGCTGAAGTGGCGCCATCGCGAAGACGAGGAGGCCGGCCGCCGCGATGCCGAGGTACGGCCCGACGCTCTCCTGGAAGATCTCCTGCGCGGTCTCGCTCACGACAAAGAAGACGCCGACGAAGATGGCGGCGGTCGTGCTCTGTTTCAGCGTCCACTTGAGCTTGAGGTCGAAGTCGAAGAGCTGGTCGCGGAGGAGGGCGCGCGCGAGGAGCCCGACGGAGAGGAGGAGGGCGAGGCCCCATCCGAGGTCGTTGTGGACCCCGAGAACGTGCAGGGACGGGACGACGACGAAGCCCACGTCCTGCACGCCGAAGGCGAGCGCGTATCCGTTGGCGCGGCGTCGCGCGAGGCTCCCGCGCGGGGCGCGGTGCCGCGCGTGGAGCGACGCGAGGAGACCGAAGACGCCGACCGCCATCCAGAGGGGGGATTGGACTTCGTGGGCCCACGCCGGCGCGATCGGGTACGATTCGCCGATCTCCGGGAAGTAGGTCATCTCGAAATAGGTCTCGTGGAAGCCGACGACGACCACGAAGGCGGCCGCGATGCCGGCGAGGAGCAGGAGGCGCGCGACGCGGTGGCGCAGCGGGCGCGCGAGCGGCGTGTCGAGCGCCGCGCCCATGAAGAGGAGGTACGCGAAGGGGACGGCGAAGTTCGTCGCGTGTTCGTACACCGTCGCGTTGTACGTCAGCTGCGTCAGGCCTTCGAAGAAGACGGGGATGCGGTTCGCGACGAAGTTCGCGCCGACCAGGACGAGGTAGAGCGCGAGCAGTCGGTTCACGGTCGCGCGCGGCGACGCGGCGTAGACCCCCGGGGCCACGGCGAGCGCGGCGACGGCCGCCGCGAGCATGAGCCACGTCGCGGGGTCGAGGTGGGCCATGGCCACGGGACGGGGGCGGGCGGTAAGAGCGTTGCGGAGCCGCGAGGCGCCCGGCCGCGGGCGCCGCGGGCGGGTCCGCGTCGCGAAGGCGGGGACGTCGGGGCCCCGAGTGGGTACGGTCGACGCGGGGATTTCGAGGTCGCGATTTTCCCTCGACGTTCGCCCCGTCTCCCCCGACGGTGACACGAAGCGGCTATCGTGCCGCGCCGCCATGCCATCGCGAGGCTGATTTTCTGACCCTCAAGACGCTCGCCGCTCTCTTCGCGGCCCTCGCCCTCGCGGTCCCGACCGCCCTCGCGACAACCGACGACGACGGCGACGGGTGGACCACGCCCGACGACTGCGACGACCGCAACCCCATGACGCACCCCGGAGCCGTCGAGGTGCGTGACGGCCTCGACAATGACTGCGACGGCTGGGTGGACGAGGGCATCGACGAGGACTTGGACGGCGTCCTTCCTCCCGAGGATTGCGACGACAGGAACCCCGCCGTCTATCCTGGCGCCACCGAATGGGCCGACGGGCTCGACAACGATTGCAACGGCCTCGTGGACGACCTCCCTGACGCGGACGGCGACGGGATCGGGGACGGGTTCGACAACTGCCGCTTCCTCGCCAACCCCTCGCAGGCGGATTTCGACCAGGACGGGCGCGGGGACGCGTGCGACGACTCGGACGCGGACGGGCTCACGGACGAGGACGAGCTCGCGCGCGGCACGGAGCCCCTCGTGCGCGACACGGACCGCGACGGCCTCCTCGACGGCGACGAGGTCCTTGCGCGGGAGACGGACCCGCTCGACCCCGACACGGACGGCGACCTCGTCGGCGACGGGCGCGAGGTCGCGGGCGGCTCGAACCCGCGGGACCCCACGAGCCTCCCCACGCCCGCGGGCCCGCTCGCGGGGATCGCCCTCCTCGCGGAGGCGCCGCTCACGGACGAGCTCCACCCGGTCCTCCCGTAGGCGCGTTGGGCCGGCGCCCGCCCCGCGGCGAAGGTTCATCCCCTGCCATCGCCCACGCTCACGCGTGCGTCCGCGTCCCCTCGTCCTTGCGGCGATCCTCGCCCTCCTGATGCTCTCTGCGGGCTGTCTCTCGCGCGAGGATTCGCGCTCCGCTTCCGACACGCTCGAGGCGCGCGTCGCGGGCGTGTTCAGCGCGAACGCGACGCAGGCGGACGTCGCCGAGCTCGCGGCGCGGGTGCGGGAGCGCGGCGGCGAGATGGCGGTCATGGAGAGCTTCCCGCTCCAGTTCTCGACCCGCGGCCTCGGCGAGGCGGATTGCGCGGACGTGCGCGCCTTCGCCGCCTTGCGCCCCTACGTGGCGAGCGTGGGCGCGTGCGTCCGCGTCGTCGCTTCCGACCGGTCGGACGACTCCGTCGCCTCGCGGTAGGGGCGTGGCTCGACCTCACCGACAAAGACGTCTTCGCACACAGACGAACCTTACCTCGCGACCGTCCCCGCTCTTGGGGCTCCGGCCCTGACGGCTGGGTGGAGACCCCCCTCGTTCCCCCCTATTCTCCTCACAATACCCCCGCAACCTTCATCGCCCCCCGCCGCCTCGTCCGGCACAGTCCCCGCCCGGGAGGCGGCCCGCATGTCGCGCATCCTCGCCCTGGTCCTCGCCTTCGCCGTCGCCGCGCCCGTCGCGCTCGCGTCGCAGAACGACCTCCGCCCCGAGGTCGGCGAGCCCCGCGCGGCGCGCGCAGCCGAAGGGCAGTCGAACGGCCTCGACGACCTTCCCGTCGAGGCGCCCCGGCTCATCCTCGACAGCGTTTTCCTCCCGGCCGCGCAGGACGCGAACGTCGCGCGGCGCACGGGCGGGGCGGACGTCATCCTCCCCGGCCTCGGCGCGTTCGCCGCGTGGCACGGCTGGTGGCACGACCGCAACGGGAACGGCCGCGTGGACGTCGTCGCGACGGGCTGCCCCGCCGCGTGCGTCGCCGGCGCGGAGAACGAGTACGCCGCGTCCCCGACCGACGCCTCGAAGGTCGGGTCGCTTCCGGGCGTGCGCATCGTCGGCTTCGTGGACCCTGGGTCGCACCCGAACCTCGAGTCGCACGCCCAGCCGACGGACGTGCAGCCGGACGTGCAGTACATCCACCGCTACGGCGCGCCCTTCGCGACGGGCCGCAACCTCGACGGGCTCTACCTCGACGGGTCGCTCCTGCAGACGTATGTCGTCACGACGGTCGCGGGTGGCATCCTCGTCGGCCACCCGGACGAGCGCTTCCTCTGCGTTCCCGGGTCCGGATGCCAGGTGGACGTCGACCGCTACGCGGCGTCCGCGTCCGGCCCCGTGGGCGAACTCTACGCCGCGACCGCGGCGCCGTTCGTGAACGCGATGCCCGCGCCGAACCTCGGCCTCGCGCGCACCGTGCGCGCGCCCGACGCGCTCGCGCCCGCGACGGGTCCCGCGCGCGGCGCGCTCCAGCCGGGCTACGCGCTCGAGTACCTCGAGCCCGGGTCGAGCGCGCACGCGATCGGCCTCGACGCGTACCAGCGCGAATACCGCGCGTGGGTGGATCTCAAGGGGTCGTGGGCCGTGCCGTCCATCATCGCCTCGTTCCCCGGCGCGTTCGGCGCGGGCGCCGAGGCGTCGGCGTTCCCGGGCTTCTGGGGCTACACGCTCCACACGGGCATCTGGAAGGACCTGAACGAGGACGGCGTCATCGGCGTCGCGCGCGACGCGGCGGACCCGTACGACGGCGGCAACCTCCAGGATCCGAACGACTACGGCGACCCGACGGGCGAGTGGAAGGGCTGGCATCCCCCAGGCGACTGCACGGACGACGAGCGCCTGTGGGCGCGCGCCGTCGCGCGGCCCCTCGCGGCGGGCGGCTGGGGCGAGGCCGGCGTCCTCGTCACGGACTCGGCGCTCTTCCGCCCGCAGACGTGGACGCACGTCACGGGGACGCAGGCGATCGAGATCAAGGCGCGCTGCTACGCGCCCGACCCGAGCCTCGGCCTCTGGTTCTCGCGCTCCGTGCTCTTCTTCCCGCACGGGAACGTCGGCATTCCCTTCACGGTGGAACTCGTCCCGATCACGGTCTCGTTCGCGGCCGACGCCATCACGCTCGCGGAGGACGTGTACGATCGGGATGAGATCGCGCCCCTCGGGCCTCCGATCGAGTGAGACGACGCCGGGGCCGAACCCTTATGGGGTGCCGGCCTCCCTCCCGCTTGGAGAAATTCGCGATGCGCTGGGTCGCGTCCGCTCTCGTCTTGCTTCTCGTCGCCGGATCCGCGGCGGGCCAGATCGCCTTCGCGTCCGATTACGGCGTCGACGTCTCCTTCGAGGCGAGGGAGTCGGCGCCGGAGGCGATCCAGTTCAACTGCGTCGCGTCGGGCGCCGGCATCGAGGCCGATGCGCGATGTCCCTCGGTCGCGACCGGGGCGCCGATTCCGGTCGAGGGCGTCCGCGTCCTCGACGCGACCGTGGTCGGCGAAGGTCCCGCCGCGCCGGGCGAAGACCTGCAGGCGATGGCGCGGGATCCCGAACGCAACCAGGTCGCGCTCGCGGGCGCGCTCATGCGCGGATCGAATCACCACCGCGCCACGGGCGGCGCCGCCCCCGACGCGATCCTCCCGGGCCGCGCGCAGTTCATCGCGTGGCACGGCCATTGGGGCGACGCCAACGCCGACGCCGCGATCGAGATCCGATGGAAGGGCGGCGCCGCGACGCCGGTGCCGCAGCCCGGAAACGAGTGGTCGCCGGCGACGGGCGCGACCCTTGTCACCTACGTCGAGCCCGGCAGCCACCCCGCGTACCTGAGTTGGGATCGCCCCCACACGACGTCGCCCGACGTCCGCTACGCCTACTCGATGCTCGACCAAGCTTATCGGATGGCCGGGGAGGCGGACCCGCGCATCCTCTTCGTCGACGGCTCCCTCTTCCGAT
>Ga0247719_1000269_pt1 | contig 35309 bp, 36 predicted proteins | sample 41E_DmetaG_FD_189046 | JGI IMG/M metagenome (GOLD analysis project Ga0247719, IMG submission 189046) | Soil microbial communities from hillslope of Landscape Evolution Observatory, University of Arizona, Oracle, AZ, United States - 4-1-E_D | ecosystem: Engineered > Artificial ecosystem >...
GGCCGGGGGGACCGGTCCCGGGACCGGTCCCCCCGGCCCGCCCCGCCCCGGCGACGACGGCACCTCCGGCGGCGACCTCGGCGGCGGCGCCGCCCTCTTCGGCGTCCGACGAGGAGACCTTCGCCTGCATCCGCCAGCTGGAGTCGGGCAACAACTACAAGTCGCCCGGCGGCGGCGCCTACCAGTTCCAGGACGCCACGTGGCGCTCACTGGGCTACACCGGCTCGGCGCAGGACCACCCCCCCGAGGTCCAGGACGAGGCCGCTCGCAAGCTCAAGGCGCGTGACGGGTGGAAGCCATGGACCGTCGCGCCCATGTGCGGGAAGGTCTGACGCCGATCCGTTCGGCTAGTCGTACTTGAACTGGCCGGTCACCATGTACTTGACCCGCTCGCCGATGTTGACCGCGTGGTCGGCGATGCGCTCGAAGTACCGGCCCAGCAGGGCGATCTGCACGGCCTTCTGGAGCTCGGCCTCCTCGTGGGCGCCGGCGGCGAAGATGGTGCGGTAGAGCTCCTTCTGAAGGTCGTCCATGACGTCGTCCATGTCGGCCAGCGCCGACGCCTTTTCCGGGTCTCGGTCGGCGAAGGTGTCGGTCGCCAGCTGCAACTGGGCCGTCGCCTGCGTGCGCATGCGGTCGATGATGCCCCGCACCTTGGGGTCGAGCGGGCCGGGGTAGAGCCGGCGTCCGCCCTTGGCCACGTTGACCATGAGGTCGCCGATGCGCTCGAGCTCGTGGATGGTCCGCAGCGTGGTGACCAGCATGCGCAGGTCGACCGCCATGGGTTGCTGGCGGGCGAGGAGCAGGTAGGTCCGCTCCTCGATGGAGTGGGTCAGGCGGTCGAGATCCTTGTCACGGGCGATCACCGCCTCGGCCGCCGCCAGGTCGAAGTCCAGGAGCGAGGCGGTGCCGGCCTGGATGGACTCAGACGCCATCGCGGCCAGGCGCACGGCGTCGGCGTGCAGCTGGTCGAGCTCCTCGTGGAACACCTTGCGGGTCTCGGGCATGAGTCTCAGTTCGCTGGGAGCCGGAGGGTGAACGTCGACCCTAGGCCCTCCTGGGACTCCACCAGGACGTCTCCCCCGTGGTTGGTCGCCACATGCCTCACGATCGACAGTCCGAGGCCGGTACCGCCGGTGTCGCGGCTGCGGGCGCGGTCCACCCGGTAGAAGCGCTCGAAGATGCGCTCGAGGTCCTTGGCGGGGATGCCGACGCCACGGTCACGCACCACGACGTCGACCCATCCGCCGGCCTCGGTGGCGTCCACCTCCACCGGTGAGCGCTCCTCGGAGTACTTCACGGCATTCTCGAGGAGGTTCACCACCGCGGAGATGAGCTGGTGCTCGTCGCCGGCGACGGTGAGCGCCGCCGGCGCCGGCTCCGTCACCAGCACCACTCCCAGCTGCTGGGCGAGGGGCTCCACCCGCTCCACGGCGGTGGCGACGACCGCGGTCACGTCGACGTCGTCGCTCGCGCCCGCCCCTCCGGCCTCGATGCGCGACAGGTCCAGCAGGCCGTCGATCAACCGGCCGGCCCGCTCCGCCTCCGCGGTGATGCGTGACGCCAACCGGCGCATGACCACGGGGTCGGGCTCGTCGGAGAGAGTCTCGGCCAGAACCCCCATGGCGCCGACGGGGGTGCGGAGCTCGTGGCTGACGTTGGCGACGAAGTCACGGCGCACGGCCTCGAGCCGGCGCAGCTCGGAGACGTCGTCGACGAGCACGACGGTGCCCAGTGGGTGGTCGCTGCGGCCCATCGGCGTGGCGGTGACCTCGAGGGTGCGCGGCGGTGGGCCGTGCAGCTGCACGGTCTGCGTGACCGCACGGGTGCCACCCCCGGCGTCGACCACCTCCTCGACGGCCCGTTCCACCAGGGCGGTGGCGTGACGCCCGCCGTCGACATCGTGGCTGCGGCGGTTGCGCAGCACCACGCCGCCGCCCGCGTCGCAGACCACCACCGCGTGGGGCAGGGCCTCGATGGCGGCCCGCAGGCGAGCGGCCTCGGCCGTGACCGCCCGCAGGTCGTCCTCGAGCTCGGCCGACCGGCGACCGGCCTCGGCCAGCTGCTCGAGCAGGTGCTGCTTCCTCATCGGCACCCCAGCGTAGGAGGGCCGCTCGTCACCGAGGCGTCGGAGACGCCGGACGGGGCGTGACCGCCGGCCGGCCCCCTTCGAACGCCAGCCACATGGCCGCGTAGCGCCCCTCCCGGGCCAGCAGCTCGTCGTGCGGGCCGTCCTCGACGACCCGGCCCTCGTCGATGACGACGATGCGGTCCGCGCCCCGCGCGGTCTGGAGCCGGTGGGCGATGAGCACCGTGGTCCGGCCCGCGGCCACCGCGCCCATGGCTCTGGTGACGCGCGCCTCGCTGGCCAGGTCGAGGGTGGACGTGGCCTCGTCGAGCAGGAGGATGGCGGGGTCGACGAGGCGGGCACGGGCCAGCGCGATGAGCTGGCGCTGGCCCGACGACAGCGAGCGCCCGCGTTCGGTGACCGGGTGGTGGTACCCGCCGCGCAGGCCGGCGATGAACGGATGGGCGCCGACGGCGCGAGCGGCTTCCTCGACCTCGGCGTCGCTGGCGTCGGGCCGCCCGTAGGCGATGTTGTCGCGAACGGTGCCGGAGAACAGGAACGCCTCCTGGGGCACATAGCCGAGCTGGCGGCGGTAGGCGCCCGGATCCAACTGCGTCAACGGGTGGCCGTCGACCAGCACCCGGCCGGCGGTGGGGTCGTAGAACCGGGCGATGAGCTTGAGGACGGTGGACTTGCCGGCGCCCGTCTCGCCCACCAGCGCCACCGACTCTCCGGGCCGGATGTCGACGTCCACGCCGGCCAACGCCTCCTCGGACGCACCGGGATAGCGGAAGCGGACGCCCTCGAAGCGGATGGCACCCTCGAGGCGCCCGGGATCGACTGGCGACGCCGGCTCCTCGACCGACGGCTCGACGGACAGCAGCCGCTCGATCTGGTTCACCGACGCCCGGGCCTGCTGGTAGGTGTCGAACACCTGGGAGAGCTGCTGGACGGGGGAGAACAGCAGGTTGAGGTAGAGCAGGAAGGCGACGAGCTCACCGGAGGTGAGCGCACCGCCGCCGATGAGCCCGGCACCCACGCCGAGCACCACCGCGGCCGCCACCTCCGACAGCATCTCCACGAACGGGAAGTAGGTGGCGACCAGGCGCTGGGCCCGCATGCGGGCCTCGAGGTGGCCCTTGGAGACCTCGCGGAAGTCGGCGATGTTGCGGTCCTGGCGGCCGTAGGCCTGGGCCACCCGGACGCCCGAGACGCTCTCCTGGAGGTTGGCGTTCACGGTGGCGATGCGCTCACGCGCCGTCCCGTAGGCCCGGTCCGACATCCGCCGGAACCACATGGTGGCCACCACCAGGGGGACCAGAACCAAGTAGGTGGCCAGGGAGAGCACCGGGTTCATCACCAGCAGGACGACGGCCACCCCTACGAGGGTGAGCAGGCTGACGATCGCCTGGATCAGCCCGTTCTGGAGGAGGGTGGACAGCGACTCCACGTCGGTCGTCATGCGGGTCATGATCCGGCCCGCCATCTCGCGCTCGTAGAAGTCGATCCCCAGCCGCTGGAGGTGGGCGAAGATGCGGATGCGCAGGGCGAACAGCAACCGCTCGGCCGTCCGGCCTGTGAAACGCTGCTGCACCCAGACGACCGCCCAGTCGGCCACGACGACGATGGCGAAGACCGCGGTCGTGGTCCACAGCGCCCGGGAGGATCCGCCGACCACGCCGCGGTCTAGCCCCCGGCGCACCAGGGCGGGGCCGGCCAAGGTGGCCAGGGCGTCGAGGACGACGAGCACCATGCCCAGGCCCAGAGCCAGCCGGTACGGACGGAGGAAGCGGGCGAGGGTGAAGTTGCGGTCGCGTCGCGACTCCCGGTCCACGTCGACCTGTGGCCGGTCGGTGGCGGAGGGCAGGGCGGCGACCGCGGCGAGCAGTTCGGGCGTGGCCGGCGCCATGGCCATCCGGTCGGCGTGGCCGCCGCCGGAACCGGTGGCCGCGGCCACCTCCACCCGTGCCCGCGGCGCCGGCCTCGGGGCGCCGGCCCATGCGGAGGGGGTCACGCCGCCGGGGGGCGCCGGCGACTCGTCCTCCTCGGCGGCCACGTCGTCGATCCCTGCGCCGGGTCCGGCGAGAAGCAGGCGGTACAGCCGGCACCGCTCCAGCAGCTCCTCATGGGTGCCGGTGTCGACGACTCGACCCCCGTCCACGACGGCGATGCGGTCGGCCAGCCGCAGCGTCGACCGGCGATGAGCCACCAGCAGGGTGGTCCGGCCCTGCATGAGGCGGTGCAGGGTGGCGTGGATGCCCTCCTCGGTGCGGGCGTCGACAGCCGAGGTGGCGTCGTCGAGCACCAGCACCCTCGGGTCGGTGAGCAGTGCCCGGGCCAGGGCGAGGCGCTGGCGCTGGCCGCCGGAGAGGGTCAGGCCCCCTTCGCCGAGGCGGGTGTCGTAGCCCTTCGGCATGGCCATCACGAAGTCATGGGCCTCGGCGGCGCGGGCCGCAGCCAGGACGTCGTCGTCGGTGGCGTCGGGGCGGCCGTACGCGATGTTGGCCCGCACAGTGTCGGAGAACAGGAACGACTCCTCGAACACGACGCCGATCTGGCGGCGGAGCGAGTCCAGGGTGACGTCGCGGACGTCGACGCCGTCGATGCGCACGCTGCCGGACTGCACCTCGTAGAAACGAGGGAGCAGGAGCGAGACGGTTGACTTCCCCGACCCCGACGGCCCGACGAGAGCGACGGTCTCGCCCGGAGCGACGGCGAGGGTGAACCCGCGGAGCACGGGCTGCGACCGCAGGTACCCGAACGTGACGTCGTCGAAGACGATCTCGCCGGTCACAGGCGGTAGCGGCCGGGCGTCGGGTCGCTCGACGACGAGCGGCGTCGAGTCGAGCAGCTCGAAGATGCGCTCCGCCCCGGCCCGGGCCTGCTGGGCCACGACGGTGAGGACCGACAGCATGCGCACCGGTCCCACCATCTGGAACAGGTACGTGGAGAAGGCGACGAAGGTGCCGATGCTGATCCGGCCCTCGAGAGCCAGCCATCCGCCGAAGGCCAGGACCGCCACCTGGCCGAGGGCGGGGACGGCCTGCAGGGCTGAGCCGTACCGGGCCTGGATGCGAAGGGCCCGCAGGCGCGCGGAGAACAGGTCCTCCGCCGTCTCCGCCAGGCGGTCGAGCTCCCGGGCCTCTTGGCCGAAGCCCTTCACGACCCGTACGCCCGACACGGCCTCGTCGACCACGCCGGCCACCTCGGCGGCGCGCTGCTGGGCGTCCCACGCCGCGGGGAACACCGTGTCGCGGAGGCGCACGGCGATCCAGAAGATGGCGGGTACGACCACGAGGCTCACGAGGGTGAGCAGCGGCGAGAGCACGGCCATGACGCCGAGGGAGAGGACGACCATGACCAGGTTGCCGGTGGCCAGCGGCAGGAAGGAGAGCATGCTCTGGACGAGCCCCACGTCCGAGCCGGCCCGAGAGACCAACTGGCCGGTCTGGAAGTCGTCGTGGCGGGCGAAGTCGAGGCGCTGCAGGTGCTCGTAGATGGCGTTGCGCAGGTCGAACTGGACGCGGTAGGCCACCCGGCCGCCGACGAAGCGGCGGATGTGGGCCAACCCGAAGCGGAAGACGCCGGCGAAGACGAGCAGGGCCAGCCACGGCGCGAGGGGTCGGCGGCGCTCGAGGATGACGTCGTCGATGATCACCTTCTGGATCACCGGCGTGAACACGGCGACGGTAAGGCCGAGAACGGCGACCCCGAAGGCGGTGACCACGTCGGCGCGGTGGGCCATCAGGTACGGCCACAGCCGGCGGATCCAGCCACGGGACATCAGCCGAGCGTACGGCGACCCAGGCCACTCCACCTTGGCGGCCGCGACGGCGCGCCGGGACGAGGAAATTACAGTTCCCGCCATGGACGACACGGTTGCCGTCGTCGACGACGGGGTGGTGACGACCTGGCAGGCGTTCGACGCGGAGGTGGACCGCGTCGCCGCCGGCCTGGTCGCCCTCGGGCTGCAGCCAGGGGAGCGGGCGGTGTGGTGCGGCCCGAACAGCCGCCAGGTCGTCGTGCTGATGCACGCCTACCGGCGTGCCGGCCTCGTGTCCGTGCCCATGTCCTACCGGTTCACCACCGCCGAGGCCCGCCACGTCCTGGCCGACAGCGAAGCCGCGCTCCTGGTCGTCGACGCCGCGTGCGCGCCGACCGTCGCCGCCCTGCTCCCCGAGCTGGCCCACCTCCGCCACGCGGTGACGTTCCGGGGCGCCCACCCCGGGTTCCTCTCCTGGGATGACCTGGCTGGCGGGCGCCGGGCGGCGGCACCGGCCGGCGAGGGGCCGACGATGCTCTACACGTCGGGCACCACCGGGCGCCCCAAGGGGGCGATCCGCCGTCCGTCGGACCCCACCCTCCTGGCGGCGATGATGACCGAGCTGGACCTGGGCGCCCGCGAGGTGCATCTGGTCACCGGCCCGCTGTACCACGCCGGCCCTCACGCGTTCGCCGTCCTCACCCACCGCACGGGAGGCACGCTGGTGCTCACCCGCCGGTTCCACCCGGCGGAGTGGTTGGCCCTCGTCGCCGGACACGGCGTCACCTCCGCCTTCGTGGCGCCCGTCCACCTGCGGCGCGTCCTGGCCGTGGCCGACGAGGTCGTGGCCGGCGCCGATCTGTCGTCGCTGCGCACCCTCGTCGTCAACGCCGCCCCCGTCCCCTACGCCCTCAAGCGAGAGGTGCTGTCCCGGCTGGGTGAGGGGTTCCTCTACGAGGTCTACGGGTCGACCGAGCTCGGCATCGCCACCGTGCTGCGCCCCGAGGACCAGCTGCGCAAACCGGGGTCGTGCGGCCGCCCCTACGGTGGGATCGGGCTGAAGGTCCTCGGCGACGACGGCGCCGAGGCGGCCCCTGGGGTGGTCGGCGAGCTGTTCGTCCGAACGCCCCACGCCATGGACGGCTACCACCGCTCGGTCGAGCGCCTGGCCGAGCTCCCCGGGGGCTGGAAGTCCGTGGGTGACATGGCCCGGATCGACCACGATGGGTACGTGTACATCTGCGACCGCCGGTCCGACATGGTCATCACCGGCGGTATGAACGTGTACCCCGCCGAGGTCGAAGCCGCCCTCAGCGACCACCCCGACGTCGCCGACGCCGCGGTGGTCGGCGTGGCCGACGAGGAGTGGGGTGAGCGGGTCCACGCGGTCGTGTCGCCCCGAGAGGGACGGAGCCTCGACCCGGCCGAGCTGGACGCCTTCCTCGCCGACCGGCTGGCCGCGTTCAAGCGCCCGCGTTCATGGGAGGTCCGCGACCGGCTGCCCCGCACGGAGAGCGGCAAGCTGCTGCGGCGTGTGCTGCGGGCCCACTGCGAGACCGTGCACGGAGTGCCGGCGTGAGGGCACGGGTGGTCGTCCTGGCCATCGGCCTCCTGCTCACACCTGAGATGGCCGCCGCTCAGGCCCCGGCACCCGCGCCGGCGCCGGCGCCGGCGCCGTTGGTGACGCCCGTCTTCAGCATTCGGCGGGCGCCGGCGCTGCTGTCCCGGGTGGTGGCCGAGACGCGCCTGCGCACCGACCTCGACCGCATCATGACCGACCCTGTCTACGGCGGGGCGCGCGAGCGTTCCTGCCTGGTGGTCGGCGAGCCCGGGGGCGGCCCCGTCCACTACTCCCGCCAGCCGACGCTGGGCCTGATCCCCGCGTCGACGCTCAAGCTGCTCACCACCGCCGCCGCCCTGGCCGAGCTCGGGCCCGACAGCCGCTTCACGACCGACGTCCGGGCCGCCGGTCCGCCCGCGGCCGACGGTGGGGTCGGCGACCTGTACCTCGTCGGGGGCGGCGACCCCTTGCTGTCCACAGCCGAGTTCGCGTCCGATGGCGGCTACCTGGGCCAGCGCAGGCGCTCCACGTCGATCGAGGCCCTGGCCGACAAGGTGGTCGCCGCGGGCGTGCGCCGCGTCGGGCGGATCCTGGGCGACGAGAGCCGCTACGACAGCGAGCGCCTGGTCCCCAGCTGGAACCCGCGCTACATCGCCAACTTCGACGTCAGCCCCCTGTCGGCCCTGGTGGTGAACAAGGCCTTCACCCAGGCCACCCCACCGGCGGTGGCGGTGTCCCCGCCGGCCCATGCTGCGTCGGTCCTGGCCGCCCAGCTGCGGGCTCGGGGCGTGACCGTGGGCGACACTGGCGCGGCCAGGGCGCCGGGGGGGACGACGCGGATCACCTCGATCGATTCGCCTCCGCTCAAGGAGATCACCGCCGAGATCCTGGAGAACAGCGACAACCTGGCTGCCGAGCTGCTGGTGAAGGAGATGGGCACCCGTCCGGGCACTCCGGGCTCCACCGCCGCCGGCCTCAGGGCCATCTCCGAGAAACTCAAGCAGATGGCTGGGATCACCCCCGAGGAGGTGACCGCGGTCGACGGCTCGGGCCTCGACCGTGGCGACAGGGCCAGCTGCGCGGTGCTCCAGCGGGTGGTCGCCAACGGGCCCGCGGGGCTCTCGGAAGGGCTCCCCGTGGCCGGTCGCAACGGCACCCTGTTCCGCCGTTTCCTCGGCACGCCCGCGGCGGGGAAGGTGCGGGCCAAGACGGGGTCGCTGGAGGGCGTCTCCGGTTTGAGCGGCCTGGCGACCGGACAGCACGGCCGCGACGTGGCCTTCTCGCTCATCGCCAACGAGCTGCCCAGCATGTCCGCCGGTGCCGGGTTGCAGGACAGGGTGGTGAACGTGCTGGCCGGCTTCCCTCGTGCGCCGTCGCCCGAGCAGCTGGGCCCCAAGGTCGCGTCGCCGCGGGGATGACCGTCCTGCCCATGTTCCCGCTGGGCAGCGTCCTCCTCCCCTCTGCGCTCATCTCGCTGCACCTCTTCGAGGAGCGGTACCGGGCCCTGGCTCGGCATTGCATGGCCGGTGACCGGCGGCTCGGGGTCGTGCTGATCGAGCGGGGCAGCGAGGTGGGCGGCGGAGACGTCCGCTTCGACGTGGGGACGCGTGCGTTCATCTCCGACGCGGTGGAGCTCGACGACGGGCGCTGGATCCTGATCCTGGTGGGCGAGGACCGCGTGCGTGTGGTGCGCTGGCTGCCCGACGACCCTTATCCGCGCGCCGAGGTGGTCCCGTGCGTGGACCTGCCGGCGGGGCCGCACGCAGCCGGCCGCCGAGACGACCTCGAGCGGCTACTGCGCCGCGTCCTGGTCCAGAAGTCGGAGCTGGGCGAGGGGGGCGGGGTCGGCCCTGCGGAACTCAGCGCCGACCCCGCCGTGGCCACCTGGCAGGCGGTGGGCCTGTCGCCACTCGGGCCCCTCGACGTGCAGCGGGTTCTGGGCACCGACGGGGTCGACGAGCGGCTCGACCTCGTGCTCGGCCTGCTCGCCGAGGAGGAGTCCGTGCTTGCGCAGCGTTTGGCCGGGGGGTAGGAAGCACACCATGGCCAGGCGGGACGACAGGGGCAAGAAGGACAAGAGCCTGCCTGGGGAAGCCCAGGAGCTCTGGCAGCTCGTCGTCGGGTACGCCAAGCAGGAGACGTTCGATCCGGTCAGAAGCCTGGGCCGGTGGGTCGGCTTCGGGCTCGGCGGGGCGCTACTGGGCAGCCTCGGCGCGGTCCTGCTCCTGCTCGGCGCCCTCCGTCTGCTGCAGACCGAGACCGGCGAGGCGTTCGACGGCAACCTCACCTTCGTGCCGTACCTCGTCGTGCTCGTCGTGAGCGGGGCCATCGCCGCCGGCGCCATGAAGGCCCGCGAGCGCGGCCAACGGAAGGGAAGACTGTGAGCGAACAGCAGGGCCGGATCACCCGTGCCGACATCGAGTCGAAGCTCCACGAGATGCGAGGCGACGTCGAGGAGTCAACCGAGGCGGCGAAGACCCCGATCCTCGCCATCGCCGGCGGCGTGGCCGTCGCCATCGTCGTACTCGCCTTCCTGCTGGGCAAGCGTCGGGGACGGCGCAACTCCACGGTCGTCGAGATCCGCCGCGTCTGATGCTCAAGTCGCTGGTCAGGATCGGCTTCGCCCGCGGCATCGGGGGGTCGCGGGGCTGGCTCGCCGTCGGTGTCGTGGGCGGCGGGCTTCGCATGCTGCGCAAGATGGCCAAGCGGGAGGCCGACGTCGTCTACCTGGAGGAGCTGCGCCCCGGGCAGTCGTTGGTGATTCGGCACTTCCCTCGCGACTAGCCGGCCGCTCCGCCATGATGGGCCGGTGGATCCCAGGTTCCGGCCCGGCGACAAGGTGCTGCTCATCGACGCGAAGAGCCGGCGCTACCTCGTGGCCCTGCGCGAGGGGGGCCAGTTCCACACCCACGCCGGCGTCACCCCGCACGAGCTGATCATCGGTCAGCCCGACGGGACGACCGTGCGGTCGCCCTCCGGCGCCCGCTATCTCGCCCTGCGGCCGACCCTCGCCGACTTCGTTCTTTCCATGCCGCGGGGCGCCCAGGTCATCTACCCGAAGGATCTCGGACCGCTGCTGATCATGGCCGACGTCTTCCCAGGGGCACGGATACTCGAGGCCGGTGTCGGCTCCGGGGCTCTGTCGATGACGCTGCTGCGGGCCGGAGCCGAGGTCGTCGGCTACGAGCTCCGCGAGGACTTCGCGGCCAAGGCCGGAGCCAATGTCACGTCGTTCCTCGGCGAGGGCCAGCGGTACCGCGTGGAGATCCGCGATGTCTACGAGGGGATCGACGAGACGGCGCTCGACCGTATCCTGCTCGACCTTCCCGAGCCGTGGCGGGTCGTCAAGCATGCCCTCGCTGCCCTGCGGCCGGGAGGGATCCTCGTGTCGTACCTGCCGTCGATCGTGCAGGTCTGCCAACTCCGTGATGCCCTTGACGCGGCGTCGTTCGTGCTGGCGGAGACGGTCGAGGTGCTCCAGCGGTCGTGGCACGTGGAGGGCCACGCCGTGCGGCCCGACCACCGCATGGTGGCTCACACCGGGTTCCTGACCGCGGCCCGCCGGTCCGCCGACCAGCCGCTGGGGTGAACGTCACAACGGCTGACCGGCGCTTACCCTGTTCACATGAGCGACGTGGTCAAGACCGACGAGGAGTGGCGGGAGCAGCTCACGCCCGAGCAGTACGAGGTGCTCCGTCGCAAGGGCACGGAGCGGGCGGGGACAGGCAAGTACGCCTACTCCAAGGACGACGGCACGTACCGCTGCGCCGGGTGCGGGGCGGCGCTGTTCAGCTCAGACGCCAAGTTCGAGTCGGGCACCGGGTGGCCGAGCTTCACCGAGCCGGCGGTGGCCGAGGCCGTCGAGCTCCACGAGGACCGCTCGCACTTCATGCGCCGTACCGAGGTCACCTGCCGGGCCTGCGGTGGCCACCTCGGGCATGTGTTTCCCGACGGCCCCGGCCCCACCGGTCAGCGCTACTGCGTCAACTCCGCGTCGCTGGAGCTGGATCCGAGCTAGCTCGCGTTCCCGTACCAGCCGGCCACGTCGGCGACGAGGTGGGCGGTCCCGCCGCCGTTGTAGAGGCTGATCCTGCCCCCCGCACCGACCTTGGCGACGACCAGGTTGGGCACGATCTGGCCGCCGTCGAAGTTCAGGGAGGAGGCGAGGGGCATGGGTTCGCCCGTCGGCCACACCGTGAGGTAGCCGCCGCCGGCGGGGTCGACGACGGCGACGTTGAGGATGACGGCGCTGACCCCGGTGGCGGGCACGCCGCCCCTGCCGGTGACCTGGAGGTCGAGGGTGGCGCGGGAAGCGAGCGGGCTCGCCGGCGCTCCGTTGCCACTGCGGGAGTCGAGGACGCGTGCCGGCGTCAGTGGGTGGTAGCGGGCGCCGGTGGCCTCACCGTCCGGCCCGAACCACCCGGCCACGTCGGCGACGATGTGCACGGCACCGCCGCCGTTGTAGAGCTTGATCTTCCCGTCCGGCCCCACCTTCACCACGACGAGGTTGGCCACGGTCTGCCCGAAGGCGAAGTTCAGGCTCGAGGCCAGGGGCCGCGGGTCACCGCTCGGCCAGGCGGTGAGGTAGCCACCGCCCGCGGGCTGGGTCACCACCACGTTGACCGCGACCGCCGACACACCGGACGCCGGCACTCCACCACGGCCGGTGACTTGCAGGTCGAGGGTCTCCGCCGGCAGCAGCGTCGAGAGGACGCTCCCCAGGCCGATCCGGGTGTCGAGCAGACGGGACGGGGCGACGGGGTGGTAGCGGGAGCCGGCGGTCGCGCCACTGGCCCCGTACCAGCCGCCGACGTCGGCCACGACATGGGTGGCGCCGGCACTGTTGAACAGGCTCACCTTGCCGCCGGCGCCGACCATGACCACCACCAGGTTGGGCACCGTCTGGCCGGGGACGAAGTTGAGGTTCGACGCCAGCGGCCGAGCCTCGCCGGCCGGCCACGCAATGAGCCAGCCGGCGGCGCTGGGCTCTGTCACCGTCACGTTGAGCACCACCGCGGAGACGCCCGTCGAAGGTACGCCGCCCCGCCCGGCGACCTGCAGGTCGATGGAACCGCCGCCCGGCACCTTGCCCACCGGTGCGCCGGTGCCGAACCGGGTGTCGAGGACCCGGGCGGGAGGCAGAGGGTTGTACCGGGCGCCGAGCGCCGGTGTCACCGCGGCTGAGGGCGCCGACTGGGGCCCGGTGCCGACGCTGTTCGTCGCCGCCACGCCGAACGTGTAGGTGTCCTCGCCCAGCCCGGTGACCGTCTGGGTCGTCGCCGTCGACGGGAACGTCTGCGCCGGCCGGGCCACGGTCCCGACGAACGGGGTAACGACGTAGCCCGTGATCGGCTGGCCACCGTCGGAGGAGGGGCGGGCCCACGACACCGTGGCCACGCCCTCACCGGGGACGGCGCTCACGGCAGTCGGCGCCCCTGGCACCGTCGACGCCGGTGCTCCCGCGGCCAGCCAGACGCTGTTCGCCGTGTTCCAGTGGGTGGCCAGGTAGCTGCCCGCCGGCGCAGCGGTCGAGAAGTAGTCGTCGTGGTTGCAGTCGAAGACGTTCTCGTGCGCCGCCGGGCACCGCTGCACCATCGGCGCGCCCGAGCCGTCGGCGTAGCACATGCGGTCCCGGTCGTCGGTGCAGTGGTTGTACATGGTGGCGTTGGGCGCCGACGGCTGGACGCCGCCGAGGTTGTGCATGAGCTCATGGGCCTCGACGGACTGGCCGACAACGCCCCAGCACCCGTTGTCGACCCGGGAGACGAGCCCGTAGACGTTGTTGTAGTTGTGCTGGCCGGCCCGGTCGTCGTTGTAGATCTCGCCGATGCCGCAGTAGACGTTGGCGTCGACCCACACCAGGTACTTCCGGTCGTTCCGGTTGTAGCCCTTGGCCGCCAGCTCGTTCACCGTCGCCTGGAAGTCGCCCTCGGCCCTGGTGGAGAGGGTCAGGCGCCCGACGACCGGCTTGCAGTTCGCGTCGTGGACGAACCTCACGCGGCGGCTGCCGCCGGTCTCCGCCGCGCTGGCGTCGAAGACGTTGTCGACGGCCGCGGCCCACGTCTGGAAGGAGCCGGCGAAGGTGGCGAAGCGGTCGGGCCTGCCGGTGATGTTGGCGTAGAGGAGCTGGACCCTCGGCCCGCTGGACCCGTCACCGGAGCACACGGTGCCTTCGGCCGCCACCGCCTCGGGTCGAAGGGCGGTCTCGGTCGGCGACTCCGGCTCACGGGGGCTGCGCACGTCGATGCCCGCCGGCGCCGCGTCGGGGCCGTGCGTACACCGCGTCGGCCCGCCCCGGCCCGGGACGGCACGAATCTCGAAGCGTCCCTGGCACGGCCCGTTCGTAGCCCGCTCGAGACCCTGGTAGCGCAGTCCTCTGGCCGGGTCGTCGACCGGCCCGGCGGCGGCAGGGCCGGCCAGCGCCACGGAACCGGCCAGCAGGGCGAAGAGCAGGACGACGACTGGTCGGCGGGACGACGGCACCCTCCGACTATCGGCAAACCCCCGTCAAGGCTTGAGTACGGGCGGTGCTAGTCGACCTCGATGAAGATGCACTCGCCGGGGCACTCTTCGGCGGACTCGATGGTGCCGTCCTCCTGCCCCGCGGGGACCACGGCGAGGCCCTCGACGCCACCGGGGTCGCTGAAGACCTTGCTCCCCTCCTTGACGTAGGCCAGGCCGTCGTCGAGCAGCGTGAACACGTCGGGTGCGATCTCCTCGCAGAGACCGTCGCCGGTGCACAGATCCTGGTCGATCCAGACCTTCATCGCCATGGCAAGCCTCTTCCTGTTCAGACGGGTGCCCTCGGTGGGGCCGCGGCTCTAATTTACCCGGAATTGGCCAGGGAAACCAGTTGCCGGGGGGTACGTTGGTTCCCGGAAGCCCCGGTGTACGGTGGACTTCAGTTCGTGGGGCGACCCGAGGAGGTGATTCCGACGTCCAGTTCCGAGTACGAACGTCGGCTGTCAGCCTACGAGCAGCAGGTCGAGGGCTTGCTCCAGCAGGTCAAGTCGCTCGAGGAGGAGGTCATCGGCCTCCGTCGCAAGCTGCAGGACGCCCCCAAGCGGGTTCGCACCCTCGAAGAGCGTCTCCTGGAGACGAAGGGCCAGCTGGCCCAGGCCACGTCCCAGAACGAGAAGCTGTCCTACACCCTGCGCGAGGCCCGCGACCACATCGCCGAGCTCCGCCGCGAGGTGGAGAAGCTCACCCAGCCGCCCTCCGCCTACGGCACGCTCCTGTCTCGCAACGACGACGGCACCGTCGACGTGTTCTCCGGCGGCCGGAAGATGCGCGTGGCCCTCCATCCCGAGCTGGAGGACATCGAGCTGGAGCGGGGCCAGGAGGTCGTGCTCAACGAGTCGCTCAACGTGGTGCTGGCCCGGGCCGCCGAGCTCTCCGGCGAGGTGATCACCCTCAAGGAGCTGCTCGAGGACGGCCGGCGGGCCATCGTCGTCGGCCGGGCCGACGAGGAGCGGGTCGTCGAGCTGGCCGAGGCCCTGATGGGAGAGAAGCTGCGGGCGGGCGACAGCATTCTCATGGACTCCCGCACCGGGCTGTTGCTGGAGCGCCTGCCCCGTCCCGAGGTCGAGGAGCTGATCCTCGAGGAGGTGCCCGACGTCTCCTATGAGGACGTGGGCGGGCTCGACAACCAGATCGAGCAGATCACCGACGCCGTCGAGCTGCCGTTCCTGCACCGCGACCTCTTCGTCGAGCACAAGCTGCCGGCGCCCAAGGGGATCCTGCTGTACGGCCCCCCCGGCTGCGGCAAGACCCTCATCGCCAAGGCCGTGGCCAACTCACTCGCCCAGAAGGTCAGCGAGGTCACCGGCGACAGGGCGGCCCGCAGCTACTTCCTGAACATCAAGGGCCCCGAGCTCCTCAACAAGTACGTGGGCGAGACCGAGCGCCAGATCCGGCTGGTCTTCCAGCGGGCCCGGGAGAAGGCCGAGGAGGGCGTGCCCGTCATCGTCTTCTTCGACGAGATGGACTCGCTGTTCCGCACCCGGGGCACCGGCATCTCCTCCGACATGGAGGCGACGATCGTCCCCCAGCTCCTGGCCGAGATCGACGGCGTCGAGACTCTTCGCAACGTGATCGTCATCGGTGCCTCCAACAGGGAGGACCTGATCGACCCGGCGATCCTGCGCCCCGGCCGCCTCGACGTGAAGATCAAGATCGAGCGCCCGAACGAGGCGGCGGCATCGCAGATCTTCAGCCGCTACCTCACTGCCGACCTGCCACTGGACGAGTCGGAGGTGGCCGCCCTCGGCGGCGGCGACCGCGAGAAGACGGTCCGGGTCATGATCGAGCGCACCGTCGGCGAGATGTACAAGAACGACGACGACAACCGCTTCCTGGAGGTCACCTACCAGAACGGCGACAAGGAGATCCTGTACTACAAGGACTTCTCCTCGGGCGCCATGATCGAGAACATCGTGCGCCGGGCCAAGAAGCTGGCCATCAAGCGAGTCATCGCCGGCGAGGGACGGGGCATCCGCACGGCCGACCTGCTCGAGTCCATCAAGCAGGAGTACAAGGAGCACGAGGACCTCCCGAACACCACCAACCCCGACGACTGGGCCAAGATCTCGGGCAAGAAGGGCGAGCGGATCGTGTACGTCCGCACCCTGATGTCCAAGGGCAAGGAAGCCACCGGCGGGCGGGCCATCGAGCGTGTGGGCACTGGGCAGTATCTCTGATCGCCTCGCAACCGGAGGTTGCTCGGCGAGCCTGATCGTGCTTCGGGCCGCCGGCGTAGCCGGCTCGCCCTCCGCCGTTTCTTCGTGGCCGGCAGCCGGGGGAGCCGCCTGCGGCGGCGGTCACGGCCGCCGGCCGAACCGCGGGGGTCGTTCCCCTGCCGCGGGGTAGGGTCCCTCCACCATGGCGATCCGGAAGGTCTGCGGGGTCGAGACCGAGTACGGGATCATCCTGCGCGGCGCCGAGTCCAACCCGATCACGGTGTCGTCGCTCCTGATCAACGCCTACGTCTCCCGTCTGGCCCGCGAGGCGGCCAACGGCGGCAAGGTGGGCTGGGACTTCGAGGATGAGTCGCCGGGGCGTGACGCCCGCGGGTTCGCCCGAGAAGGGGCGATGGCCCCTGAGGTGGAGACCCACCTGGTCAACGCGGTGTTGACCAACGGCGCCCGCTACTACGTCGACCACGCCCACCCCGAGTACTCCTCGCCGGAGTGCTCCGACGCCATGGAAGCCGTCCTCTGGGACAAGGCGGGGGAGCGCATTCTGGCCCGGTCCATCGAGGCCGCGGCCGAGGTGCTGCCCGCCGGCCAGGAGATCGTGGTCTACAAGAACAACTCCGACCGCAAGGGCAACTCCTACGGCTGCCACGAGAACTACCTCCTCGACCGGTCGCTGCCCTTCGCCCGCCTGGCCGCCCAGATCACGCCCCACTTCGTGTCGCGCCAGATCTTCACCGGCGCCGGCAAGGTGGGCAGCGAGGCGTCGGGGATCGGGCCCGACAAGGTGCCCTTCCAGCTCACCCAGCGGGCCGAGTTCTTCGAGGAGGAGGTCGGACTCGAGACCACCCTCAAGCGGCCCCTCGTGAACACCCGTGACGAGCCGCACTCCGACTCGCAGAAGTACCGCCGGCTCCACGTCATCGTGGGCGACGCCAACCTGTCGGAGATCTCCACGTTCCTGAAGGTGGGCACCACCGCCCTGGTCCTGGCCATGATCGAGGACGACGAGCTCGCGGGGATCGACCTGTCCCTGGCCTCGCCTGTCCCTGCCCACCGGGCCGTCTCCTACGACCTCACGCTGGCCCAGCCCCTGGAGCTGGCCGGCGGTCGGAAGATGACCGCCCTGGAGATGCAGTGGGAGCTGCTCGACCGGGCCAAGAAGTACGCCGAGGGCCGGGGCCTGGAGGCGGTCGGCGACGACGTCGGCCGGGCGGTGTTGGAGCGATGGGAGGCCGTGCTCCACGGGCTGGAGACCGACTTCCTGGGCCTGGCCAACCAGCTGGACTGGGTGGCCAAGTACCAGATGGTCTCGGCTTACCGAGAGCGCCACGGCCTGGGCTGGGGCGACCAGAAGCTGGCCGCGCTCGATTTGCAGTACCACGATGTGCGCCCCGGACGGTCGCTGTATGAGAAGTGCGGGCTGGAGCGCCTGCTGGCCGAGGACGCGGTCGTCTCGGCGATCATCAACCCGCCCACCACCACCCGGGCCTACTTCCGGGGCCGGTGCCTGCAGAAGTGGGCCGGTTCCATCGCCGCCGCCAACTGGGATTCTCTGGTCTTCGACCTGGGTAGCGACCCGCTCCGCCGAGTTCCGATGATGGAACCGCTAAGAGGAACAGCCGTACACGTCGATAGGTTGTTACAAGAGTGTGAGACTCCAGCCCAGCTCCTCGAGGCGCTGGGGTCAACCTAGGAGGCAGCCGGACCATGGCAGAACGAGAGCAGAAGAGGAAGCAATCGACGACTCGCAGCGACGAGGTGGTCGAGGCTGTCCCCCCGACGACCAAGCAGGGCGACAAATTGAAGGCAGAGTTGGACGAGCTTTTGGATGAAATAGACGAAGTGCTCGAGGACAATGCCGAGGAGTTCGTGCGCTCATATGTTCAAAAAGGCGGCCAATAGAAGCTTTGTACAAGCCAGAATATTGCTTGAATGCGAACACCCATTCGTATAGAAAGGGTGCATGCCGGCGCTACCTGGCTGATCCAGAGGCGGCAATCGCCAGGGTGAAGCGGTGGCAGCAGGCGAACCCCGAAAGGGTCAACGCCGCCCAGAGAGCGCGCCGGGCGAAGCCGGAGTCCAAGCTACGGGAGCTTGCGGGGCATCTCATGCGGAAGTACGGCATGACGATCGAGCAGTACGACGTCATGCTCGAAGCACAAGGCGGCGGCTGTTTCATCTGCGGTCGTCCTCCGCGTGAAGACATATCCCTTCACGTCGATCATGATCATTCCACCGGGAAGGTGCGGGGCATATTGTGCTTCTGCTGCAACAACGCTCTCGCTGATTTCCAAGAGGACCCGGAGGTGCTGAAGAAGGCGGCGAGTTACGTGTCCTGGCACGCCAACGAGGAGGAGGTCCTCCTGGCCCGCCGGCGGGCGCTCAGCCTGGTGGGCAAAGCGCCCTGAGCAGCAGGATTTCGGCGCCGGCGGCGATCAGCTCCCGGTGGTCCACCACAGGGCCTCGGCGAAGGGGCGGCCCGGGGGGCCGCCGGGCCAGTCGCAGAGGGGCGTGTCCAGGTCCGAGTCGGACACGCCGGCGCAGGCCTGGATCCAGGCGGCAGAGGCCCGCTCCAGGAAGGCGAGGGCGCCGGCGGCGCTGCTCGGCAGGTCGATGTCGTGCCAGTGCAGACGGTGGGCGCCGAAGGTCCAGTCATAGCGGAGGACCTGGGTGCCGGAGAGGGTGCACATCCGCCAGGCGATGGTCGGCGCCACCGGCGGCCCCTCGCCGCCGGCGCCTCCATCGGGCGTCGGGGTGCACCCGGACGGTCCAGCTCCCAGGCACCGCCTCCCAGAGGTACTCCTCGTCGCTGAGGCCCTCGAGGCCGGCCCAGAGCATGAACCACGAGGTCTGAAGCTGCGCGTTCAGCGGCGCGAGCATGGCCGCGGAGCATACCGGTCGACTGCTACTAGCCTCGCTCGGCGATGACCTTCCCGACCTTCCGAACCGAGCCGGACCCCGGCCCGAGCTTCTCCGAGCTGCTGCGCCAGCTCAACGGCAACCAGCCCCTCCTCCGCCACGACCCCACGCTCGAGATCCCTCACGGCACCACCATCGTCGCCCTGCGCTACGTCGACGGTGTCGTGATGGCGGGCGACCGGCGGGCGACCGAGGGTTACAGCATTGCCTCCCGGGCGATCGACAAGGTGTTCCCGGCCGACGGTCACTCCGGCGTGGCCATCGCCGGCGCCGCAGGGCCAGCCGTCGAGATGGTTCGCATCTTTCAGACCGAGCTCGAGCATTACGAGAAGGTCGAGGGCATGGCCCTGAGCCTGGAGGGCAAGGCCAACCAGCTCGGCGGCATGATCCGTCGCAACCTCCCCATGGCCATGGAGGGACTGGCCGTGGTGCCGATCTACGCCGGCTACGACCTGCGCCGACGGATCGGGCGCATCTTCAAGTACGACCTGACGGGCGGGCGGTACGAGGAGGGCGACTTCCACGCCACCGGCTCCGGAGGCCGCGACGCCCGGACCACGATCAAGCTGGGCTACCGCGACGGCCTCGACCGGGCGGAGGCCATCCAGCTGGCGGTCGAGGGCCTGTACCAGGCCGCCGACGAGGACTCTGCCACCGGCGGTCCCGACGTCGTGCGGGGCATCTACCCCACTGTGGCCACCATCACCATCGCCGGCTTCGAGCGGATCGACGACGCTGAGGTGGCCCGGCTGTTCGGCGAGCTGCTGCAGCGCAAGACCAGCGAAGGGCACCCCCGATGAGCGAGCACCGAAGCGAAGCTGAGGCGCGCAGCGACCAGACAGGCAGAGTGCCATGCGCAGCGGGGCAACCGCCGAAGGCGGTGACCCGATGAGCATGCCGTTCTACGTGGCGCCCGAGCAGGTGATGAAGGACCGGGCGGACTACGCCCGGAAGGGCATCGCCCGGGGCCGGAGCCTGGCCGCCCTCAGCTACGACGACGGAATCCTCATCTGTGCCGAGAACCCGTCCCGCACCCTGCACAAGGTCTCCGAGATCTACGATCGCATCGCCTTCGCGGGCGTGGGAAAGTTCAGCGAGTTCGACTCCCTGCGCACGTGGGGCGTTCGCACGGCCGACGTGAAAGGGTTCACCTACGCCCGGGAGGACGTGGACGCCCGATCCCTCGCCAACGGCTTCGCCCAGGTGCTGGGGAACGTCTTCACCCATGAGATGAAGCCCATGGAGGTGGAGATCCTCGTGGCGGAGGTCGGGGTTGACCCGGCCGCCGACCAGCTCTTCCGGATCTCCTACGAGGGCACGATCGTCGACGAGGACGGCTCGACGGTGCTGGGCGGCGACGCCGACACGGTCAACGAGCGCTTGAAGGCCAACCTCACCGAGAGCATGGACATCGCTGCCGCCCTGCGTGCCGCGGTCAGCGCGCTGGCCGGCCCAGAGAGGGTCCTCGAAGCCGGCAACCTTGAGGTCGCCGTCCTGGCCCGTACCAAGGCGAGGCGGGCGTTCCGCCGCGTCCCCGAGGCCGAGCTGGGCGCACTTCTCAGCAGTTGAGCTCCACCGCTCAGAAGGAGCGGGAGAACAGCGCCACGGCGATGCAGACGATGGCGCCCAGCACGAGCCACAGCGCCGGCGGGGCGCCGCCCTCCGCCAGGTACTCCTCGTCGAACGCCGACTCGACGTCGTCGAGCATGAGGATCTCCTGAGCTTCGGCCAGATCGTCCTTGTCGACGTAGACGTAGACGGCGCCCACCGGGTAGAGCCCGTCGAGGTTGCCGCGCAGGTCGGTGACGATGCCTTCCGACCCCAGCCGGGCGGCGATGACGCGGGCATGGAACGAGCTGCCGACCGTGGCCACACGCACCATGCGCGTCTGTTGCATCGCCACCAACGGTAGCTTGGCCTTCGTGGAGCGTCGTATATTCGGGCTCGAGAACGAGTACGGCGTCACCTGCACCCTCCGCGGTCAGCGCCGGCTGAGCCCCGACGAGGTCGCCCGATACCTGTTCAGGCGGGTCGTCAGCTGGGGTCGGAGCAGCAACGTGTTCCTCGAGAACGGCGCCCGGCTGTACCTCGACGTGGGAAGCCACCCCGAGTACGCCACCCCCGAGTGCGACTCGATCGAAGATCTCGTCGCCCACGACAAGGCGGGCGAGCGCATCCTCGAGAGTCTCCTCTCCAGCGCCGAGCAGCGGCTGCGCGAGGAGGGCATACGCGGGATCGTCTACCTCTTCAAGAACAACACCGACTCGGCAGGCAACTCCTACGGCTGCCACGAGAACTACCTGACCAGCCGGCGGGACGACTTCGGCCACTACGCCGAGGTGCTCATCCCGTTCTTCGTCAGCCGCCAGATCTACGCCGGCGCGGGCAAGGTGCTCAACACCGCCCGGGGCGCCACCTACTGCGTCAGTCAGCGGGCCGAGCACATCTGGGAGGGCGTGTCGTCGGCGACCACTCGGAGCCGGCCGATCATCAACACCCGCGACGAGCCCCACGCCGACGCCGAGCGGTTCCGGCGCCTGCACGTGATCGTGGGCGACTCCAACATGAGCGAGTACGCCACGTTCATCAAGATGGGGACGACGAGCATCCTCTTGCGCATGCTCGAGGACCCGGGAGTCGTCCTGCGGGACATGACCCTCGACAACCCCATCCGGGCCATCCGCGAGATCAGCCACGACATCACGTGCAAGCGCCGCGTACGCCTGGAGAACGGCCGCGAACTGTCGGCGTTGGAGATCCAGGCCGAGTACCTCAACCGGGCCCTGCGCTACGCGGAGACACGTGGGCTGAGCCCGCTGGAGGAGCAGGCGCTCAAGATGTGGGAGCACTGCCTGACGAAGATCCAGGTCGACCCGCTCAGCCTCGACCGGGAATGCGACTGGGTCATCAAGTACAAGATGATCGAGTCCTACCGGGAGCGCCACGGCCTGGCGCTCACCAGCCCCAAGGTGGCCCTGCTCGACCTCCAGTACCACGACGTCAACCGCAAGCGCGGCCTCTACTACCTGCTCCAGGAGCGCGGCCTCGTGGAGCGGGTCGTCACCGACGAGGCCATCGACGCGGCCGTGACCACACCGCCACAGACCACGCGGGCCCGCCTCCGGGGCGAGTTCATCCGCAAGGCCAAGGAGCGCAAGCGGGACTACACCGTGGACTGGGTCCACCTGAAGCTGAACGACCAGGCCCAGCGCACGGTCCTGTGCAAGGACCCCTTCAAGTCCCGTGACGAGCGGGTGGAGAAGCTGATCGCGAGCCTGTAGGTGCCGTCCTATGTGACGGCTGTCGTCGCTGCCATCACCTCCGAGCGGGAGGGTCTGCAGCGGCTCGAGCTCGACAACGGCCGGCGGGCGTACGTCCTGACCCAGCTGACGGGGCCGGTCATGGCCGGTGACCGGGTGGTCGTGAACACCACGGCCGTCGACCTGGGCCTGGGCACGGGCGGTTGGGACGTCGTGCACTGGAACCTCTCTCGGGAACATTGGTCACAGCCGGGGGCCGGCCACGTCATGAAGCTGCGGTACACAAGCCTCCAGGTCGACACCGGCGTCGAGGTCGAGCAGGCGACGGAGCTCGGGGGGAGGCCGGTGGTCGCCTGCGACGTCCACAGCCAGCTCGCCCCTGTGGCCGCGGCCTTCGCCGAGGCCGCGCCGGGCCGGCGCCTGTCCTACGTCATGACCGACTCGGCCGCCCTGCCCCTCGCGCTGTCCGACCTGGTCGCCGACCTGGTCGGCCGGAGCCTGCTGGCCGAGACGATCACCTGCGGCCAGGCTTTCGGCGGCCAACGCGAGGCGGTCAACCTCCACTCCGCGCTGGTGCTGGCCGCGGGCGACGCAATCGTCGTCGGCCCCGGCCCGGGCGTCGTGGGCACCGGCTCGCGCCTCGGGTTCACCGGCGTGGAGGTGGCGACGGTGGTGGACGCGACGGCGAAGCTCGGTGGACGACCGATCGTCGCCGTGCGCTATTCGGGCGCCGACGAACGTGACCGGCACCGAGGCCGCAGCCACCACACGACCACTGCGCTGGAGCTGGCATCGCACCCCGCGCTGGCGCCCGCGCCGGCCGACGGCTGGGCCGGCCCGGACGTGGGTGACGTGACCCACATGGACCGCTCGCAGGGCGAGGACCCGGAGTTCTTCCGGTACGCGGCGGCGGCGGGGCTGGCCGCTGCTCAGCTCCTGCTCAGTTGAGCCAGGGTGGCGTGGCGCAGCGCCGGCGTCTGGGCCTGGATGGTGAAGAACGCCGCCTCGCGCAGGAGGCGCTGGGCCGGGTGGTCGAGGCCCATGGCCCGCCCGCCGGTGGCTGTCACCAGGGCCGTCGCCGCCCGGACGGCAAGGTCGAGGCCCTGGGCCCGGGCCCGGACCAGCGCGGCCAGGTGGCCGTCGTCGGTCACGCCGGCGTCGGCCAGGGCGTAGGACCGCGCCCGGCAGTCGTCGAGCTCGGCGGCCAGCGGCGTGTCGCCCAGCAGGCGGATGCAGGCGGCGGCGATCCCGAAGGCGGCGGGGTTGGGCTTGGCCGTGGCCATCCGGTCCTCGGCCTGCCATTCATCGAAGGCGACGACAGAGAGCACGTCTGCCTCGGGCACCGACAGGCCGTCGAAGGACAGCCGGACCGTCGACGACGCGTTCATCGCCGCCAACCGCAGGGGAGGCGACGCCCGCAGCGACGGGGTCGGTGGCTCGACGTCGACCAGGAAGAACACCACCCGGTCCTCCATGCGGGCGGCCACGGCGTAGAGCGCGGCCAGCCCCCACGACGTGACCCATGGGGCCTCGCCGTCGATGCGGTAGCCGCCAGCGACCGGCGTGGCCACGACCGCAGGTGGACCCGGCCGCCGAAGGTACGCGAACGCCACCCCGCCGAGCATCCGGCCGGTACAGAGGTTCTCGACGTAGCGCGCCGGCAAGGACTCGTTGGCCGAGCGCGCCAACATTCGCACGGGCGCGTGGTGCTGGACCCAGACGAAGAACGTCACCCCGCAGGCGCCGGCGAGGATCTCGAAGACCTCCCGGACCACGGCCACCGGCGCAGCCGGCGGCCGGTACAGCGCCATCAGGCCGGCGGCGGCCAGCGCCTCCAAGTGGCGGCGCGGTACGACCGCGCCCTGGTCGGTGGCCTCGGCGGCCGGCGCCAGCAGCTCGTCGGCCAGCCGCCGGGCGGCGTCGACCAGGCCGGCACCCGCCCCCTCACCGCCGCCGGCGGCGAGGACGTCGTGGACGGCGCCGTCGTTACTCAGCGTCGTCGGTGCGGGGGCGGATGCAGTAGGTGCACGTGGCGTCGCCGGCCATGGTGTGGGACAGGCGCGTCACCTCGACCTCCGGGCCCAGCACCCGCCGGAGCAGCGAGAGCTCCTGCATGCACACCGCCGGATGGTGCTCGGCCACCCGGTGGATGGCGCAGTTGTTCTCGGTCAGGATCAGCGCCTCGTTCTCCCCGTACGACCACTCCGCCTGATAGCCGGCGTGGTCGCGCAGGCGCGCCAGTTCGGCGACCCGCTCGGTGAGGTCTGCGCACGGCGCCAGCGCGGCCTGGTACTGGACGACCTGCTTGTCGTTGCGGCGGGCCAGGGCCGCGGCCACATCGTCAACGCTCAGCTCGTCGAGGAGCTCGATGGCCAGGGCGTCGTAGCGGCGGGGGAACAGCTCCATGCCGGTGGCGCTGAGCCGCCACCCCGCCGGCGGGCGCCCGGGGCCCGGGCGGGCGCAGGTGACCTGCTCGGCCAGCCCGTCGGCGGCCAGGGCGGTGAGGTGGCGCCGCACCCCCATGCCGGAGATGGCCAGGTCGCGCGCCAACTCGGCGACCGTCGCTCCTGGTTGCTTGCGGAGGAGAAGCAGGAGCCGGTGCCTTGAGCCCACCAGCACCGAGGTTACTGGAGGAAGACCCTTGTGCCCGCCGGACCCCTAGCATCGGCGGCGTGCACCGGCTCGAGCGGTTGATCAACCTGGTCGCCGCCCTGCTGCACGCCGAGCGCCCGCTGACCGCCGAGGAGCTGCGCAACCGCCTTCCCGGCTATGCCGAGGATCACGGGGCGTTCCGTCGGGCCTTCGAGCGCGACAAGGAGGCCCTTCGCGATCTGGGCGTCCCCGTCGTCCTCGAGCCGGTCGACGCCGCCGCCCAGCCCGGCGTCATGGGGTACCGCATCCCCAAGGAGGCCTACTACCTCCAAGACCCGGGCCTGGCCCCCGACGAGCTGGCCGCCCTCCATCTGGCCGCCTCGGCCGTACGGCTCGAGGGGGCCAGCGGCGTGGAGGCGCTCTGGAAGCTCGGTGGCGAGGTCGCCGAGCACGGACCGGCGCCGGCGGTCGCCGCCCTGCCCGGTGCCGCCCACCTGGCGCCGGTCTTCGCCGCCATCTCCGCCCGCCGGCGGGTGAGGTTCGCCTACCGGGGCCGGCCTCGGCGGGTCGACCCCTGGAGGCTGTCGTTCCGGAACGGGCACTGGTACCTGGCCGGCTACGACCACGACGCCGACGAGGAGCGCATGTTCCGCCTCGACCGCATCGAGTCCGACGTCGAGGTGACGGAGGAGCCGGGTGCCTTCGAGCGGCCGGCCCACGTGGGGGCGCAGGCGCCACCGTGGGAGATGGGAGGCGACGACGCCCTGACCGCCCGCCTGCTCGTCGACGCCGGTCAGGCGGGCTGGGCGGCCAGCCATGTCGGTCCCGACGCGGTGGAGGAGTGGCGCCCCGACGGCTCGATCGTGCTGGCCGTCCGGGTCACCAACCGCGAGGCCTTCCGCTCCTTCGTCCTGGGGTTCCTCGACCACGCCGAGATCCTGAGCCCCGCCGAACTGCGGGCGGAGATGGTCGAATGGCTGGAGTCACTGTGCCGAAGCTGAGCGCTGACGACCGGCTGCAACGCCTCCTGGCCCTGATCCCCTGGGTGGCGTCCCGGGACGGGCCGCGGGTCGAGGACGTGTGCGCCCGGTTCGGCTGCACCCAAGCAGAGCTGGTGGACGACCTGGACCTGCTGTTCATGTGCGGGCTCCACCCCTACACCCCCGACGTCCTCATCGAGGTGGACATCACCGACGGCCGGGTGTGGATCCGCTACGCCGAGTACTTCTCCCGCCCGCTGCGGCTGACCGCTTCGGAGGGTTTGGCCCTCCTGGCCGCCGGCCGGACCGTCCTGGCCACCTCGGGCGGCGACGACGGTGGTCCGCTGGCCCGGGGCCTCGACAAGCTGGCCGCGGCCATGGGCGTCGACGCCGACGAGGCCGTGGAGATCGAGCTGGGGCCGGTGGCCGAGGATCTCCTCGGCACCCTGCGCTCCGCGGCGACCGGCCACCGCCAAGTGGAGATCGACTACTACTCCTTCGGGCGTGACGAGCGGGCCCGGCGGGTCATCGACCCCTACGCGGTGTTCTCCGCCGGCGGGCAGTGGTACGTCTCGGGGTGGTGCCACCGGGTCGACGACGAGCGCATGTTCCGGGTCGACCGGATCGCCTCGGCCACGTCCCTGGACTCGACGTTCCCCCCGCCGGCCACGCGGCCGGAGCTCTCGGCCTACCGCCCGGGTAGGGACGACCCCCGCGTCACCCTCGAGCTCGAGCCGTCCGCCCGCTGGGTGGCCGAGCAGTACCCGCTGGAGAAGGTGGAAGAGGGCGAGGGCGGCCGGCTCCGCGTCACCCTCGTCGCCAGCCAGCCGGCGTGGCTCGAGCGCCTCCTGCTGCGGCTCGGCCGGCGGGCCACAGTGGTCGACGGCGACGGCGGCGTCGCCGCCTCCGCCGCTCGCCGACTGCTTCTGCGGTACCAGGGGTAGCCTCGTCGCAGATGCCCATCGAAGACGACCCTGTCCTTGCCGAAGCCGCCCGGCCGGTCAACGTCGTGACCCCGCCCCCGGAACGTGACAAGCCGTCGGGTCTCCGCAACGTTCTCGAGTGGGTCCTCATCGCCGGCGGCGCGCTGCTCGTCGCCTTCGTCATCAAGACGTTCCTGCTCCAGGCCTTCTACATCCCGTCGCTGTCCATGGCCCCGACGCTCCAGGTCAACGACCGCGTGCTCGTCAACAAGCTCAGCTACGACCTCCACGAGGTCAACCGCGGCGATCTGGTGGTCTTCGAGAGCCCACCGAACGAGGGATCGGAGACCAAGGACCTCATCAAACGGGTGATCGGCCTGCCCGGGGAGACGGTGGAGAGCCGCGACGGCCGGATCCTGATCAACGGCCAGGTTCTCGAGGAGCCCTACCTCGACCGCGGCGTGACAACCGGTGCCTTCGAGCCTGTCACCATCGCACCCGACCATCTCTGGGTGATGGGCGACAACCGGGCCAACTCCCGGGACAGCCGGTTCTTCGGGGCCATCCCAAAGTCGCTGGTCATCGGGCGGGCGTTCGTGCGGGTGTGGCCGATCACCCAGGTCGGCCTCCTGTGAGCTAGCGGCGGTCAGCGCGGCGGCGGACCAGGAACGGCCCCAGCGCCAGGGCGTCGACCGGGGCCGATCCGAAGCACTCCAAGGCGTCGCGGGGGTCGTCGACCATGGGCCGCCCGGCGGTGTTCAGGCTGGTGTTGATGACGACGGGCACGCCGGTCCGCCGGGCGAAGGCCTCCAGCATGCGGGCCACGAGGGGCTCCTCGGCGGGGTCGACGGTCTGTATGCGAGCGGTGCCGTCGACATGGAGGGCCGCCGGGATGCGGTCGGCCCACTTCGGGCTGACCCGGTGGGTGAAGAGCATGAACGGGCTGGGCATGACACCGTCGAAGATCTCCGCCGCCCGCTCGGCCAGCACCATGGGCGCCACCGGACGGAACTCCTCGCGGCCCTTGACCCGGTTGAGGCGCTCGAGGTTGTCGGCATGGGCGGGGTTGGCCAGCAGGCTGCGATGGCCGAGCGCTCGAGGGCCGTACTCGCTGCGGCCCTGGAACCAGGCGACGATCCCGTTGGCGGCCAGCACGCCGGCGACCGCGTCGGCGATGTCCGTCGGCCGTTCGTAGGCCACGTCGGCCTCGACCAGCCACGCCTCCAGGTCGGCGTCGTCCCAGCCCCGTCCCAAGGCCGCGGTGGTCATGGGTGACACCCGGTCGCCCATGCTGTGGGCGACGTGCAGGGCGGCGCCCAGGGCAGTGCCGGCGTCGCCGGCGGCGGGCTGCACCCAGAGGCGCTCGAACGGCCCCTGTTCGGCGACGACGGCGTTGGCCACGCAGTTGAGGGCCACCCCGCCGGCGAGGGTCAGGACCTTCTCGCCGGTCTGGGCGTGAAGCCAGTGGGCGAGGTCGAGGAGCACCTCCTGGAGTCGGATCTGGACGCTCGAGGCCAGGTCGGCGTGCTCGGGACCCCACTCCTCCGAAGAGGAGCGGCGCTTCACGAGCGCGCCCCAGTCGATCGGGTCGACCCGGAACCCGCCGTCACCGCTGGGCGCCACGGCCTGGCGCAGCTCGGGCAGGAAGCTCGGCGACCCGTAGGCGGCCAGGGCCATCACCTTGTACTCGTCGGAGGACCGCCGGAAGCCCAGGTGCTCGGTGACCTCCTCGTACAGCAGGCCGAGGGAGTGGGGCAGCTCTTGTACGGCCAGGACGTCGAGGTCGCCGTCGAGGGAGCGCCCGGCGAGATGCGAGGCCTGCTCACCTCGGCCATCGAGCACCAGGACCGCGGAGGACGGGTACGGCGCGGCCAGGTGGGCGGAGGCGGCGTGGGCCAGGTGGTGGGGCACGTAGCGGACGCAGGCCGGATCGATGCCGGGCAGCGCCGTCTGAAGGAACTGCGGGGCCCGCTGTGCGTAGAACGTGCGCAGCCCCTCCCAGGCGTCGGCGGTGACGTCGGAGACGTCGAGCGGCGCGGCCAGCGAGGGGTCGTAGGAGTAGGCCACCGCATCGACCTCGTCGGGGGCGATCCCCGCCTCCGCCAGGCACCACGCGGCCGACAGGACGGGTAGCTCCCACGTCGAGAACGGCACCGGGTCCTTGCCGTGCTTGCGCCGGCTGAAGCGCTCCTCCTCCGCCGCGGCCACGACCTCACCGTCCACGACGAGAGCCGCCGCCGGGTCGTGGAACACCGCGTTGAGCCCGAGGATGCGCATCAGCCGCGGCTACCCGTCATGCTCGGCGGCGAAACGGGGTAGGGCGCCGGCATGCGCGTGGTGGTGGTCGGTGCGACCGGCAACGTGGGCACGAGCCTCGTACGGCTCCTGTCGGACGATCCGGCGGTGACGTCCGTCGTCGGCGTGGCCCGCCGGCGGCCGGACCTGAAGGTGCCCAAGGTGGAATGGGTGGCCGCCGACATCAGCCGCGACGACCTGGAGGGCCCCCTCGCCGGTGCCGACGTGGTCGTCCACCTGGCGTGGGTCATCCAGCCGTCGCACCGCCTCGAGGTGTTGGAGGCCATCAACGTGGCCGGCACCAAGCGGGTGCTCGACGCCACCGCTGCGGTGGGTGCCGCCGCCCTGGTCTATGCCTCCTCGGTGGGGGCGTACTCGCCCGGCCCCAAGGACAAGCCGGTCGACGAGCGCTGGCCCACCGAGGGGATCAGCACCAGCTTCTACTCCCGCCACAAGGCGGCCACGGAGCGCATGCTCGACCACTGGGAGGGCGAGCACCTGACCACGCGGGTCGTGCGCCTGCGCCCGGGCCTCATCTTCAAGCGTGAGGCGGCCTCGGGCATCCGCCGGCTGTTCCTCGGGCGCCTGGTACCGCCGCCGCTGCTCAAGCCGTCCCGGATACCCGTCGTGCCCCGCACCGACCGTCTGGTCTTTCAGGCCGTGCACACCGACGACGTGGCCGAGGCCTACCGGCTGGCGATCGTGGGCGATGCCCGCGGCGCCTTCAACATCGCCGCCGACCCCGTCCTCGACGCGGACGAGCTGGCCCGCATCCTGGGAGCCCGTGCCGTGCCCGTGCCTGCCCAGCTTCTCCGGGTTGCTGCCGACGTCTCGTGGAAGGCCCACCTGCAGCCCACGCCGCCCGGCTGGGTCGACCTGGCTGTCGGCGTGCCCGTGCTCGACACCACGCGAGCCCGCACGGAGCTGGGCTGGCACCCCGCCCACACGTCCGGTCAGGCGCTACTGGAGCTCCTCGAAGGGTTCGCCGACCGGGCCTACGGTCCGACCCCCCCGCTCGCCCGGGACGGCTGGGTGGCGCCGGGGGTCACGCCGGTCACCCCGCAGGCCGTCAAGCCGTGACGAACAGCCCTTCCAGGCGGTCGGCCAGCCGGCCGATGGCCTTGACCGCCTCGGAATCCGGGGCGGTGTCGAGCACGCACATCGACGCCTTGTCGGCCTCGGGCACCGCACCGTCCTCGGGGATGGCGACGAGCAGCTCGCAGCCCCGCTCGGCCGCGAAGGCCTCCATGCGGTCGACATCGGCCCGGCCGGTGGCCCGGTTGCCGACGAAGCCGATGCGCTCGATGCCGAGCTCGAGGGCCAGCTTGTGGGTGCGATCCGCGGTCATCATGACCTTGGCCGTGGGCTGGACGACGACGATCAGCATGTCGACGTAGCGGAGGGTGCCGCCGGCCCAGGAGAGGTGCTCCAGGCCGGCTTCCATGTCGGCGACCACGAAGGTGCCGGGAAGGTCGTTCTCGATCCGCTCGATGAAGTCACGCACGGTGACATGGGACTTGCCCGTTCAGCCGGAACCGGCCTTCTCGGCCATCGCTCCCAGCATGATCGTGATGCCGTCGGGACCGGGCGTCCCGTACTCCTCCAGGAGCTCGACCGGCGACAGGCCCTCGGGCACCCGCCGGCGAGGCCCGGACTGGTCGAGGAACGGCCGCAGCTTGGCCGCCCCCTCCTCACCGAGGCCGATGTTCGCTCCGAGGTTGGGGTCGGAGTCGCAGTCGATGGCGATGACGCGATGGCCCCTGCGGGCGAGCGTGCGGGAAAGGACGGCGGAGGTGGTGGTCTTGCCCACCCCGCCCTTGCCGGAGATGCCGAGGCGCATGGGCCCCGAGGCTAGGGCAAGAGGCGCCGGATGGGATCGATCCACGTGCCCGGGTCGGCCGGGTCGAGGGCGATGTCGGCGCCGAGGGGCACCACGTCGTCGGGTGTGACGGCCACGACGGGCAGGAAGCGGCCGCACGCCGCGGCCCGCAGCTCCATGACGAACTCCTTGCCCGTCTGGCTGCTCGCGTCGATGACGACCACCGTGGGGATGATGCCGCCGCACATCTCGGGCTGGATGGTGTCGAAGGTGTGACTCACGAAGCGGCAGTCGCTCAGGTGGCCCTGGATGGCCCGGGTCTTGTCCTCCTCGATGCCGATGGTGAGGACGACCGACGGCGGCAGGCCGGCGAGCATGCGAGCGCCGCCGAGCTCGGCGGTGTAGTCGGCCTCCTTGAACGGCTCGTCGGTGGAGTAGTCCCCGAGGAAGGAGTCGTCGCCGGCCCGGGCGCTGAGCGCGGCGTGGGCCGTCGGCGCGTCCACGGCCCAGATGTCCCACGCCACCAGGCCGAGGGCGATCTCGGTGTAGGTGATGGCGTAGAGGAGGGCCGGGTCGGCGTCGACGTGCTCCAGGCCGCGACCCGCCAGCTCCTCGGCCACCAGCTCGAGCACGTCGGTCTCCCTCGGCGGCGGCTCCTTGCGGATGGAGAACACTTCGGGCGAGATGCGGAAGGACGCCTGCCACCAGCCGTCCACGAACAGGCAGTCGGTCTCGATGTGGAGGCTCGGGCCGAAGGCGGTCTTTGGCTCTCCCCGCACGAAGGCGGCGACGACCTCTCTGTCTTCCATCGCGGGCAGCGTACCGGCGAACGGTACGGTGCGGACATCGACGGCGATGCCTTCTGCTACATCACCACCACGGGCCGGCGGACGGGCAATCCGCACCGCATCGAGATCTGGTTCGCAGACCAGCCGACTAGCGCCGGCCCCGCCAGAACGGCGCGTGCGGCCAGCGGTGCTCCCCCCGGTAGTACTGCACCCGGGTCTCGAGGTACCGGTCGAAGCGGTCGCCCATCGCCCGCGCGTAGGCCGCGACCGTCGATCCGAGCATGGCCTCGGCGCCGGCGATGGCCGACTCCAACGCCCAGAGGATGCCGAGGCCGGTGATCGGGTCGTGGGCGGTGGCGGCGTCGCCCACGGCCAGCCATCCCTCGCCGGCGATCGGGTGGCGCCGGTGGCTGTTCGCGGAGACGATGCGGACGTCGTCAGTCGGCCCGCGGGCCCGGGCCGCGGTCGCCGGCGCAACGGCGAGGAACTCGTGCCACCGCCGCCGCAGACCGGGGCCGGCGTTGGTCTGGAAGGTCATCACCAGCCGGCCGTCGGGCAGCCGGGCCGAGTACCACCAGCCCTCCTCGGTGGCCTCGAGCAGCGCCCACCGGTCCTCGCCGGCTGCGGGCGCCACGCCGACGAGGGCGACCATGCGGTCGTGCACGACCAGGCCGGCACCGGCGGGCGACGGTGAGCGACCGGCCGCGTCGACGAGGAAGCCGGCGGTGACGTCGACGTTCAGCTGCCACGCCCCACCGTCACCTCGCCGGCATCGGTCCACCGTCGTCCCCGCTCGGACGACGGCGCCGGCCGCGGCCGCACCTGCCGCCAGCGTGGCGTCGAACCGGTTCCGGTCGACCCGCCAGCCGCAGCCGTAGGGGTTGAGGATGAAGTCGTTCACGTACGGCTCGGACCGACCCCACGCGGCCATGACCCCTGGTGACTGGAGATGCCCGTCGGTCAGGAACCGTTCCCACAGTCCGAGGCGGTCGAGGGGCATGCGCACCTCGGGCGGGAGCGTCTCGCCGATCGGCGTCCGCGGGCCGGCGGAGCGTTCGAAGACGACGACGGAGGCGCCGGCGGAGGCGAGGACGATTGCCGCGGCACACCCGGCCGGCCCACCGCCGACCACGGCGACGTCGAAGTGCTGTGGCGTCAGGCGTCGCTCGCCAGCAGCCGCTCGGACTCGACGAACACCGTCGTCCCGTTGGCCCGCCGGGCCTCCACGACGATGCCCAGCTTGTCCCACTGGGTCACCATGCCCCGGTACCCGGTGACGCCGCGGTCCCAGAACTGGGTGATCTCGGTGCCCACGTTCGGAAACACCTGGTACGGGCGCTGGGCGGGCCACCATCCGAGTTGCGCCTGGGGGTCGACGCTGCAGGCCAGGAAGTCGGCCTGCCAGGGGACGGCGTTGCCGGCGGTCAACGATCCCGGGCCGTGAGCCTCGGCGTCGACCCGGAACGCCTCGCTGTAGGTGACCGCCTCGGCCATGACCGCGCCCACCTCGATCCCCGGGTAGAACGGCCCTCCGGAGCACGCCTCGAGGCTGCTTCGCACCAGGGCGTCGGGGACCAGCTCCTTGACCGCCGCCGGCTTCTCCAGGTCGTTGACGAACCTGCCCTCGGCCCAGCGCTTCAGCACCGCGTACTGCGTGACGGTGAGCCGGAGGACGTGGTGCTTCGCCGTTCCATAGTTGCTGTGGTGGAGCCTTGGCATCATGCCGAACTCCATGTCGTCCGGGTCCGGCGGCTGGCTCGGGTCCTTCAGCCTGTCGAGCACCAGCCTCCGGGCCCTGGCCTCCTTGGGAGACGGATCGGCGAGCTGCTCCCAGCGTCTGCTGAAGTCGCCGAATCCCGAGAAGGGCCCGTGGCCCATTCGGCCGAGCTCGAGGACCCACTGGTAGCCGAGGACCCGTTGCAGGATGGGCTGGACGTGGCGGGTGAAGGAAAGCGATCTGGGCAGCTTCCGCCATCCGCGCTCGACAGCCGCTTGGTACGCCACGTCGTACAGGGTCACGAGGTTGGTGATGCCGGGAGCAAAGTCCGGAGGGGCGACGATGACCCAGGCCGGCTTGGCGTTCACCGGCCTACTGCGGCCGACCTTCACCGTGGCCGTCACCGGACCGTCCGACATGTCGTCGAACCAGTTGTCGTTGTTGGCGAAGTGGGTGATCGGGAACCGGCCCCCACCCGGAGCGGATCCGGACGCCCCGGGCCCGCCGACGAACACCAGGCGCCCGTCGGCGTCGGCCCGCATCTCACCGAGGGGAACCTCCTTGCCGAGGAACGTCCCGGAGTCGAACGTGGCCCGCCCCTCCGGGCCGGCGACCGTCCGGGCGCCGGGGTCGATGACCAGAAGCTCGCGCTTGGTCTGCTTGGCATTGCGCAGGCGGCCGCCCTGCCGCGGCGCCTTGCTGGCAGAGGGTGGGAACTCCGGCGCCGCGCCCTTCCGGTTGGCGACGTGGACCGTCCACTCGATCTCGGCGTCGGCCGCGCGAACCTCGGTAGCCGACGTCAACGTGCCGTCAGCCCGCCGCCGGCAGCGGAAGATCCGGAATCGTGCCGCCTGGCGCAGCAGGTGTCCCGAGGCGTCGCGGTACCCCGACGGCGGAGCGGTCCGCGGCTCGGGCCCGATGAAGAACTCGGCGCTGGTCCCGGCCCGGGCGATACCGATCGCCGGGTGGATCTCGAAGGTCGTGGTCTCCGCCATGCCGTCCCCCCTGGGCGCCCGGCAGGCGCCCAGACGTCACCGTATCGCTGCCCTGGAGGCCTCGCTAGGAACCGGCGAGGCGCCGCTCGATCCGGGCCGCTGTCGCCGGGTAGCGCACGCCGGGGATCAGGTGGATCCCGTCGAACCGCCCCGCTCTGGCCGACGGTCTCGGCCAGGTCGCACGCCAGCTCGGTGCCCGCGGCGCGGTCGCGCTCGATGGCCTGGAGCCACGCCGGCGGGACCACGATCTCGGGGATGGTGTCCGTCAACTTGCGGGCCATCGACGCGCTGGGCACGACCATGAGGCCGGCGTAGACGCTGCCGTGGTAGTCGACGGTGGCCGAACGGGTGTCGGTCGAGGCGGGCGGGGCGCTACGCGGGCTTGGCCCCGCACCACCGGCACTCGCGCTCGATGAAGACGACCGAGCTGCCGAGCTGCATGGTGTGGCCGCCGGCCATGTCGTGGCGCCCCCGCCAGCACCGCATGCGGTGCCAGGCGTCACCCGGGGTGCGGTCGCCGTACGACCACGGCATGCGCAGGTGGGTGACGAGCGGCCCGCGCTGGCGCCGGGGCTTCGGGGTGCGGGCGAAGGGCTCCGGCGGAATACCCAGGCGCATGCGCTCCGCATCGCGAGCGGCACCGAAGGAGGGTTCCCGGCCGAAGAGGTACCGCTGTTCGGGTGTCCTCTCCGACCAGAGTTCCGGGAGCTCCGCCATCATCACAAAATCGCACCGCCGGCCGGGCTCCGCAATGAATGACTTGGACACCTAGCCCGCGGGCAGCGCCCGGACCATGACCACGTGCGGCCCGATGCCCGGCACCTCGAACTCCTCGCTCACCACGTCGAACCCCGCCCGCCGGTAGAAGCCGACGGCGGCCATGCGGGCGTTGCACCACAGCTCCGAGCCCCCACCGGCGGCCACGTGCTCGAC
>Ga0247719_1000270_pt1 | contig 35305 bp, 36 predicted proteins | sample 41E_DmetaG_FD_189046 | JGI IMG/M metagenome (GOLD analysis project Ga0247719, IMG submission 189046) | Soil microbial communities from hillslope of Landscape Evolution Observatory, University of Arizona, Oracle, AZ, United States - 4-1-E_D | ecosystem: Engineered > Artificial ecosystem >...
AAGGCTGCGTAACCATGTCAAGAAGACCGTCGGAAAGCCGTGTGCGGGAAAACCGCACGCACGGATTGAAAGGGGGATGGGGAAACGTGCTCGCTGGTCGAGCGGCGCGCCCCTGACTACCAATGGAGATCTCCTGTGACGACTGCGTGATGCAGGACAGCTCGGCGTGTGAGGACTGCGTGGTCACCTTCATCTGCGGGCGGGAGCCCGGGGAGGCGGTGGTGTTCGACGTGGCCGAGGCCCGGGCGGTGCGGCTGCTGGGGGAGGCGGGCCTGGTCCCGCCGCTGCGAAAGCAGGCCAGGGCGGCCCGGTAGAGGCGACCATCACCCAACGGCCGGGGGGCCGAGTGGTACGGTCCGCACGAAATGGCCCGGTCTTCGGGCCGCTGGCCACCGGGAGCCTGCTTGCGAAAGCTCCACCTCGTGGGGTTGACCACCGACCGCGACGGTTTGATCTTCACGGCCCGCAAGGGCTCGAAGTCGGGCGGGTACATCGTGCCCCTCGACAAGAAGGTGCTGGCCGCCATTGCCGCCGCCGGCGAAGCCGACAGCGGTGAGCCGGCGGAAGGCGCCGCCTCCAAGGGCGACGTCGACGTGGTGCCCAAGCGCCTGCGCAGTGAGAGCGCCCTCACCCCCCGGGAGATGCAGGCCCGGCTCCGGGCCGGGCGCACGATCGACGAGGTGGCGGCCGAGGCCGGCGTGGACACCGAGTGGGTGGCCCGCTTCGCCGTCCCCATCCTGGCCGAGCAGGCCCAGGTGGTGGAGCTGGCCCGGGGGCTGACCTACGCCAAGCCCCGCCTGGGGGAGTCCACCGAGCCGCTCGGGGCGTCGGTCCTGCAGAACCTGTCCGACCGGGGGGTCTTCCTCCCCGACGACGTGGCCAACGCCGGCTGGAGCGCCTTCCAGCTCCACGACTCGGTGTGGATGGTGCGTTTCCGCTACCGGTCCCGGGGGCGTGACCAGGAGGCGCACTGGGAGATCGACGTGCCGGCGGGGCGCCTGCGGGCCCGGAACCGCGTCGCCTCCGACCTGGGCTATGTCGGTCCCGACCGCTGGCAGCCCGACGACGACGAGGTGGCGGCCGAGGTCGAGGCCCCGCCGGCGCCGCCCAAAGCACCCCGCCGGCGGGCCACGCCGGCGCCGAGAGCGGCCGCCTCGCGGGCGCCGGCCAAGGCGGCCAAGGCGGCCAAGGCCCCGGGCGCCGCCCGCCGGCCCCCGTCGCCGGCGACGAAGAAGGCGGCCGCCCGCCCGGTCAAGGCCGCGGCGGCGGCCCGGAAGGTGAAGGCGGCGCCGGCGGTCAAGAAGGCGGCCACCAGGAAGGCGCCCACGGCCCGGAAGGCGGCCAGCCCGGCCCGGCCGGCGCCGGCCAAGGCGGCCAGCCGGCGGCGGGCCACGAAGGCGGTGCCCGCCCCCGAGGCGGGGCCAACGGCAGGTCCCGGCGGGGTGCGAATGGCGGTGGCCCAAGTCTCGGCGGCCCGGGTGGCCGCCAGCATGGCCACCGCTGAGCGGGAGCCGTGGGCGGCCGCGGTAGGCCGCCCGTCACGGGCGGGCGCCGCCGCTTCCGCCCGGTCTGCAGCGCCCTGGCCCCCGGCGGAGCAAGCGATGGCGCGAGACCGGGGGGTGGAGGCCGGGGGGATCGTCCGTCCGTTCCAACCCCGTCCCCTGCCGCCTCCGGGCACCGAGCCGCCCGAGCCCCGCGTCCGCAAGGTGACCCTGCCCCGCCCCCGGATCGTCGGTGACGGCGACGGGTCACCGGCGGTCGTCCTGCCGGCGCCGCGCCGCCGGCCACAGGACACCGGAGCCACGACCGCCGGCGAACGGCCGAAGCGGCGGCGGTTGCGGTCCCGCTGACCGCCTCCGGCACGGTGGCCCACGTGCTGGTCACCAACGACTTCCCTCCGAAGGTGGGCGGCATCCAGTCCTACCTGTGGGAGTTGTGGCGACGCCTTCCCCCCGACCGGGTGACGGTGCTGACCACCACGCATCCCGACGCGCCCGCCTTCGACGCCGCCCAGGCGTTCCCGGTGCACCGTCACGCCGGCGTGCTGCTGCCCACCCCGGCGCTCGCCGCCGAGATCAAGCGGGTGGCGGCGGGCGCCGGTGCCGGGGTCGTGCTCCTCGACCCCGCCTTGCCCGTCGGCCTCCTCGGCCCCCGGCTGGGCCTGCCCTACGGGGTCGTGCTCCACGGGGCCGAGGTCACCGTCCCCGCCCGCGTCCCCGTGGCCCGCCAGCTGCTCACCGGTGTGCTCAGAGGGGCGACGTGCGTCATCGCCGCCGGCGGCTATCCCGCAGCCGAGGCCTACCATCTCGCGGGGGCCGGCGTGCCGGTCACCGTCGTGCCGCCGGGGGTCGACGTCGACCGTTTCCGCCCCCTGACTGCGGACGAGAAACGCCGAGCCCGCGCCGACGCGGGGCTGCCCGTCGACGGCAAGGTCGTGGTCGGTATGAGCCGGCTGGTGCCCCGCAAGGGCTTCGACGTGCTCATCGCCGCCGCAACCCTGCTGGCGCCTCTCCATCCCGATCTCACCGTCGCCATCGCCGGCGCCGGCCGGGACCGCGATCGCCTCGAGCGCCTGGTGGAGGTCACCGGGGCACCCGTGCGGCTCCTCGGGTTCGTTCCCGACGCCGACATGCCGGCCCTCCTCGGCTGTGCCGACGTCTTCGCCATGCCCTGCCGGAGCCGCTGGGGCGGCCTGGAGCAGGAGGGGTTCGGCATCGTGTTCCTCGAGGCGGCGGCGTGCGGCGTGGCCGGCGTGGCCGGGGCCAGCGGGGGATCACACGAGGCCGTCGCCCACGGCGAGACGGGTTTCGTGGTCCGCCGGCCCCAGGATCCCGTCGCCCTGGCGGCCGCGCTGGCCCGCCTCCTTGACGATCCCGCCCTCTGCCGGGCCATGGGCGCCGCCGCCCGCCGGCGGGCCGAGGAGCACTTCGCCTACCACCACCTGGCCGCCCGGCTGGCGACCGCCATCCGATGATCCAGAGAGCATCGTGGGCCGGCACCGCGGTCTTCGCCGTCACTGCGGTGGCGGCGGCTGTGGCCCCCGAGACCTTCGAACCCGTGGCCCTGATCACCGCCATCTTCCTCTTCTCCGCCGGGTGCGCGATCTTCCTGTGGGCGTTCGTGCTGGTGGCGGCGCGGAGCCGCACCGACCAGATGGAACAGGCCCAGATCTGGTTCCTGACCGGGGCGCCGACACCTCCCGAGGTGCGCCGCAGCATGCTCGGGGCCCTGACCGTCCAGGTGGTGGTCGGCCTCGTCACCGCCGCCGTGCGGCCGTACACCAGCCTGGCCGCCGGTGTCCTCGTCCCCATGTGGGGCCTGGGCCTGTGCGGGTTGTGGGCCGCCCGTCACGGGGTCTTCCCGGCCCGGCCGCCGGACACGAGGCGTCCTGGTCCGGGCCTACGATCGCCCCATGCCGATCGACGAGAGCAGGATCCGTGAGCTTGCCGGCTTCAAAGGCGAGGACAGTCCGGTGACGTCGGTGTACCTCGACGTCGACGGCCGGCGCCGCATCCGCGCCCGCGACGTGGAGCTGGCCCTGGAACGCATGCTCCGGCCGGTCCCCGAGCGCGAGCCCGCCCCGGCGGCTGCCGACCGCAAACGCATCGAGGACCACGTGAAGGGCGGGATCGACCGCTCCCGGGTGCGCGGCCTGGCCATGTTCTCCTGCGTGGCCCACGACTTCTGGGAGGTCGTGGAGCTGGCGGTGCCCGTCCGCGACCGGATGGTCGTCAACCACACGCCGTACGTTCGGGAGCTGGAGGCGGTGGTGGCCCGGCGCCAGCGGTTCGCGGTGCTGGTCGTCGACCGCCAGCGGGCCCGGCTGTTCCTTTTCCACCAGGGTGAGCTGCTCGACCAGCAGGAGCAGCTCGACCTCCTGCCCCGGCACGACGACGACGGCGGCCAGTTGGGCAAGGACCAGGTCGCCGGCCACACCGCCGCCGCCGCCCACCGTCACCTCAAGCACGCCGCCGGCGCCGCCTTCGCCCTCCACCAGGAGCAGGGCTTCGACCACCTCGTCCTGTGCGGTCCCGACGAGATCACCGCCGAGTTGGAGCGCGACCTCCACGCCTACCTGCGCGAGCGCATCGCCGGCCGCATGCACCTGCCCGTGAGCGCCGGCATCGAGGAGATCCGCCAGGCCGCGGAGGAGGTGGAGTCGGGAGTCGAGCGGGCGCGCGAGGCGGCTGCCGTCGAGCGCCTGCGCGAGGCCGTCGGTTCCGGCGCCGCCGGGGTGGCCGGCCTGCACCCCGTGCTCGACGCCCTCGTCGCCCGCCGGGTGGACACCCTGGTGGTGTCGGAGGGGTTCGAGGCGCCGGGGTGGCGGTGCCCGAGCTGTGCCTGGGTCGGCACCCTCGGCCGGCGCTGCCCCCTGTGCGCCACCGACATGGAACAGGTCGACGACGTGGTCGAGGTGGCGGTGGAGGAGGCCCTGACCCAGGCGTGCAGGGTCAGCGTGTGCCGGGACAACGCCGACCTCGACGTGATGGGGCGCATCGGCGCCCTGCTGCGCTACTGACCGTGCGTACGGTCGGCGTCGACGTCGGGGGCACGAAGTGCCTCGCCGTCGCCCTGGAGGAGGGCAGGATGATCGACGAGCGCCGGGTGCCGACGCCCGTCGGCGAGCCTGCGGTGCTCGAAGCCGTCGCCGGCGTGGTGGCGGAGGTGGCGGGCACCACCGAGCTGCGGGGCGTCGGCATCGGCATGCCCGGCTTCGTCGACCGGGCCGGCGTGCTCCGCTTCGCGCCGAACCTGCCGGGTGTCGTCGACTTCCCCATCAGAGAGGAGCTCGAGGCCCGGTTGGGCATTCCGGTGCGGGCCGACAACGACGCCACCTGCGCGGCCTGGGGAGAGCGCCAGCTGGGCGCGGCCCAGGGCTACAACGACGTCATCCTGGTCACACTGGGCACCGGGATCGGCGGCGGCATCGTGGCCGGGGGCTCGCTGTTGCGAGGTGCGAACGGCTTCGGAGGCGAGATCGGCCACATGGTGATCAACACCGACGGCCCGCCCTGCCCCTGTGGCCAGCGGGGGTGCTGGGAGCGCTACGCGTCGGGCAGCGGCCTGGCCGGCATCGCCCAGCGGGCGGCGGCCGAGGGCAGGGCACCCCGGGTGCTGGCCCGGGCCGGCGGCGAACCGGCGATGGTCCGCGGCGAGCACGTGACCGTGGCCGCGGCCGAGGGCGACCGCGGGGCCCAGGACGTGCTGGCCGAGCTGGGATGGTGGGTGGCCCAGGGCCTGGCCGACCTGGCCAACGTCTTCGACCCGGAGGCCTTCGTGCTGGGCGGTGGCCTGGTCGAGGCGGGCGACCTGCTCCTCAACCCGGTGCGCGCCGCCTTCGCCGAGCTCCTCACCGGCGCCGCGTACCGCCCGCCGGTCGACATCCTGCCCGCCACACTGGGCGAGCACGCCGGCGCCATCGGCGCCGCTTGCCTCTTCGAGATTCCGCGCGAGATCGGTAGGTCCTGAGCGTTGTAGCTTAGAGGGGGCTGCCGGTCCCCGGGCTCCCCAGCCCCCGGGGGCCGGCGGCCTTTCCGTGCGGTCGCCTACCATCGCCGGCGTGCCTTCCCGATGGTCGTCCGTCATCGCCGGCGGCTGCCTCTGCGTGTCCGTGGTGCTCGCCGGCTGCGGCGGAGGCGACGACAGCCCGACCGCCGGCGGGCAGACGACCCCGACCACCGGCGCCGTACGGGCGCCGGCCACCACGGTCACGACCCGCTCACCGATCGAGGGGATCCAGACCTTTCAGGTCGAAGCCGGGCACACGACTGCGCCCGTCAGCTACCCGCAGGTCCCGCCGGTCGGCGGCCTGCACGACCCCGTCTGGCAGCAGTGCGGGTTCTACGACCACCCGGTGCCGAACGAGAAGGCGGTCCACTCCCTCGAGCACGGCGCCATCTGGATCACCTACCGGCCCGATCTGCCCCGCGCCGAGATCGACGGGCTCGCCACCCTGGCCCGGAGCCGCAACTACATCCTCGTGTCGCCCTGGGACGCCGGCCTGCCGGCGCCGGTGGTGGTCACCGGTTGGGGCCGCCAGCTCCGCCTGGAGTCGACCTCCGATCCCCGCATGACGGAGTTCATCCGCCTGTACGCCGGCCAGGGCCCCGAGCTCAACGCCGCGTGCTGATCGGCATCAGCCTGCCGCAGTTCCGTCACGACGCCGAGCCGGCGGTGGAGGTCGCCCGCCGGGCGGAGGCGGCAGGCCTCGACGGCGTGTTCGTGTTCGACCACCTGTGGCCGATCGGCCAGCCCATGCGCCCGGCCCTGCATTCGACGACGCTGCTGGGGGCCCTGGCGGCGGAGACCGGACGCATCACCCTGGGCACGCTCGTGGCCCGGGTAGGCCTGGTGCCCGACGCCGTGCTCGTCCACAGCCTCGTCACGTTGCACCGGATGACCGGCGGTCGCCTGATCGCCGCCATCGGCACGGGTGACTCGCTCAACCGGGCGGAGAACGAGGCCTACGGCGTGCCCTTCGCCCCGGTGGCCGAGCGGGTCGCCGCCCTGGTCGACTGCTGCCGCCGGCTCCGGGCGGCCGGCGTCAGGACCTGGGTGGGCGGCCGGTCGCCGGCGGTCCGCATGGCGGCGGGCAACGCCGACGCCTGGAACGGCTGGGGGACCGACGTCGCCACCTGGGCGGCGGAGGCGGCCGGCGTCCCCCACGGGCGGGAGCTGACGTGGGGCGGCCAGGTCCTGATCGGGCGGACGCGGGCCGAGGCCGACGCCAAGCTGCGGACCCATGGTCCCCGGCCCGGGCTGGTCGCCGGCACCGTCGAGGACCTCAAGGCCCACATCGACGCCCTGGCCGGCGCCGGCGCTTCGTGGGCGGTGTGCGCGCCCCTCGACGTGGGCACCGACCCCGACGCGGTGGAAATGCTCTCGGAGGTCGCCGCCAGCTACCGGTAGCCTCCACGTCCATGGAGTTCCGCCGAATCAACCATCTGCCTCCGTATGTCTTCACGATCATCGACGGGCTGAAGATGGCGGCACGGCGGAACGGCGAGGACGTGATCGACCTCGGCTTCGGCAACCCCGACATCCCCTCGCCCGACATCGCGGTGGAAAAGCTGGCCGAGGCCGCTCGCAACTCCCGGAACCACCGGTATTCCGCCAGCCGGGGCATCCCCAAGCTGCGGGCCGCGGCCGCGGCCCTCTACCAGCGCAAGTTCGACGTCGACCTCGACCCCGACACCGAGGTCATCAACGTGATCGGCGCCAAGGAGGGCCTGACCCACCTCATGTGGGTGCTGCTCGGCCCGGGCGACACCGCCATGGTGCCCACGCCGTCGTACCCGATCCACATCTACGCCCCGTTGTTCGCCGGTGCCGATGTCCGCCGCATCCCGCTCGGGCCGGACGAGGACTTCTTCCACAACCTCCTCGACGACTGGGAGAACGCCTGGCCCCGGCCCCGGGTGATCGTGCTGTCGTTCCCCCACAACCCCACGACCACGTGCGTCGATCTGCCGTGGCTCGAGCGCCTGGTGGCCTTCGCCAAGTCCCACGACGTCATCCTGGTGCACGACTTCGCCTACTCCGACACCGCCTTCGACGGCTACCAGCCGCCGTCCATCCTCCAGGTGCCGGGGGCCAAGGACGTGGCCGTCGAGTTCTACACCCTGACCAAGTCGTTCTCGATGGCCGGCTGGCGGGTGGCGTTCTGCGTCGGGAACCCCGAGATCATCGCCGCCCTGGGCAAGCTGAAGTCCTACCTCGACTACGGCACCTTCCAGCCGGTGCAGATCGCCGCCATCGTGGCCATGAACGAGGCCTCCGACTACCCCAAGGAGGTCAACGAGATCTACTGGGGCCGGCGTGACGCCCTCTGCGACGGCCTCGACCGCATCGGCTGGCAGTTCGAGAAGCCCAAAGCGACGATGTTCGCCTGGGCGCCGATCCCCGAGCCCTACCGGGAGATGGGGTCGCTGGCCTTCTCGTCGTTCCTCGTCGAGGAGGCCAAGGTGGCCACCTCGCCCGGCGTCGGGTTCGGGCCGACGGGCGACGGGTTCGTGCGCTTCGCCCTGATCGAGAACGAGCAGCGCATCGCTCAGGCCATCCGCAACATGCGAAAGGCGTTGACGAAGCTTTAGGGCAAGGGCGCAGGAAATGTGCTCGGAATCGATTCGGGACGCGATAGATTGCTCGCGAAACGATACGGGAGCGTTTCGGAAGGCAGGACCCCTTGGACCCAGTCGCCATCCACGCCCGCCGGTGGTGGACGCTCGCGGTGATGTGCCTCAGCCTCATGGTGATCGGCGTGGACAACACCATCCTGAACGTCGCCCTCCCCACGCTGGTGCGGGACCTGGGCGCCACCACGTCGCAGCTGCAGTGGATCGTCGACTCCTACACCCTGGTCTTCGCCGGCCTCCTGCTGACCGCCGGCAGCCTGGGTGACCGCTTCGGCCGCCGGCGGGCGCTCAGCGCCGGGCTGCTGGTCTTCGGCGCCGGCTCGGTGGCTTCAGCGTTGGCCGGCTCGGCCGAGCAGCTGATCCTCACCCGGGCCCTCATGGGCGTGGGCGGGGCGCTGATCATGCCGGCCACCCTGTCGATCATCAGCAACGTCTTCACCGTGCCGGCCGAGCGGGGGCGAGCCATCGCCGTGTGGGCCGGCTTCTCGGCCATGGGCATCGCCATCGGGCCCCTGAGCGGCGGCTGGCTGCTCGAGCACTTCTGGTGGGGGTCGGTGTTCATGGTCAACATCCCCATCGTCGTCCTGGCCCTGGCCGGCGGCCGGCTGTTCGTGCCCGAGTCCAAGGACCCGGCGCCGCGGGGCCTCGACCCACCGGGGGCGCTGCTGTCGATCGTCGGCCTGGTGGCGCTGGTGTGGGCCATCATCGAGGCGCCGGTCCACGGCTGGACCGACGCCACCACCCTGAGCGCCTTCCTCCTGGCCGCGGTCTTCCTCGCCGGCTTCGTCGCCTGGGAGCGGCACACCGACCACCCCATGCTCGACGTGCATCTCTTCGCCAACCCCCGCTTCAGCGCCGCCAGCATCGCGGTCACGCTCGTCTTCTTCGCCCTGTTCGGGTCGACGTTCCTGCAGACCCAGTACCTGCAGTTCTTGCTCGGCTACAGCGCCTTCGAGGCCGGCCTGCGGGTGGGCCCCGTGGCCCTCGTGCTCATGGTGGTGGCGCCGCTGAGCGCCCGGCTGGTGGAGCGGGTGGGGACCAAGGTGATCGTCGCCGCCGGCCTGGCCACGGTGTCGTTCTCCCTGGCGATCCTGTCCTTCGCCACCGTGACGTCGGGCTACCCGCTGGTGCTGGCCAGCATCCTCGTCCTGGGGGTCGGCATGGGGATGACCATGGCGCCGGCCACCGAGTCGATCATGGGATCGCTGCCCCGGGCCAAGGCCGGCGTGGGCTCGGCGGTGAACGACACCACCCGCCAGGTCGGCGGCGCCCTGGGCGTCGCCGTCCTCGGCTCGCTGCTGGCGTCGACGTATGCATCGTCGCTGGGTGCCGGGGTGCCGGCGGCGGCCAAGGCGTCGGTGGGCGCCGCCCTCGACGTCGCCGGCCGGCTCGGCGGCGCAGAGGGCTCGGCGCTGGCGGCGTCGGCCAGGTCGGCCTACGTCGACGGCATGGGTGTCGGGGTGCTCGTCGCCGCCGGCGTGGCGCTGCTCGGGTCGGTGATTGCCCTACTCTTCCTGCCGTCACGAGCAAGGATGGAGGTCGAGCACCCGGCCGAGCGCACGGAGATGGACCTGGAGGTGGCACCGGTATGACCGACACGTTGGGGGTCGGGGCCCACCGGCCCCCCGGCCGGCCCCGCAGCGCGGAGGCCGACCGGGCCATCCTGCGGGCGGCCGTCGACCTCCTCGCCGACGAGGGTTACGGCGGGGTGACGATGGAGGGCGTGGCCGCCCGGGCCGGCGTGGGCAAGGCCACGGTGTACCGCCGGTGGCCGTGCAAGTCCGCCCTCGTCGTCGACGCGGTGACCGCCTGCCGGGAGAGGGGCGTACAGCCCCCGGATACCGGGTCGGCCCGCCAGGATCTGCTGGTGTTCGTCCGGGGCTTCATGCACCACCTGCGTACGTCCGACGCCGCCCGGGTCATGCCGGCGCTGGTGGCGGAGCTGTCCAGGAACCCCGAGCTGGCCACCGAGTTCCGGGAGGGCTTCGTCCAGCCCCGCCGGGCCAAGGTGCTCGAGGCGGTGCGGCGGGGCGTGGAGCGGGGAGAGGTGCGGGCCGGCGTCGATCCCGAACTGCTGGCCGACGGGGTGGTCGCCGTGCTCCTCCACCGCTTCCTGGTGACCGGCATGGAGATCGACGACGGGCTGCCCGAGCGGCTGGTCGACGTGCTGTGGCAGGGCATCTCGTCCGGGCACTGTCCACCGGAAATCCACAGCTAGCCGCACTTCCTCCTCACAGGGCGGCCGTCGTAGGGTCGCGTCCATGGCCAGCTTCGAGATCAAGCTCAAGGACGGCACCGTCGAGGTCATCGAGGGCGCCGACGCCTACCAGCCCGACGGCCAGTTCACGACGTTCTTCGCCTTCGACGCCGGCCGCACCACGGTCGACTGCTGGAGCACCCGGGTGGCGAGCATCCGCAGCGTCGAGATCGTGGCCGTCCGGCGGCGGGAACCGGCGGTGGCCTGAGGGGGTTTGAGGCATTTCCCCATCCACTGGGGTCTTTGTTTCGATCCTCGCCGGTGCCGAGCCGATTCCCGTCGCCGGGCGGTGAGGCCATCCGCCACTATGGGGGATGGTTCCCGAAGAGATCGCCGTCCCGCCGCTGGTCCTGCGGCGCTGGCGAGCCGCCGACGCCCCGGCCGTCCTGGCCGCGGTGGAGCGAAGCCTTCCGGAGCTGCGCCGGTTCATGCCCTGGGCCATGCAGAAGCCGACGCTGGAATCGGTCGGCGCCTTCGTGGAGAGCTCCTGGAACCCGACCCCGCCGGAGACGTTCGGTTTCGGCCTCTTCGACGCCGGCGGCGAGGTGGTCGGCGGCTTCGGGCTCCACGGCCGGCGCGGCCCCGGCATCCTGGAGATCGGGTACTGGGTCCGCAGCGACCGGACGGGGCGGGGCTACGCCACCGCCGCCGCTCGGGCGCTGACCGACGCCGGTTTCGAGAGCTATCCCGGCGTGTTCCGGGTGGAGATCCGCTGCGACCCGGAGAATGTGGCGAGTGCCGCAGTGGCGGCCAAGCTCGGCTACAGCCTCGACGCCCGGGTGGACGTCGAGGTCGAGGCCGAGGCCCAGACCGGCGTGCAGCAGGTCTGGGCCACGGGCCGTGCCGGCTGGGCGGCGGAGCCGCGGCCTACTTGGCGACCGAGCGCTGGTAGGCCCGCACCGCCAACGGCGCGCACACCACGACGATGGCGACGGTCCAGATGATCGAGTACTCGATCGGGTGGGCGATGGACCAGGGGTCGTCGGGGGTGGCCGCGGTGCTGGGGTTGCCGAACAGCTCCCGGGAGGCGTTGGAGAGTGTGGTGACCGGGTTCCACTCGGCGATGGTCTGCAGGAAGCCGGGCATGGTCTCGGTGGGCACGAACGTGCTGGCCATGAACGTGATGGGGAAGATCACCGCGAAGCCGATGCCCTGGACGCCCTCCGGCGTGGCCACCACGCTGCCGAGCAGCACCCCGACCCAGATCATGGCGAAGGCGAAGGCGAACAGCAGCAGATAGCCGAGCAGGGCGCTGACCAGGCCGTCACGGATGCGCCAGCCGATGAGCAGGCCGCACAGCGACATCAGCACGATGGGGAGCACGGCCTTGATGAGGTTGGCCACCGCGTGGCCACCGAGGACCGCGCCCCGGGCGATGGGCAGGGCCCGGAAGCGGTCGACGGCCTGGTTCTTGCGGTCGTAGGCCAGCGACATGGCGACGCCGAAGGCGGTGAACACGATGGTCTGGGCGAAGATGCCGCCCATCAGGAACTCCCGGTAGTTCCCGCCCGCGGGCACCGAGATGGCGCCGCCGAAGACGTAGGCGAACAGCAGGACGAACATGATCGGCTGGATGGTGGCGTCGGCCAGGGCCTCGGGCTGGCGCTTCATGTGCACGAGCCCACGGCGGGCGATGACCCAGGTGTCGTGGAGCATGCCGCGGGCCGGCGCCGGCCCGGTGGGGGCGATGGTCTCGTCGGGCAGGGTGAGCGTCATGACGCCTCCTCGGTGGTGCCGGCGTCGCCGGCGTCGCCGGCGCCGTCGGCGGGCGAGCCGGTCAGGGTCAGGAACACCTCGTCGAGGGTGGGCTGGCGCAGGCTCATGTCGTCGACGGCGATCTGGGCCTCGGTGAACTCCTTGGCCGCCAGCACCAGGGTCTCGACGCCCAGGCTCGTGGGGGCGGTGATCGAGCGGGCGCCGGCATCGACCTTGGGCTGCACGCCGGTGATCGTCCCGATGATGCGGGCCGCCTGCGGAACATGGCTCGGCTCGACCACGACCACCTGGACCTGGTCGCCGCCCACCTCGCGCTTCAGCTTGCGGGCGTCGCCCCGGGCGATGATGCGGCCGTGGTCGATGACGATGATGTCGTCGGCCAGGCGCTCGGCCTCCTCCAGGTACTGGGTGGTCAGCACCACGGTGGTGCCGGTGCCGACCAGGGTGTCGATCACGTTCCACAGCTCGCTGCGGCCCCGGGGGTCGAGGCCGGTGGTGGGCTCGTCGAGGAACAGGACCTCGGGCCGCCCGACCAGGGTGGCCGCCAGGTCGAGGCGCCGGCGCATGCCGCCCGAGTACCCGCCGGTGCGCCGGTCGGCGGCCTCGGTGAGCGAGAAGGCATCGAGGAGCTCCGACGCCCGGGCCGTGGCCTGGGACCGGCTGTACTGGTACAGCTCGCCGAGCATGACCAGGTTCTCCCGGCCGGTCAGCAGGGGGTCGACGGTGGCGTCCTGCGCGGCCAGGCCGATCCGCCGCCGGACCTCGGTGCCGTTGGTGCGCACGTCGAAGCCGGCGACCATTGCGGTGCCCTCGTCAGGCTCGGTCAGGGTGGTGAGGATGCGCACGGCGGTGGTCTTGCCCGCCCCGTTCGGGCCCAGGACGGCGGTGACCGTGCCCGTGGGTACCTCGAGGTCGATACCGGCGAGGGCGGTGGTCTCCCCGTACCGCTTGACCAGGCCGCGCCCTTCTACGGCGTTGTCGTTCGGTGACACGTTCCCTCCAATTGCTCCCGCGTTCACGGTCGCACATACGTAGGACGTACGTGCCGTGTTTTCTGAGCGGTCAGCGGGCCGGTTCTGTGCGCAGGTACTGGACACGCACCCGGCCGGGCTGCAGGTCGGCCAGGCGCCGGGCCAGCGGCTCCTCGTAGGTGGTCACGAGGATCTGCTCCAGGCCGCCGGCGGCGCTCAGGTGGGCCAGCGTGCTGCCGACGAGTTGGCGTGACACCGGGTCGAGGTGCTCCAGGGGCTCGTCGATCCAGCAGAACGGCACGGTGGTGGTGGCCAGCAGGGTGGTGAGGCGCATCATCAGCTTGGCCACGGTCTGCTCGCCGGCGCTGAAGGCGGCGAACTCCAGAGGGGCGCCGTCGATGTCACGGGACAGCTCGCCGTCGGGCGTGAGCTGCAGGTTCGGCCGGTCGGGGAAGACCGCCTCCCAGCGGCGGTTCACCTCGGCGGCCAGCGGCTCCAGCTGGCGCCCGAGCACGGTGGTGACCGTCTGGTGCAGGGCGGCCTTGCCCGCTTCCAGCAGGGCCTCGGCCCGGTAGCGCTCGGTGAGGGCGTCGGCGGCATCGAGGTCGGCCCGGATGGCCTCGACCTTGGCCAAGGCGGCCTGGGCCTTCATCTCCGCCTCCCGTTGGCCGGCGACGGCGGCCTCCAGCGCGGCCTGGGCCCGCGCCTCGGCCGCGACCGCGGCGGCGAGGTCCTCCGCCTCCGCCACGGCGGGCGCCGGCCCCAGGCCGGCGGCCTGGCGGGCCAGGCCCCGCACGGTCTCCAGGCTCGATGCGGCGGCGGTGTCGTCGAGGCGGGCAAGGTCGGCGCGGACGGATTCCAGTGTCGCCCGGTGGAGATCCTCGGCCCGGTCGCGGCTGTCGTCGTCGAGCGCCCGCAGGCAGACGGGGCACGCGGCCTCGGCGCCGTGCAGGGTCGCAAGGGATGCCTCGGCGGCCGCCACCCGGGCCCGCAGGTCGGCTTGCCGGGCGCGGGTGGAATCGACCAGGGAGCCGAGGCGGTCTTCGAGGTCGACCAGCGCGTCGGCCAGCGCGGTGCCTGGCGGAAGGGGGCCGACGAGGGGAAGGGCGAGGGCCAGCAGGCCATCGTGGCGGGCCCGCCACGCCTCCGCCGCCTCCCGCGACGCCGCCGAGGCCCGGGCCTGGTCGAGGGAGGCCCGGGCCCCGGCGTGGGTGGTGCGGGCGGCGTCGACCGCCACCCGGGCGACCACGACGCCGTCGGCGAGGGTCTCCAACTGGGCGGCGGCGTCATCCAGCTGCTCGCGCGTGGCCGATAGCTCTGCCCGCGATGCTCTCAGGCTCTTCGAGAGCTGGGTCAGCACGGGCTCGATCTCGGCGATGGCCCGCAGGAGGTCGTCGAGGGAGTAGGCCCGGCACAGGTGGGTGCGGAGGTTGGGATCCTCGGCGTCGCGGCGGAGGTCCTCGGTGAGAAAGGCGGTGCGGGACACGAAGCGGGCGCCGGCCGACCACGCCTCTTCCAGCAGGCGGAGGGCGCCCGCCTCCCCGATCTCACGGCCGTCGAGGATGGCCGTGGTGTCGGCGGTGGCCTTGGTCCGTGCCACCTTGAGCGATCGGGTGACGGCCAGCTCGCCGGCGGGCAGGGCCAGGGTGACCGAGACCCGGGCCGTGTTGTGGCCCTGGCGGATCATCGAGCGCCGCTGCTCGACGTGGCCGGCGCCCAGGGCCCACCGCACCGCCTCCAGCAGCGAGCTCTTGCCCACGCCGTTGGGGGCGACGAGGAAGGTGGTGCCCGGGTCGATGTCGAGATCGAGGGTGCGGTAGGCCCGCCAGTTCTCCAGGGCGATGCGGGTGATCACTCGCCGGCCAGTCCCTGCAGCTTGTCGACGACCGACCCGCCTTCGAAGGCCGTGGCCAGGGCGGCGGCGATGGCCTCGTCGGCGCCGGCGAGGGACTCGTAGCCCCGTCGCTTGGGGGCGATCTTGAACCGGGCGCCCTGGCGGGCCAGGTCGGCGGCGGCCGCGGCGGCGGCCTCACGGAGCACGTCGGCCACCTCGACCCGTTCCACCGGGCCACGGGTCGGGGCGCTCATGGCCCGGGCCCCCGAGTGCTGGTCCAGGAACTTGGCGACGGCGTCGAACGCGACCAGGCCGGAGATGAGGGGGCGGGGCGGGCTGTGGGTGCCCGAGGGCATGTCGATGCCGGCGTGCAGGGCGGCGGCGTCGAAGACGTCGGCCGTCTCGCCGAGCTCGCTGGTCAGCACGACGAGGGCGCTGGCGTTGAGGCGGGTGAGCACCGAGCGGGCGGCGTCGAAGTCCAACTCGTCCTCCAGGCCGTGTGGTGTGTCGAACGCCACCAGCACCACGCCCACCTCGTCGACGGTGACCAACGGCACCCACCCGCGCTGCTCGGCCAGGACGAGGTCGCCCCAGCCGTCGAGTGCCCGGGCGGCGCAGGCCCGTCCCCGCATGGACCGCAGGTCGGCGATCAGGGAGGAGCGGACCTGTTCGGGGCGGGATGGGGGAGCCTCGCCGGCGCCGGGCGGCGGCGGCTCGGCGAACCCGGCCAGCCGGTCGGCCAGATGCTGGCGGATCTCGATGCGGGGGTCGCTCGGGCCGGTGATCGCCGTCCCGTGCGAGCCGGCGACGGGCAGCACGCCGACCTTTGCCGTCAGCGCCGTCCGAGGGATCTCCATCGCCAGGGCGGGATGGACGGCCACCGCGGTGCGAAAGGGTGACTCCTCGACGATGACGGTTTCCTCGTCGGCCGCCGCCACGTCGAAGGTGACCGGAGCGGCGGTGACCCGGTCCCCGGCCACGCCGCGCACCAGCACGAGCAGGCGGTCGTCGCCGCCGGCCAGCCACAGGTCGTCCACCGACGGCTCGGCGCCGGCCTCGGTGGCGGCGACCTCGAAGGCCGGCGCCGGCAGCGGCCGGCCGGCGGGCGCCGGGGCGGGCGTGCCCTCCAGCCGCCGGCGCTTCAGCCGGCACAGCAGGCACTCGTCGAGATGGGCCTCGAGCTCGGTGGCCCGGGCGGCGCCCAGCACGCCGTCGACGAGGTCGGCGAGGTCGACGTCGAGGGGATGGCTGGTCATCGCACCGCCAGTACGTCGGACCGCGCCTCGTTGTCTTGAAGGGGCACTGTCAGCCAGGCGCGGGCCAGCTCCATGACCAGGAGGGCGACGGCCTCCCCGTCCTCGTCGTCGAGCACCTCGACCCGGATGACGTCCACCGCCCGCTGGCGGATGAGGTGGGCTTTCGACGCGCTGGCCCCCAGCACCGGCGCCAGCTGGCGCACGGTGTACTCGGGGTGGGCGACGGCCACGCGCTCGGCGTCGTTGAGCTCGGCCAGCACCTCGGTGGCCCTGATCAGGCGGAGCGCCTCGCTGCCGGTCCGGTCGGCGCCGGCCTGGGCCGCCGACGGTGCGTCGAGGGCGTTGACCTCCAGCGCCACCGGCGCCTGCCCGATGCCCAGACGGTGGCCGATGGCCCGGGCCAGGCTCCGGGGGGTGAGCGAGCCGCCGGCGGCGTCGAGCAGCGCTCCACACAACGAGACGATCGTGGCCCGGTCGGCCACCGGGGCGGCGCGGCGGGCGTCGTGGCCCCAGTTGGGCAGCACGATGTCGTGGCCCTGGATGGCCCTGGCGAGGACGTCGGGGTCGTCGTTGCCTGCTTCGGCCGGCCCGCCGGCCCGGGCCCAGCGGCCGTCGACCCGCCGGAACCCTGGCTCGCCACCGAGGACGTCGTTGACCCGCAGCACCAGCTTGCCCAGCGGCGTGCGCCGGCCGACGTCGGCGAGGAAGTTCCGCACCGCGCCCTGGAGGCGGGCCCGCAGCGCCTGGTCGGAGCCGCAGTGCACGGCCAGATCGGTCAGGCGCCGGGGGGTCTGGCGGTCGGCCATGAACTCGGCCGCCGCCGTGTGGACGGCATCGGCGTCCCACATCCGGTGCCCCTCGGGCGGTGGGAAGTTGCGGGACACGCCCACGGCGCGGATCGTCCGGCGCAGCAGGGCCACGAACTCGTCGCCGGCCGCGCCGGCCTGCAGCTCGGCGATGGCACTCACGCGACCGCCACGTTCGCCGGCGTCCACAGGATGCCCTGGACAGGGACGCGGCCGGCCCCCGGCAGCACGGCCACGCCGATCGTCCCGGTGGCGGTGGCCGGCACGTCCAGCACGACCACCTGGAGCTGGCCGCCGGCGCCGGCGAAGGGCAGGATGGAGGCGTCGACCCAGTAGGTCGCCTGCACCCGGGGCAGGAAGGGGCCGGGGTGCGTCATCGCCTCCTCTCTACGTGGGATCCGGGGCCGCTGTCCATAGAGCGTGACGGCACGGAAACCGTGCGTTCATGTCTGGCGCGTACCTTGCAGGGATGGAGACCTTCGTCGTCCGCGTCTGGGTGCCCGACCGCCCTGGAGCTCTCGGCCAGGTCGCCAGCCGCATCGGCGCCGTCCGCGGCGACGTGGTGGGCATCGACATCCTCGAGCGGGGCGCCGGCCGGGCCATCGACGAGCTGGTCGTCGAGCTGCCCGATTCGAGCCTGGTCTCGCTCCTCCTGGCCGAGATCGACCAGGTGGACGGGGTCGATGTGGAGGACGTGCGGCGGGCGCCGGCCGAGGTGGCCGACCCCCGCCTCGACGCCCTCCAGACGGCGGCGGTGCTGGTGAGCGCCGAGTCCAATGAAGCCCTGCTCGGCGCCTTGGTGGCCCACGCCAGGCGGGACTTCGGCACCGAGTGGGCGGTGGTCGTCGACCTGGACAGCCGCACCTTGCTGGCCTCCCACGGCGCACCGCCGCCGCCGGCGTGGCTGGTGGCGTTCGTGGCCGGCAGCCAGTCCTCGGCCGCGGTGAGTTCGGGGGAGTGCGGCCCCGACGACGTGGCCTGGGCCGAGCTGGGCGACACCCGGCTGGCCATCCTCCTCGGCCGCCAGGGCCGCCCCTTCCGCTCCCGGGAGCGCTACCAGCTTGGCGCCCTGTGCAAGATCGCCCGGTACGTGACGGCCAACCTGGGAGCGGAACGGGCGATCCCCGTCAGCCGCTAGCCCAGCGCCGGCTCCGTTCGACCGCCCGGCGCCAGGTGGCGTGGCGGTCGTCGGCGACCGACCGGGGCGCCCGAGCCTCGAACCGGGCCTCCTCGCGCCAAAGGCCCGCCACCTCGTCGGTCGAGGACCACACCCCCTCGGCCAGGCCGGCCAGGAAGGCGGCGCCCAGGGCGGTGGTCTGGCGGACCTCGGGCCGGGCCACCGGCACCCGCAGCTGGTCGGCCTGGATCTGCAGGAGGAGGTCGAGCACGGATGCGCCGCCGTCGACCCGCAGTTCGGTCAACGGCTGACCGGTGGCCGCCGTCATGGCGTCGACCACGTCACGGGTCTGGTAGGCCATCGCCTCCACCGCGGCCCGGGCCAGCTGGGCCCGACCGCTGCCCCGGGTCAGCCCGACGATGGTGCCCCGGGCGTGCGGGTCCCACCACGGGCTGCCCAGGCCGGAGAACGCCGGCACGAAGGCCACGCCCTGGGCGTCGCGGACCGACTCGGCGAGCGGGCCGATGTCGGCCGGCGAGTCGATGATGCCCAGGCCGTCACGGAGCCAGCTGATGGCCGAGCCGGTGGCGAAGATGGATCCTTCCAGGGCGTAGACCGGCGCCGCCTCCGGCAGCGACCACGCCACCGTGGTCAGCAGCCCCTCCACCGGTTCGGGGCACTGGGTGCCCACGTTCATCAGCACGAACGACCCGGTGCCGTAGGTGTTCTTGGCCATGCCCGTCTCGATGCAGGCCTGGCCGAACAGGGCGGCCTGCTGGTCGCCGGCCACGCCGCTCACCGGGATCCCGTCGGCGGTGGTGCCGAAGCGCCCGCTCGTCCGGCGCACGTCGGGCAGCGACGCCACCGGCACCCCGAACAGGTCGCACAGCTCCCTCGACCAGGCGCCGTGGCGGATGTCGTAGAGCATGGTCCGGCTGGCGTTGGACGGATCGGTGGCGAACACCTCGCCGGCGGTGAGCTTCCAGAGGATCCACGAGTCGACCGTGCCCAGGGCCAGCCGGGGCCCGGTGGCCACCCCGCCTTCGGACAGGAGCCAGGCCATCTTGGTGGCCGAGAAGTACGGGTCGAGCACCAGCCCCGTCGTCGAGCGGACGAGGGGCAGGTGCCCGCCGTCCTCCAGGCGCCGGCAGCGGGCTGCCGTGCGCCGGTCCTGCCAGACGATGGCGTTGTGGAACGGCTGGCCGGTGCGCCGGTCCCACGCCACCACGGTCTCACGCTGGTTGGTGATGCCGATGGCGGCGACCGGCGTCTCCAGCATCGCCCGGAGCTCGGCGAGCGTCGTCTCGACCGCCTCCCAGATCTGCTCCGGGTCGTGCTCCACCCAACCGGGCCGGGGAAAGTGCTGGGGGAGCTCACGGTAGGACCACCCCGCCGGCCGGCCGGTGCCGTCCACCGCGAGGGCGCGCACGCCGGTGGTGCCGGCGTCGATGGCGATGGTGACTGGCACGGCCGGTAGCGTGGCACGCATGCGCGTAGGACTGCTGACCGGGGGAGGCGACTGCCCGGGGCTCAACGCCGTGATCAGGGCCGTCGTCCGCAAAGGCGAGTTCCAGTACGGCGACGACCTCGTCGGCTTCGAGGACGGATGGAGGGGCGTCCTCGAGAGCCGGACCATCATCCTCGACGTCGAGCGGTGCCGCGGCATCCTGCCCCGCGGCGGCACCATCCTGGGCACCTCTCGCACCAACCCCTACAAGGTCGAGGGCGGGTCGCGGCAGGTGCTCGACAACCTGCGGAAGGAGCGGATCGACGCTCTCATCGCCATCGGGGGCGACGACACCCTCGGGGTGGCCGAGAAGCTGGGCAGAGAGGGACTGGTCGTGGTGGGGGTGCCCAAGACCATCGACAACGACCTGTCCGGCACCGAGGTGACCTTCGGCTTCGACACCGCGGTGCAGATCGCGTCCGACGCCATCGACCGGCTGCACACCACCGCCGAGTCCCACGACCGGGTCATGGTGGTCGAGGTCATGGGCCGCCACGCCGGCTGGATCGCCACCGAGGCGGGCATCGCCGGCGGGGCGGCGGCGATCCTGATCCCCGAGGAGCCCTTCGACATCGAGGTGGTCTGCGCCGCCCTGCGCAAGCGTCACGACCGGGGGAGGTACGCGTCGATCGTGGTGGTGGCCGAGGGCGCGGTGCCCAAGGAGGGCACCATGGCGGTGCAGTCGGGGGAGGTCGACGCCTTCGGGCACGTGCGGCTGGGTGGGATCGGCAACCGGGTGGCCGAGAGCATCGGCGAGAGCACCGGCTTCGAGACCCGGGTGACGATCCTCGGCCACATCCAGCGGGGTGGCACGCCCACCGCCTTCGACCGCATCCTCGCCACCCGCTTCGGCATCGCCGCCATCGACGCGGTGCACGACGGCGCCAGCGGCCAGATGGTGGCCTTGCAGGCGGGACAGATCGTGCGCATCCCGCTGTCGGAGGCGGTGGGGAGCTCGAAGACCGTCGACCCGGCGCTGTACCACGGCGTGGCCGAGGTCTTCTTCGGCTAGACCGGTCAGCGGGGGCGACCGGGCTGCACGACCGCACGGCGGGCACCAGTCGTTAAGGTGCCCCGATGACCACCGCTGCCGAACACTGGGCGTCGGAGCTGGCCGCCTGGGCCATTCCCGACCACATCATGGCCCAGGCCAAGGAGTCGCCCTGGGAGTTCTCGCCGGCCCTCTTCCGCCCGCCGGCGGAGCCGACTCCCGACACGCCGTCGAGGGTCCGTGCTCGCCAGGCGCTGCCCGAGGCCGGGTCGGTGCTCGACGTCGGCTGTGGCGGCGGGGCCGCCGGCCTGGCCCTCGTGCCGCCGGCGGGCCGGGTCACCGGCTTCGACCAGAGCCAGGATCTGCTGGACCTCTTCACCGAGCGGGCCAAGGAGTTGGGCATCGAGTTCGAGGCGGTGCAGGGAAGCTGGCCGGAGGAGGCGGCCAAGGTGGGGCCGGCGAACGTGGTCGTCACCCACCATGTCGCCTACAACGTGCCGGGGCTCGGTGCCTTCGCCGAAGAGCTGACCGCCCACGCCCGGAACCGGGTGGTGATGGAGCTCAGCTCGTTCCACCCCCGCTACGGGGTGAACCACCTGTGGCGGCACTTCTGGGACGTCGACCGTCCCGAAGGGCCGACGGCCGACGACGCCATCGCCGTGCTGCGTGAGGTCGGCATCGAGCCGTCGGTGGAACGGGCGCCCCGCCATGGGCGGTCGATCGACCGCGAGACCCGGGTGACCTCGGTGCGCCGGTACCTGTGCCTGCCGCCCGAGCGTGAACCCGAGGTCGACGCCCTGCTCGGTGACGACATGTCCGCCATCGGCGAGGTCGTCACCCTCTGGTGGGACGGCTCGGCCTAGTCGATCCGCCGGGCGCGCGGCGCCCGGCGAAGGGCCGCCTCACGGGCCTGGGCGGCACGAGCCTTGACCCGGTCGAGGGCGGTGGCGGCCCATGCGAACTCGTGGGCCAGGATGGCGAGGCCGGCGATGATCACCAGGAGACCGGGGCCAGGGGTCACGAGGAGGACCATGCCGACGGTCAGCACCGTGAACCCGAGGGCAGCGACAGAGAGCCGGACGGACTGGTGGAGCATGAACCGCAGGATCAGCAAGAACATCCTCGCCACCGGACCATGGTGGCATAGGCGACGCCGCTAGTCGCGGTAGTTCAAGGCGTCGGCGGCGCGGGCCCGGACAAGCAGCTCGAAGAGGGCCGGCGCCACGCCGGGTGCGGCCGCCACCACCGAGTCGGGGGCCACCGGCCCGCCGTCCAGCCCGCTCACCACCGCCCCGGCCTCGGTGGCGATGAGGAGGCCGGCGGCGACGTCCCAGGGCTGGCCGCCGGCCTCGAAATACCCGTCGAGGCGGCCGCACGCCACCCAGCACAGGTCCAGCGACGCCACGCCGTTGCGGCGGATGTCCCGCACGACCGGGAGCAGCTGGGGGAGGACCTGGGCCTGGCGGCCCCGGCGGTTGGCGCCGTAGCCGAACCCGGTGCCGACGAGGGCACTGGCCAGGTCGGTCTCGTGGGTGACGCCGATCGGGTCGCCGTTCAGCTTCGCCCCCTCACCGCGGACGGCGGTGAACACCTCGTGCAGCCCTGGCGCGACGACCACGCCCACCTGCACCACCCCGTCGACCTCGACGCCGACCGAGACCGCCCACGTGGGATGGCGGTAGAGGTAGTTGGTGGTGCCGTCGAGAGGATCGACGACCCACCGGACCCCGCTGGTGCCCTCGCGGCCGCCGGTCTCCTCGCCCAGGATGGCGTCGGCGGGGCGAACGGCGAGGATGCCCTTGACGATGTGGGTCTCCGCGGCCCGGTCCATCTCGCTGACCATGTCGGTGCCGCTGGTCTTGGTGGTGACGTCGACCCGGAGCTCGTCGACGCCGGCCAGCAGGAGGTCGCCGGCCTCGGTGGCGAGGCGCTCGGCCAGTTCGAGAAGCTCTGCGTCGCGACGTTCGGCCGGCATCGTCAAGTCTGCCATCGTACGGGGATGGTCGACCTGCGCTCGGACACCGTCACCCGGCCGACGCCGGAGATGCGCCGGGCCATGGCCGATGCCGAGGTGGGCGACGACGTCTACGGCGAGGACCCGACGGTCAATGTCCTGGAGGAGGCCTTCGCCGCCCGGGTGGGCAAGGAGGCGGCGCTGTTCGTGCCGTCGGGGACGATGGGCAACCAGATCGCCCTCCGGCTGCTGACCACGCCGGGCAGTGCCGTGCTGGCCGGCCGGCGCCAGCACGTGGTGATCTACGAGAACGGCGCCGGGGAGCGCAACGCCGGCGTGCAGTTCACGACGCTCGACGACGCCGACGGCACCATCTCCGCCGACGACGTGCGGTGGGCGGTGGCGGCGGGCGAGCACCACCAGGTGCGGCCGGCACTGGTCTGTGTGGAGAACACCCACATGCCCGCCGACGGGGCGCCGTGGCCGCTCGACCGGCTGGAGGCGGTTGCCGCCGTGGGCCTGCCCATGCACCTGGACGGGGCCCGGCTGTTCAACGCCGAGGTGGCCACCGGCGTGCCGGCGGCGACGTACGCGGCGGCGGCGACGACGGTCATGTGCTGCATGTCGAAGGGGCTGTGCGCCCCGGTGGGATCGCTGCTGGCCGGGCCGCGGGACGTGATGGCCGCGGCGCGGGGCGAGCGCCAGCGCCTGGGTGGGGGGATGCGCCAGGCCGGCGTGATCGCCGCCGCCGCCCTGGTCGCCCTGGAGCGCATGGTCGACCGCCTGGCCGACGACCACCGGCGGGCCCGCCGGCTGGCCGAGGTGGTGGCCGAGCGGTGGCCCGACGGCGGCTGCGACCCCGGGCGGGTGCGGACCAACGTGGTGACGTGGCGGCATCCGGAGCCGTTGCAGCTTGTCGACTGGCTGGCCGGGGAGGGGGTGCTGGCGGGCACCATCGCGCCGGGGGTCATGCGTGTCGTGACCCACCACGACGTCGACGACGAGGGGCTGGAGCGGGCGGTGGCCGCCCTGGCCGGGGCGCCCGGCTGATGCCGGAGCTGTTCGGCGACGCGCCGGGGCGCGCCCTGGCCGTCTACGCCCATCCCGACGACCCCGAGATCTCCTGCGGCGCCACCCTGGCCCGGTGGGCGGCGGCCGGGGCCGAGGTCCACGTCCTCGTGCTGACCCGGGGGGAGAAGGGCTCCCGCGACCCGGATGTCGACAAGGACGCGTTGGCGGCCCGCCGGCGCTCGGAGATGGAGGCCGCAGGCCAGGTGCTCGCCCTGGCCGGCCGGACCCAGCTGGGTATCGACGACGGGGAGCTGGACAACTGCGCCGAGGTCCGCGGCGAGATCGTGGCCAACATCCGCCGGGTCCGTCCCGACGTCGTCGTCTGCCCCGACCCCACCGCCGTCATCTTCGGCGACACCTACTTCAATCACTCCGACCATCGAGTGGCCGGCTGGGCCACCCTCGACGCGGTGTCGCCGGCGGCCGGCAACCCCCACTACTTCCCCTCCGCCGGCCCGGCCCACCCGGTGGGCGTCGTGCTCCTGTCCGGGACGCTGGAGCCGAACGTGTGGGTCGACGTCACCACCTCGCTGGACACCAAGGTCGACGCCCTGTTGTGCCACGCCAGCCAGCTCGACGGCTCCGAGGAGCTGTTCCGCGACGTGCTGCGGGCCCGGGCCGAGGCCGAAGGCGCAGCGGCCGGCGTGCGCTACGCCGAGAGCTTCCGCCGGCTCACGCTGTCCGGGTGACTCAGGTCCTCGCCGGCGTCTTCCACGCCGGCGGCGTGGTGTAGCGGGCGAGGGGGTCGCCCGGCCCGTCGGGCGGCGGGACCCGGCGGGCTGTGACGGCGATCAGGGCGATGAAGGTCGCCACGACGACGGCCAGGCCGGAGTAGGCGATGATGGCGGTGCCCGGGGGGCCGCCCCGCACCTCCCGCAGCAGGATCGTGGTGTTGCGCACGAACGGCTCCGTGCGCTCGGCGACCGCCGGCACCTCAGGGGCGCCGATCTCGGGGTCCGCCGGCAGGTAGATGGGGACGGCCATCACCTCGCTGCCGCGCTGGAGGCTGACCATCGTCTTCCAGCTCCCGGTGACCGGCACCGGCCGGGAGGCGACATAGCGCCCCACCGCCACCTGCCTCAGGTCGGCCTGGACCGTCTCCGATCCTCCCTGCCACGCCGAGACGGCGAAGGCGGTGGCGGTGCGAGCGGCGTCGGGCGGGTCGAGGGTGACCTCGACGTCGGCCATGCTCCCCAGCTGCTGGAGGCGGACGGTGGCCGTGACCGTGCCGACGTCGCGGGGCAGGGGGAACGCGAGGGTGCCCAGGAGCGCGACGCCCGCCACGGCCAGTGCGGCGATGGGGATCGTCTCCCGGGCCTTGGCGACGGCACCCCCGAGGGCGGCGCCGACCAGGGCGGCGGCCACGGCGGCGATGGGGCCGAGGACCGCGATCTTGACGGCCAGCGACAAGGGCATGCGCGCCGACGTGGAGAAGCCCCACAGCGTCACCCAGCCCAGCTCGGTGACGAGCCCGACGGTGCCGACGAGGGCGCCGCCCACCACGGCCAGGCGCACGGGCCGCTCGGTGCCCAGCCAGTGGAAGGCGGCCTCCACCAGCAGGGCCGAGCCCAGGTACAGCGGGAAGTGGGGCACGGTGTGGTGCATCACACCGCCGATGGCGAAGGCGAGGAACGCCCGCAGGACGAGGTAGACGCCGACGACCTTGACCGCCCCCCAGGGGCCCAGCACCCGGCGGGTCGCCATGAGGGTGAAGCCGGCGGCGATCATGATCAGGATCGGCAGGTAGAGCACCTGGAACTGGGGCACGCCGTAGTCGAACTCGCCCTGGAGGGTGCTCATACCCACGAGGATGGTGCCGGCGGTGAGGACGTGGATGCTCCTGCCCAGCAGGGTCGGCTCGGCGTAGGGGCGGGCCTCGGCCAGCATGAGCCACAGGGCGATGGTGCCCAACGAGCCCGAGACGACGAGCTGGATGTGGGGCGGGCTCCAGAGGGTGACGTCGACTCCGTAGGCCTCGTGCCAGAGGGCGTCGAACCCGAAGGCCGACACCCCACCGAGGCCCAGGGCCACCAGGAGCACGGCCGACCAGGGCACGTGGAGGAAGCCCCACCGCATGGCCGTCTCGGCCTTCTCGAGGCTGGCGAAGAGGACGGCGATGCCGGCGGCGTAGAGGAGGCCTCCCAGCCCGACGAGGATCATGACGTGGGACGGGGTGAACAGCTCCTGGTCGCGGCCGTTGTCGATGTGCCAGGCGACGTCCCAGTAGAAGCCGATGACGACGATGAGCAGCATGACGAGCCCGCTGAGGGTGCCGGCCATCGACCATCCGGGGTAACCGGTGATGCGCTGGAGGGTGTCGCCGATCTGGCCGAAGAAGAACTTGACCGGATTGGTCTCGTCGGTGCGCCCGAAGGCGAACAGCGTGAGGCTGGTCAACCCGTAGACGGCCAGCGGGATGACCAGCCAGGCCCAGGCACTCCAACCCCACTCGGCAGCGATCATGGGGCGAACCTTACATCGATTGATGTCACGGAAGCAATTGTCACCATCGGACTAGGATGGGAAACGTGGCGGCCACCATGACCATCGACGAGCTGGCCCGCGAGGCCGGCGTCACCACCCGCAACATCCGGGCCTACCAGACCCGGGGGCTGCTGCCGTCGCCCCGCATGGAGGGGCGGGTCGGGCACTACGACGAAGGTCACCTGGCCCGCCTCCGCTACATCGCCAACCTGCAGGAGCGGGGCTTCTCCTTGGCCGCCATCCAGTGCCTGCTCGACGCCTGGGAGGAGGGGCGGGGGCTCAACGACGTCCTCGGCTTCGAGGAAGCCCTGACCGCGCCGTGGAGCGACGAGTCGCCCGAGCGGGTGTCGGTCGAGTGGCTCCTGGAGCGGTTCCCGGAGGCGATGGACGACCTGAGTCTGGTGCAGCGCGCCGTCACCCTGGGGCTGCTGACCGAGGTCGACGGGCAGTTCGAGGCGCCCAGCCCCCGTCTGTTGCGCATCGGCGCCGAGCTGGTGGCCGCCGGCGTACCCCTCGCCGCCGTCCTCGAGGAGTACGAGCGGCTGGTGACCGACGCCGACCGCATCGCCTGCCGGTTCGTGGACCTGTTCGAGTCCAACGTGTGGGAGCCGTTCGTGGAGGCGGGCATGCCACCCGAGCGCCTGGCCGAGGTGACCGGGGCCCTGCAGCGGGCCCGCCCGACGGCCTCCATGGCCATGGACGCCGCCCTGGCCCACGCCATGGAGCGGGCCGTCGCCGCCTCCGCCGCCCGCCAGGTGGCCCGGTTCCTCCCTGCTGACGCCGAACCCTGATTACAGCTTGCCGGCGCCGGCGCCGATAACCCCCTCATGAGAGAGCTGCAGCTCGACGACGTCACCCCCGCCCGGCTCCGGGGCATGCAGCCCATGCAGTTGCGGGCCGTGGCGCCGGCTCACGTGAAGCAGGCGGCAACGTTCGTGCTGGTCCCGCCGACCCTCAGCGCCGATGGACCCCGGGGCCGGCTCGCCACTCACCCATGGCTCGAAGTACCAGCACAGCCACCACAGCCACCCCGCCAGCGCCCAGCACCGCGCCCACGAGTGCCCCGAGCCCGATTGGTGTGGAGCATTCTCCGGAGCACTGGATCCGAACCAGGGCAGCCCCGATGAGCAGCCCGCACAGGCCGCCGACGACGATGGTGATGAACGCCACCACCCGGGCCTTGACCGTGGGCAACGCGGTGGGCCCCCGTTCGGGCAACCGCAACGTCTCCTCCGGGTCCGGCACCCGGGAATCGTAGGCTGCCGACCGTGCGCGCTCTCGTCGTACTGCCCACGTACCAGGAGGCGGAGAACATCGCCGAGGTCCTCCGCCGCCTCCGGGCCGCCGCGCCCACCGCCGACGTCCTCGTCGTCGACGACTCCAGCCCCGACGGAACCGCCGCCATGGCCAAGGCCGTCGGCGCCGAGCTGGGCCACATCGACGTCCTCGTCCGGCCCGGCAAGTCCGGCCTCGGTAGCGCCTACCGGGCCGGGTTCACCGAGGGCATGGCCCGCGGCTACGACGTCCTGGTCGAGATGGACAGCGACCTCTCCCACGACCCCGCCCGGCTGCCGGCGTTGCTACGGGCCGTCGGGGCCGGCGCCGACCTGGCCGTCGGGTCCCGCTACGTGCCCGGCGGGCTGATCCCGAACTGGCCGGTCCACCGCCGGTTCCTGTCCCGGGCCGGCAACCGCTACGCCGCCTTCGTGCTCGGCCTTACCGTGCGCGACGCCACGTCGGGGTTCCGGGCCTACCGGGCCGAGGCCTTGCGCGGCATCGACCTCACCTCGGTGCGGGCCGACGGCTACGGGTTCCAGATCGAGATGGCCTACCGGGTGGCGTCCGCCGGCGGCGAGATCGTGGAGCTGCCGATCGAGTTCGTCGACCGGGAGCGGGGGACGTCGAAGATGTCCTTCCGCATCATCGTCGAGGCCCTGCTGCTGGTGACGTGGTGGGGCCTGCGTGACCGGGTCCTGCGCCGGCGCCCGCACCGGCCGTTCCAGCTGCACATGGCCCGGCACCCCGAGCCGGCGCCGCACGACTCCTCCAGGGTGGCGTAAGGCGCGCTGTCCGGATCGACCGGACGATCCTCTGCCACACTCGGAGGATCGTCATCCTCCATGTCGACATGGACGCGTTCTACGCCGCCGTCGAGGTGCTGGCCGACCCGTCGCTGGCGGGGAAGCCGCTGATCGTCGGCGGTGACGGGGCCCGGGGCGTGGTGGCGTCGTGCTCCTATGAGGCCCGCTCCTACGGCATCCGCTCGGCCATGCCGTCGATGCGGGCCCGGCGGCTGTGCCCCCACGCGGTGTTCGTGCGGGGGCGCTACGACCTGTACTCGGAGTACAGCAAGCGCCTGCACGGCGTCCTGACGTCGTTCACACCGCTGGTGGAGGGCATCGCCCTCGACGAGGCGTTCCTGGACGTGACGGGGGCCCAGCGGCTGTGGGGGAGCGGGCCGGAGATCGGCGCCGCCATCCGGGCGCGGGTTCACGACGAGACCCGGCTGTGGTGCTCGGTCGGGGTGGCCCCGGTCAAGTTCCTGGCCAAGTTGGCGTCGGAGGCGGCCAAGCCGAAGGCCGGGCCTCCTGGGTCGGGCCCGTCGGCGGGGCTGGGAGTCAAGGTGATCCGGCCGGGGGAGGAGCTGGGGTTCCTGCACCCCCTGCCCGTGGAGGCGCTGTGGGGCGTCGGCCCCGCCACCCGCCGGCGCCTGGACCGCTTCGGCATCCGCACGGTGGGCGACCTGGCGGCCATGCCACTGGCCACCGTGGTGGGGGCGCTGGGCGAGGCCCACGGTCGCCACCTCCATGAGCTGGCGTGGGGCCGCGACGACCGGGCGGTCGAGCCGGACCGGGCGGCGAAGTCGATCGGGCACGAGGAGACCTATGCCCGGGACCACTACTCGCTGGACAGCCTGGGCAAGGAGGCGCTCCGCCTGTCCGACGGGGTGGCGAACCGGCTCCGGGAGGCGGGCATGGCCGGGCGCACCGTCACCCTCAAGGTGCGCTTCGCCGGCTTCGAGACCATCACCCGGTCGCGTACCGTGCCCCGACCGGTCGGCTCGGGGGCGTCGGTGGCCAAGGTGGCCATGGAGCTGCTGGGGACCGTCGACCCCTCGCCGGGGGTCCGGCTCCTGGGGGTGAGCGTGTCGAACCTCGCCCCGCGGCCGGGGGAGCAGTTGCGTCTGGACGAGGCCGGCCCCGGCGCCGGCGAGCCGGCGGTGGCCCGGGCGGTCGACGAGGTCCGCCGGCGGTTCGGCGACGCGGCGGTGGGGCCGGCGACGCTGCTGGGCGGCGACGGGTTGGCGGTCAAGCGCCGAGGCGACCAGCAGTGGGGGCCGTCATCCCGCTCAGAGGGCCGCGCGGGCCCATGGCCGGACGGGGAGGCCTAGCGCGTTGTTGAAGGTGTCCGGCTGTGCGAAGATAGGCCTCAGTAGCGGACCGGGTTGAAGGGGTAGTACGTGCCGCTTTCCGAGGACGAACAGCGAATCCTCCACGAGATCGAGCAACAGTTCTACGAGAGCGACCCCGCGTTCGCGCGCGGCGTGGGCAAGACCACGCTGTACCGCCACGCCGGCCGCAACCTCAAGTGGGCGGCCCTGGGCTTCCTGTGCGGGTTCGTGCTGCTGGTGGTGTCGTTCGCCTCGTCGCTGTTGCTGGGCTTCGTGGGCTTCGCCATCATGCTGGGCTGTGCCTTCATCTTCGAGCGCAACCTCCGCAAGATGGGCAAGGCGGGGTGGAAGCAGGTCACCGGCAACCTCAAGACCACCCAGGTCAAGGAGCAGTTCGGCGACGTCGGCAAGCGCCTGAAGAAGCGCTTCAAGCGCGAGGAGTAATCGGCCTCCCAGCCGGAGGTCGCTCACCGAGGAGATGCGCTCCGGGACGTCCGGCGGCCCCTTACGCCGCCTTTCGGGCACCGGTCGGTGCCTGGGCCGGCTTTGGTGCGAACAGCGGCCTCGGGTCCAGGAGCCTCTTCAGGCGTTCCCTCCTGCTCGCGTGGGCCTTGAGCTCGGTCGCGACGCCGGCGGCCTCCTTCTCGGCCCGCCTCGCCACTTCCTCGGCCACGCCGCCGGCGGACCAGGCGGCGGCCGTGGTGTCGTCGGCCAGGCGGCTCAGGGGGGCGCCGGCGGGGCCGGCGGCCTTGCGGACCCGATGGGCGTACTCGACCGCCGTCTCGTCGGGTCGGGCGGCCAGGCCGGCGGCGGCCATGTCCTCGGTGGCCTCCTCCCAGGCCACCAGCACCCGCTGGGCCGGCGTGGTCGCCCCTTCCCGGCGCACCAGCCGGCGCCGGCGCTTGGCCAGGGGGACGCCGATCAGGTAGAGCGCCAGCAGGGTGAGGATCACGCCGGCGACGATGAGCCGGGGGCCCGCCGCCGAGCGCTCCTCCTCCTCGATCGGCGCCGCCGCGGCGCCGGACTCGGGCTCGAGGTCGGGCTGCTCGACCGGCGCAGCCGCCTGCGGGGTGGTGACCACGGTGGGGTTGTCGGCGGCCTGGGCCGGCGCCACGTTGGTGTAGTCCTCGGCCCCCGGCAGCCCCCGACCGGGCGTCGGCTCGAAGGCCACCCACCCGTAGCCGTTGAGGTAGACCTCGGGCCAGGCGTGGGCTTCCTTGCCGGTGACGTGCCAGCGGCCGTCGGCCTCCTTGGTGCCGGCGGTGAAGCCGACCGCCACCCGGGCGGGGAGGTCGAGTGACCGGGCCATGGCCGCGTAGGTGCCGGCGAACTGCTCGCAGTAGCCCTGTCTGCTGGCCAGGAACTGCTCCATGGCGTTGGCGTCGTGGCCGGCGGGGACCTGGATGTTGTAGGTGAAGTTCTCCCGGAAGTAGTCCTGGAGGGCCTTTGCCCGCTTGTAGGGCGACTGCTCGGCGCCGGCGATCCGTTGGGCTAGGAGCCGGACCTGGCGGGAGACGTTGGCCGGCAGCTCGAGATAGCGGGAGGCGATCGCGGCGGGCACCTCGGCGCCGACCGAGGTGAGGTCGCCGGCGGTGAGACGGGGCAGGGCGGACTCCACGGTGTACTTCAGGCCGTCGGAGGTCTCCTTGTCGGTGGCCAGGCTGCCCGAGTCGGGGTCGAAGCGGACCTTGGCCGAGGCGTCGAGGCGCTCCGGCCGGTACGCCGCCGGCAACCAGATCGACGAGAGGCCGGAGATTTCGAACTCCTGGGTCGACTTCGCCGACCCGCCCCGGCTGGCGTCGGGGCCGAGGCCCGGGAGGCGGGTGCCCGCCGGCCGGTAGTTGCTCAGCGAGGACCAGATGTTGCCGTCGAAACGGTCGAGGGAGGTGATGCGCCAGTACGTCGGGGTGTCGGTGGCGACGGTGAACAGCTCGACGCTCGACTGGCCCACCAGCCGGCCACGGATGTCGACGAGGGGGCTGAGAGTGACCCGGGTGCCGCTCTTCTTCCCGCCGCTGTCGCCCACCCCGAGAAGGCCCTTGGCGTAGGCGCCCGGGAGTTGCGGACCGACCAGCACGGCGAGGAGGAGGGCGACGCCGGCCACCCCCAGGCCGCTGCGGAGGAGCGCCCGCTCGCCGGCGGCCCGGCGCCCCGAGAGCCACGGCCGGGGCCGGGGGGCGGCGGCCACCTCGGCCAGCACGACGAAGGTGAGGACGGCGGCCAGGTACACCAGGGCGGCACTCAGGCGGTGGCGGTCCGACCCCAACAGGGCGCCGAACAGGAACACGGTGAACGACGGGACGACGGCCTCCAGCCGGGTCCGGGCCCGGAAGGCGAACAGGTCGGCGACGAAGGCGCTGATCCAGGAGCCGAGGACGGCGCCGAGCAGGAACCCCCGGGTCACGTCGGCCGGCGCCACCACCTCGCCGAACCGTCCCCACGCCTCGTGCAGGTCGCGGGTGGCGGCGTCCCAGACGGCCATGCCCGGCACCAGGGACACGTGGGGCTCGATGATCCAGGTGACGAACAGGACGAGGCCCGCGGCCGAGGCGACGGTGTTGGCCAGGGGGCCGACGCCGTTGCGGCGGCAGAGCATCGACAGGCCGTGGCTGGCCAGCACGGCCAGGACGACCACGGGCAGGAAGGAGGCGTCGGCGAAGAGCCGCCCCATCCCGATGGCCGCGGCGACCGACATGGCGATGAGCCCGGCCTCTGCCGGCCACCCGGGGGTCAGGGCGTTGTCGCCCTGGTGGTCGGCGTGGTCGCTCCCCACCCTCACCGGGCTGCCCCGCGAAGGACGCCGGCGGCGGCCATGGCCCTGTTCCACGCCGGCGCCAGCGGTTGGCCGGGGCCGACGACGACGGTGGTGCCCGGGGCCGCGGACCGGTCGGGCGAGCTCGTGCGGTCCACCACCACCACGGTGAGCGAGCTGGGCCGGTCGCCCAGGCGGGCCAGGTGGGCGAGGTCGGCGGCAGGCACGTCGGCAGTGACCACGAGAGCCATGGAACCACTGGTCTGGGGCAGAGCGGGAAGGTCTCCGGCGCCGGCATCGAGACGGGCCAGCCGTTCCATGAGGGCTTCCAGGTGGCCGGCGCCGGCGCCGAAGCCGGTGTCGGCGCCGTCGGTGGTCAGGAGGCGCACCAGCGATCCGCCCTGGCCCGAGGCGACCAGGATGGACGCCGCCGCCGATACGGCCTGCTCCAGGGAGTCCTCGTCGTGGTACCGCGACCTCACGTCGAGGAGGACGGTGGCCCGGCCCTGCCACGGGACGTCGTGCTGGCGGACGGTCAGCTCGTCGCGGCGGGCGGTGGAGGGCCAGTGGACCTGGCGGAGGTCGTCGCCCACCACCCACGGGCGGAGGGCGTAGAAGTCTTCGCCGGTGGCGCCGACGGCGGAGGCCTGCCGGAACCCGCCCCGGCGGTCGTCGCCGGGGGCGTGGGGGAGGGGAAGGAGCGGTTCGACGAGAGGAAAGACCACGAGCTCCGACGCCGGCGCCCCCGTCGCCGCCCGGGTGGCCAGGGCCAGGGGGTCGAAGCGCCGAGATTCCAGGGGACCGACCGAGATCACGCCCCGGCGCTCGGTGGGGATGCGGTAGTGGGCCCGCTCGCTGGCGCCGGCGGGGAGGGGGGCGATCAGGATGCGCGCCCGGCGAGGACCGCCGTCGACGGGGTCACGCAGCTCGACGACAGGGGTCGCCCGCCGGCCCCGGTTCCGGAGCGCCAGCTCGACCCGCGCCTCGTCGCCGGCCCGGACGCTGTGAGGGGTGATGGTGCGGCGGGCGGCGATGTCGGCCGGGCGCAGGGCCAGGAATGCCAAGGCCATTGCCATCAGGGCCCAGCAGCCGGCGGCCAGCACGTACAGCTCGAGCAGGCCGAGCAGCCGGCCGGCGACGGCCAGGATGATCCCGCCGATGGTGAGCGCCCACCCGCGCTTGGTCAGCACGCGGCTACCTCACAGAGGGGATGGCCACGCTGGCCAGGACGTCGCGGAGCACGCCGGCCCGGGTGACGCCCCGGAGCTGGGCGTCGGGCGTGAGGGCCAGGCGGTGCTCGAGCACGGGGCCGGCGAGGAGCTTGAGGTCGTCGGGGACGACGTAGTCCCGGCCCAGGGAGGCGGCCCGGGCCCGGGCCGATCGGAGCAGGCCGAGGGCGGCCCGGGGCGACACGCCCAGCGCCAGGCTCGGGTGCCGGCGGCTGGCTGCGGCCAGGTCCACGATGTAACCCTTCAGCGGCGGTGCGACGTGGACGGCGTGGGCCAGGGCGACCATGGCAGCCACGTCGCCGGCGCTGGCGACCGGGGCGAGCTGCTCCATGGGCGGGGCAGCTCGGGCGTGGGTGTCGAGGATGGCGATCTCCGCCGCCCGGGCCGGGTAGCCCATGGCGATGCGCATGAGGAACCGGTCCAGCTGGCTCTCGGGCAGGGGGTAGGTGCCCTCGTGCTCCACGGGGTTCTGGGTGGCGATGACCATGAACGGCGGGGCCAGGTTGTAGGTGGTGCCGTCCACGGTGACCTGGTGCTCCTCCATGGCCTCGAGGAGCGCCGACTGGGTCTTGGGAGACGCCCGGTTGATCTCGTCGGCCAGCACCAGGTTGGCGAAGATGCCGCCCGGCCGGAACTCGAAGGCGCCGGTTGCCCGGTTGTAGATGCTGACCCCGGTCACGTCGGAAGGCAGCAGGTCGGGGGTGAACTGGATGCGCCCCCAGGTGCAGTCGAGGCTGGCGGCCACCGCCTTGGCCAGGCTGGTCTTGCCCACGCCGGGGACGTCTTCGATGAGCAGGTGGCCCTCGGCGACCAGACAGACGAGGGCCAGGCGGATGGCATCGTCCTTGCCCTGGACGACCAGAGCCACGTTGTCCACGATGGCGTCGAAGGCTGCGGAGAAAGACTGGACGGTGCGGGCCGCCACCCGTGGTGTGGACGACATGGAGTGCGCCCACGGTACCTGTTGTCAGGGTGGTACTACCGTCGGTGCCGGGATGGATATCGCCCTCGCCGTCGACATCGGCGGCACCAAGATGGCCGCCGGCCTCGTGCGTGATGACGGCGAGGTGCTGGCGTCGGCCTCCGCACCGTCCCGGGCCGACTCCGCGGACGGGCTGTTCGACGTGTTGGCGGCGCTGGTCGAAGGCGTGCGCGACGGTGCTGAGGTGGCGGTCTGCGGGGTCGGGTGCGGAGGGCCGATGGCCGCCGGCGGCGAGACGGTGTCGCCCCTCAACATCGCCGTGTGGCGGGACTTCCCCCTGCGGTCGCGCTTGGCCACCGTCACCGGGCGGGCGACCTTCGTCGACAACGACGCCAAGGCCCTCGCTCTGGGTGAGGGCTGGAAGGGGGCGGCGGCCGGCGTCGACGACTTCATCGCCATGGTGGTGTCGACGGGCGTGGGTGGCGGCATCGTGCTCGACGGCCGGCTGCTGGACGGCGCCGGCGGCAACGCCGGCCACATCGGCCACCTCTGCGTGGAGCCCGAGGGCCGGGTGTGCGCCTGCGGGGCCCGGGGATGCCTGGAGGCGGAGGCGTCGGGGACGTCGATCGCCGCCGTCACCGGGCGGCCGGCGGCGGAGGCGTCGGCGGAGGTGATCGCCCGCACCGGCCGGCTGGTCGGTCGCGGGGTGGCGTCGGTGGCCAACCTGCTCGACCTGGGCCTGGCGGTGGTCGCCGGCTCGGTGGCGCTCGGCTACGGCGAGCCGTTCTTCGCCGCCGCCCAGGCCGAGCTCGACGCCCAGGCCAAGCTCTCCTTCTCGGTCGGGGCGCGCATCGTGCCCGGCGGCCTGGGTCCCGCCGGCCCGCTGGTGGGGGCGGCGGCGGTGGGCTGGCG